>Ga0116184_10002404_pt1 | contig 16446 bp, 12 predicted proteins | sample AD_JPNNA5_MetaG_FD_89886 | JGI IMG/M metagenome (GOLD analysis project Ga0116184, IMG submission 89886) | Active sludge microbial communities of municipal wastewater-treating anaerobic digesters from Japan - AD_JPNNA5_MetaG | ecosystem: Engineered > Bioreactor > Anaerobic > Digestate | place... | reverse complement strand
GGAGTGTAAATATGTCGTGCGGTTTCGATGATTAATTCATCAATAGGAAAATTTGGAGTTTCATTTCGGCCAAAAGCCAAAAGACTACGTTTAGTTTCGGAGGTTGGAGTTCCTTTTATGCGGGTAATTTTTAGAGGGAATAATTCGTATTCATTGGCAAGAGCCAAAAATTTTTCTTCTTCTTTGAAAGGAATAATTACGGAGAAGATTCCGTTTTCTGAAAGTAATAAAGCGGCTGCTTCTATCAAATCTTCGAAAGGCATTGCATCTTGAAAACGCGCCAAATCGCGTTGGTCGTTATTGGATTTGTAATCTTCGCTATAAAAAGGAGGATTGGAAACAATTAAATCATATTCGTCTTCGGGTTCTTCGACAAATTCGTCCAAGCCAGCGTGAAAACAAAACAAACGGTCGTTCCAAGGGGAGTTTTCAAAATTATCTGTTGCTTGTTCGTAAGCGTCTTCGTCAATTTCCAAAGCATCGATTTGTTCGGCAGCACTTCTTTGCGCTAACATCAAAGCGATAATTCCTGTTCCCGTTCCAATGTCTAAAATGCTGAACGGGTTGTTTTCCAGAGGAGTCCAAGCGCCAAGCAAAACACCATCGGTTCCAATTTTCATTGCCGTTCGGTCTTGTTTGACTGAAAATTGCTTAAATTGAAACAAGGTGATTTATGATTGTAGATTAACGATTTTTGATTGTAGATTTAGAGCAACTGAATACTAATAACTGAACACTGACCACTAAATTAAAGGTACATTTCAATCAAACCTTCTGGCAAATCCATAATGATTTTTTTATTTTCTCGATCAACTTTTACCAAGAAATGATCAATCATAGGAATTAAAATTTCTGCTCCGTCTTTGTTGAGAACTTCAAAAAGGGGTTGCGCCGTAGTGTCGTTGATGGATTGAATTTCTCCAACATATCCCAGACGTTTGTCTTCTACTTCAAAACCAATTACTTCGTGAAAATAGAATTTGTTGCCTGTAAGTTTAGGCAACATTTTTAGGGGAAGATATAAATCATTTCCAATTAAAGCATCGGCTTCATCTTCAGTATTTATATCTTCAAAACGAATTCTTAGGAAATCGTTTTTGTGTAGCGAGCTATTTTCAATAAAAAAAGGAACCAAGTGTTTGTTGCATTCAACAAACACTGATTCCAAGTTTTCGTATAACTCCGGTTCGTCTGTGTCTAAATAGGCTAGGACTTCCCCTTTGAAACTAAATTTTTTGGCTATTTTACCTAAATAGAAACAATCCTCTTTACGCATTTTAGCCTTTTAAAATTATGCTTCTGGTGTTTCTTCTGCAGCAGGAGCTTCTGTAGCTTCTTCAGCAGCAGCTTCAACTTCGGCAACTTCTTCTTCAACAGCAGGAGTTGCAGCAGCAATAGCATCAGCTTCTGCTTGAGCAGCATCAGCTAAACGTTTTGCGTTTACAGCTTGTTCAGCTTTCAAAGCTTTGGCTTTAGCATCAGCTTGCGCTTTTGATAAACCGTCTTTTTTAGCGTCAACTTTACCAGCTTTAGCTTCTAACCAAGCAGCTAATTTTGCATCAGCTTGTTCTTGAGTCAAAGCTCCTTTACGAATACCTCCATCAAGGTGGTGTTTCAATAAGGCTCCTTTGTAAGAAAGAATTGCTTTTGCTGTGTCTGTTGGTTGAGCACCATTGTGCAACCATTTTACTGCGCTATCCAAATTCAATTCGATAGTTGCAGGGTTTGTGTTTGGATTGTAAGTACCAATTTTTTCTAGGTATTTACCATCTCTTTTTGAGCGAGCATCTGCTGCTACAACCCAGTAAAACGGTTTTTGTTTTTTACCGTGTCTTTGTAATCTAATTTTTACTGACATAATCTAATGATTAAATTTTGAGGTACTCGACCTCGATTAATTAAGGGTGCAAAGATAAAAATTAATTAACAATGGGCAATTAATAACTAATAATTATTTCAAATATTTGAAAGACACTATTTTAGGCTATTTTCCTGATGTAATTCACTTTTTTGATCAAAATAATTTACTTTTGTCAAGACAAACTTCTCGATTATGAAAAAACAGTTTTTATATCTATTCCTATTAATTGCTTTTATTTCTTGTACTACGGATGTAAAGTTCAACAATCCCGCTTTCGAAGGGCAGAAAGACAATGTGTTTTGGCGCGCCATTGATACAAGAGCCTCAGTTGATGCAAATGGTGCTTTGACAATTATTGGCTACACGAGAAATGAAAAATTGACTTTAATTACAGATTCTAAAAGCCCTGACACCTATATTTTAGGTGTAAGTGATGCAAATGCAATTACTTATATTTTGACAGGAGCTAGTGGAACAACTACTTTTTCGACAGGTATAGGAATTGGTGAAGGGCAAATTGTAATCGAAGAATATGATGCTGTAAACAATACCGTTACTGGAACATTTAAATTTAATGCTGAAAATATTTATAACAATCCATTGGCAGGACCCATTTTGAATTTTCAATATGGACACTTTTATAAAATTCCTGTAACAACAGAATTTATTAATTAAGGACAAAACGTTAAAAATCTCTTGTAATCAAGATATTTGAAGCTTTATTTTGAATATTCATCACATATAAATCACAAATAACCTAATGTGTAGTGGATTAGAAGAAAATAAGACTACATTTGTCACAATTATACTAAATAAGTACATATGAATATTTTTGTTGGAAGTCTTCCGTTCAGTATTGAGGAAGCAGATTTAAGAGAGTCTTTCGAGGCTTACGGTGCAGTTGATTCTGTAAAAATTATTACTGATAAATTTACTGGAAGAAGTAAAGGATTCGGTTTTGTTGAAATGCCAAGTGATGAAGAAGCTCAAAAAGCAATAGACGAGTTAAACGGAGCGACTGTTCAAGGTCGTACTATTGTGGTAAATAAATCAGAGCCAAAACCAGAAGGCGAAAGAAGAAGTTTTAACAACAACCGTGGTGGAGATTCACGCGGAGGTTATGGGAACAACCGTGGTGGTGGAGACAGAGGAGGAAGATATTAATATTTTCTCTATTCTATAAAAAAAGGTGTCAATGAAAATTGACACCTTTTTTGTTGTATTTTATAATTATTATGACGTAGAGACGTTGCACTGCAACGTCTCTACGTCATAATAATTATATTAGATATTAGCAGCTAACCAATCTCCAACTTCTTTGGTTCCGTATGCTTTTCCGCCATCGGCTAAATCTTCTGTAACGATTCCAGCTTCTAAAGCTTTGTTTACAGCGTCTCTCATTGCTTTTCCTTCTTCCATCAATCCGAAGTTTTCAAACATCATGGCAGCAGATAAAACTGTAGCCATTGGGTTAGCAATATTCAAACCAGTTGCTTGTGGATATGATCCGTGGATTGGCTCAAACAATGAAACTTTAGCTCCCATAGAGGCAGAAGGCATTAATCCCATTGATCCTGAAATCACAGAAGCTTCATCAGTTAAGATATCTCCGAACAAGTTTTCTGTAATCAATACATCATAAGAGTTTGGCCATTGTACTAAACGCATGGCGACAGCATCAACAAACTCGTAAGAAACAGTAACTTCTGGATAGTCTTTTTCCATGGCTTGAACTGTTTCTCTCCACAAACGAGACGTTTCCATAACGTTTGCTTTATCTACACAACACAATTTTTTAGAACGTGTCATAGCTAATTCAAAACCTTTTTTGGCCAAACGTTGTACCTCTTCTCTTGTGTAAACACAGTTGTCGAAAGCAGTGTCTCCACCATCTTTTCTTCCTTTTTCACCAAAATAAATACCACCTGTAAGTTCTCTCAAGAAAACTAAGTCAGTTCCTTCAATACGTTCTCTTTTTAGTGGAGATTTGTCTAATAAAGAAGGAAATGTAAAGGTAGGACGTACATTAGCAAACAATCCTAATTTTTTACGCATCAACAACAATCCTTGCTCTGGTCTTACGGGTGCTGATGGATCATTATCGTATTTTGGGTGACCAATAGCTCCGAAAAGAACAGCGTCGGCATTTACACATATTTCGTGAGTTTCATCAGGATAAGGAACTCCTACAGCATCAATCGCGCAAGCTCCTGTTAATGCAGGTATCCAATTGATTTCGTGATTGAATTTTTTAGCAATAGCGTCAGAAACTTTTACAGCTTCATTTATTACTTCTGGTCCGATTCCGTCTCCAGCTAAAAGGGCAATGTTAAATTTCATTATTTTGTTTTTAAGGTTCTAAGGTTCTGAGTTGCTAAGATTCTAAGGTTGAAAATCTGAAATCTTGGTAACTTAGTCTCTTAATTATTGATTTTAATTTTTAAGGTTCAAAGGTCATTCGTTATTAAAATTCTAAGAAAGTTTTTAAAAACTTAGGAACTCAGATTCTTAGCAACTTAGGTACTTTTTTAATTATATAACATTCAGCATTTTCTGTGTTGCTTTGATAGCCGCAACAGTTTGATCTGAATCTAATCCTCTAGTTTTGAATTCTTTTTTTCCATTAGTCCAAGTGATGATGGTTTCACAAAGTGCATCCGAACTACTTCCTGGTGGAATTCGAACGGCATAATCAATCAGTTTAGGCAGTATCAACTTTTTGCTTTTGTATATTCTTGTCAAAGCATTCATGAAAGCATCAAATTGACCGTCGCCTTGAGCGTGTTCTTCAATAATTTCGCCGTCAATTTTCAAACAAAGTGTTGTTGAGGGTCTGGTTCCTTTAGAATGAACTAGAACATAAGATTCAATAACAATTTTGTCTTCATAGGCTTGACTGTCCAAAACGTCAGAAATGATATAAGGCAAGTCTTCTTTGGTTACCGTTTCTTTTTTATCACCCAATTCGATGATGCGTTGGGTAACCAATTTCAAATCTTCCTGATTCAAATGCAAACCTAATTCTTGCAGATTTTTTTCGATATTGGCTTTGCCTGATGTTTTTCCTAAAGCATATTTTCGTTTTCTTCCAAAACGTTCTGGAAGCAAATTGTTGAAATACAAATTATTTTTGTTGTCTCCATCGGCATGGATTCCTGCGGTTTGGGTAAATACGTTGTCTCCAACAATTGGTTTGTTTGCTGGAATTCTATAACCCGTAAAAGTCTCTACCAATTTACTTACCGAATACAAAGACGATTCTTTGATGTTAATTTTTACCTCAGGCATAAAATCGTTAATTACAGCAACGGTACTTTCGAGTGGTGCATTTCCAGCACGTTCTCCCATTCCGTTTACCGTAACGTGCAATCCTGATATACCCGCTTTTATAGCTTCCATGACATTCGAAACACTTAAATCATAGTCATTATGTGCGTGGAAATCAAAATGAATATTGGGGTATTTTGATGTGATTTTAGAAATAAATTCAAAAGTATCCGAAGGAATCAAAACGCCTAAAGTGTCAGGCAGCAAGATTCTTTTTACGGGTTGTGTCACCAAAAAATCTAAATATTGAAAAACATAATCTGGAGAATTTCGCATCCCATTACTCCAATCTTCCAAATAGACATTGGTTGCAATTCCGTTTTCATTGGCCAACGCAATAGCTTGTGCAATTTCTGAGAAATGCTGTTCAGGTGTTTTTTTTAATTGATGAGTCAAATGGTTTAGTGAACCTTTGGTCAAAAGATTTTGAACTTTGGCTCCGGTTTTTTTCATCCATTCGATAGAAAGTCCACCATCGACGAAAGTCAAAACTTCAATACGATTGCTATATCCTTTTGCTGATGCCCAAGACATGATGCCTTTTACACCTTGAAATTCTCCTTCGCTCACGCGTGCAGAAGCAATTTCGATTCTATCAATATTTAATTCTTCTAATAATAATTGTGCAATGGTTAATTTTTCTGCAGCAGAAAAAGATACTCCCGAGGTTTGTTCACCATCGCGGAGCGTCGTGTCCATTATTTCAATTTTTCTTTTTTTCATTTTAAATTTGAGGCTAAAGCAATCTGATATGAAAACCCGTTTTATTTATTTCGCAACAAGACCCATGAGGTTTTAAAAACGTCATAGGTCTGGCTGAATCTTTTTTATTAGTAAGGAAGCTTGTCAGCAAATGCTGTAATCTCTCCTTTAATGTTTTGTAAATAATCAATGTCATCAAAGCCGTTGATCATATTGTTCTTTTTGTATCCGTTGATATCAAAAGATTCTTTTTGTCCAGTAGCCAATAAAGTAATGGTTTGCTCTGGCAAATTGATTTCCAATTGCGTGTTTGGATCCGCTTCGATGGCTTTGAAAATAGTTTCTGAAAATTCAGGACTCACTTGTACTGGCAAAACACCAATATTCAAGCAATTTCCTTTGAAGATATCTGCAAAGAAAGAAGAAACTACAGCACGGAATCCGTAATCGTAAACCGCCCAAGCAGCGTGCTCACGAGACGAACCTGAACCAAAGTTTTTTCCTCCAACAAGGATTTTTCCGCTATAAGTTTTGTTGTTCAATACGAAATCGGCTTTTGGAGTATCATCTCCGTTGTATCTCCAGTCTCTGAAAAGATTGTCTCCAAAACCTTCACGTTTTGTAGCTTTCAAGAAACGAGCTGGAATGATTTGATCGGTATCTACGTTTTCTATTGGTAGTGGCACTGCACTACTGGTAAGGATATTAAATTTATCGTATGCCATTGTAATTTTAGATTTTAGATTTTAGAATTCAGATTTTCCTTTGGGAGAAATAAATCATAAATAGTTAAAATCTTTTTATTTTTAATTCTTTTTTGAAATTGTTATTGTCATTGAAATTGACATTCAACTAGAACAAATCTCTTGGATCAGTTAATTTCCCGGTAACTGCTGCTGCTGCTGCCATAATTGGAGAAGCTAACAACGTTCTTGAACCTGGACCTTGACGGCCTTCGAAGTTTCTGTTAGATGTACTTACCGCATATTTTCCAGCAGGAACTTTATCATCGTTCATTGCCAAACAAGCTGAACAACCTGGCTGACGCAACACGAAACCTGCTTCAGTAAGGATATCTAAAATTCCTTCTTCTTTGATTTGTGCTTCAACAACGTGTGAACCTGGAACTAACCAAGCTGTTACATTGTCTGCTTTTTTACGACCTTTTACAATTTCAGCAAAAGCTCTAAAATCTTCAATACGTCCGTTTGTACAACTTCCTAAGAAAACGAAATCAATTGGTTTTCCAATCATCACATCATCTTCGTTGAAGCCCATATAAGCCAAAGATTTTTTGTAAGTTTCCTCGCCACCTTCTACTTGGCCAGCACTTGGAATATGTTTTGAGATACCAATTCCCATTCCAGGATTCGTACCATAAGTAATCATTGGTTCGATATCTGCAGCATCGATATTCAATTCAGCATCGAAAACGGCATCAGCATCGGTTTTTAAAGTTTTCCAATATTCAACCGCTTTTGTCCAAGCTTCTCCTTTTGGAGCATATAAACGTCCTTCCAGGAAATCGAAAGTTTTTTGGTCAGGAGCAATCATACCACCACGAGCACCCATTTCGATAGAAAGGTTACAAACCGTCATACGACCTTCCATAGACATTTCTTCGAAAACATTTCCGGCATATTCAGCAAAATATCCTGTTCCTCCAGAAGTGGTTAATTTTGAAATGATGTACAAAGCTACATCTTTTGGGCCAACACCTTTGCTCAAAGTTCCGTTTACGTTGATACGCATTTTCTTTGGCTTAGGCTGCATAATACATTGAGTAGCCAAAACCATTTCCACTTCAGATGTTCCGATACCAAAAGCAATCGCTCCAAAAGCACCGTGAGTAGAAGTGTGCGAATCGCCACAAACAATAGTGGCACCTGGCAAAGTAATTCCGTTTTCAGGCCCTACTACGTGAACGATACCATTTTTTTGGTGTCCTAATCCCCAGTGAGAAATACCGTATTCATTGGCGTTATCTTCTAATGCTTTTAGCTGATTTGCAGATAAAGCATCCTGAACAGGCAAATGTTGGTTTATAGTTGGTGTGTTGTGGTCGGCAGTGGCAAAAGTACGCTCGGGATACAAAACCTTTACTCCTCTTCCTTTTAAACCAAGAAAAGCAACAGGACTAGTAACTTCGTGAATGAAATGACGGTCAATAAAAAATACGTCTGGTCCATCTTCAATTTTTCGTACTACGTGCGAATCCCATACTTTGTCAAATAATGTCTTACTCATTTTAAATATTTTTTTAGTGTATTTCTCTTTTTAAAATTTCGGCAATTAACCCAAATTAAAATAGTGGAGCAAATTTATAAAAAGAATTGCTTGTGTCAATCCTACTATTTGTTTATATACGATACCCAAAGTTGTTTTTATAACTACTTACTACTTCTGATATAGAAAATCGTTTTTAAATCGTTTTTTAAATTGACTTTAATTCACTTTTTGAACTTGTTTTAATCAACTAATGCTGTTTTTTAAATTTTTGCAAAATTACAGCTATTTTAGCATTAAAAAGCAGATTTATATCTATAAAATGTAACAAAACGAATAAAAATAGTAATAATTTTTAAAGTTTTGCCTTTCTGTTTATTGCAAAATAAAATACATTTTTTGCTTTTTGGCTGCTGAAATTAGAATTATTAAGTCGTATTTAAAAGCAATTTTTTTTATAAAATATTACGACAACCAAGAAATGGAATTTTGAGTTTTTTTGTGAATTTTGGAATAAATAATTTGCAGAAATGGTTTAAAGAAAACAATTCTATTTTTGATTTTAAAGGAATTTATTGTTGATAACTTACATGCTTTTTTCGTCTAAAAAATTCTAAATTTGAAAATTGCTAAATCTAATTTCAAGCAATTGCAAACCCTACAAAAACAATTATGTACTTAATATTCGATACCGAAACCACAGGTTTACCCAAGCGTTGGGGCGCTCCCATTTCCGACACGGACAACTGGCCAAGATGTATTCAAATTGCTTGGCAGCTCCACGACGAGATGGGAAAACTCATCGAGCATCAGGATTATTTGGTCAAACCAGAAGGGTTCAATATTCCGTATGATGCCGAGAGAATTCACGGTATTTCGACTGAATTGGCACAAGCCGAAGGAATTCTGCTGGCCGAAGTTTTGGAGAAACTCAACATAGCTTTAGGTAAAGCTAAATTTATTGTGGGTCAAAATCTAGGTTTTGATATCAATATTATGGGATGCGAATTTTACAGAATGGGAGTCGATTCTCCAATGAGTTCGATGCCGGTTTTAGATACTTGTACTGAAGTTACTGCCTCTTTATTGAAATTACCCGGAGGTCGTGGCGGTAAGTTCAAATTACCTACACTTACCGAATTACACCAATACCTTTTCAATAAACCTTTTGCGGAAGCGCACAACGCCACTGCCGATGTTGAGGCAACCACGCGTTGTTTTTTCGAATTGATTCGTACCGGAGTTTTCACTAAACAGGAACTCGAAGTCGAGCAGGAATATTTCGAGGATTTTCAACTCAAAAATCCTAGAGAAATTCAACTCATCGGATTGCAGCACATCAATTTAAAGGAAGCATCCGATAAAATTCGTCAGAAATTAGGCGGTCAGCAAACAGCAACCATTTCTAAACAAGAGCTTTCAGAGAATAAAGAAACTTTAGTCGATGCTCAATTCGTGCATTTGCACAATCATACTCAGTTTTCGGTTTTGCAATCCACAATTAGTATTCCAGCCTTGGTTAAAGCAGCTGCACATCAAAAAATGCCTGCTGTGGCGATGACGGATCATGCCAATTTGATGGGAGCATTTCACTTTGTTCGTGACATTTTATACCACAACAAAGCGGCTGAAACCAAAAACAAAGAAGCCATTGAAAAAGGCGAAGAACCAACCGAGGTTCCGATGAAACCTATTGTGGGTTGCGAATTTTTTGTTTGTGAAGACCACAAAAATAAGTCGGTAAAAGACAATGGATATCAAATTGTGTTGCTGGCAAAGAACAAAAAAGGCTATCATAATTTGGCCAAAATGTCTTCTATTGCACACACTGAAGGGTTTTATTATGTACCAAGAATAGACCGAAAAATTATTCAGCAGTATAAGGAAGATATTATTGTTTTATCGGGAAATCTATATGGGGAGATTCCGAGTAAGATTTTAAATCTGGGCGAAAACCAAGCCGAAGAAGCTTTGCTTTGGTGGAAAAACGAGTTTCAGGACGATTTTTATATTGAAGTGATGCGTCACAATCAAGAAGATGAAAACCGTGTGAACGAGGGCTTGATTGCCTTGGCAAGAAAGCACGAGGTCAAAATTGTGGCGACCAATAATACTTTTTATATTGATAAAGACAATGCCAATGCGCACGACATTTTATTGTGTGTAAAAGAAGGGGAGAAGCAAACCACTCCAATTGGTCGGGGTCGAGGCTATCGTTTTGGATTGCCCAATCAGGAATATTATTTCAAGTCGGGCGATGAAATGAAGCAATTGTTCAATAATTTGCCTGAAGCTATTTTGAACATTGCAGAGATTGTTGATAAGATAGAAATTTACAATTTGGCTCGTGAAGTTTTGCTTCCAAAGTTTGAAATTCCAGCCGAGTTTGTCGATCCAGAAGACGCTGTTGATGGAGGAGTTCGAGGCGAAAATGCCTATTTGAATTATCTCACTTTCGAAGGGGCAAAGAATCGATACAAGGAAATTACGCCCGAAATTCAAGAAAGATTAGATTTCGAATTGCTTACAATAAAAAATTCAGGATATCCAGGATACTTTTTGATTGTGCAGGATTTCATTGCCGAAGCTCGAAAAATGGGGGTTTCTGTTGGACCTGGAAGGGGTTCGGCGGCAGGTTCGGTGGTGGCTTATTGTTTGAAAATCACCAATATCGACCCCTTGATGTACAATCTGCTTTTTGAGCGTTTTCTGAATCCTGATAGGGTTTCTCTTCCCGATATTGATATTGATTTTGATGACGAAGGCCGCAGTAGCGTAATGGATTATGTGATTCGAAAGTACGGACAGAAACAAGTAGCTCAAATTATCACCTACGGAAAAATGGCAACCAAATCGGCTATTCGTGATACGGCTCGTGTATTGGATTTGCCGTTATTCGAAGCCGATAAAATTGCTAAATTAATTCCTGGAATGATGCCTTCTAAATGGAATTTAGCTCGGTTTTTGAGTGAAAAAGAAGATCTTATCAAAAAGACTGTTCGTCCTGAAGAATTCGAAAAAATAAAAGAATTAATCGCTTTGGCCAATGAAGATGATTTGAGTGGAGAAACCATTCAACAGGCCAAAGTATTAGAAGGAAATCTAAGAAATACAGGTATTCACGCTTGTGGTGTGATTATTACGCCAAGCGATATTACTGATTTTGTTCCAGTTGCTACGGCCAAAGATTCGGATTTGTTTGTCACTCAATTCGACAACTCGGTCGTGGAAAGTGCGGGTTTGTTGAAGATGGACTTCTTGGGTTTGAAAACCCTAACTTTAATAAAAGACACCGTTAAATTAGTAAAATATCGAAGCGGAATCGAACTCAATCCCGACGAATTTCCTATTGATGATGTCAAAACGTATGAACTTTTTCAACGAGGAGAAACGGTTGGTATTTTTCAATATGAAAGTCCCGGAATGCAAAAATACATGAAGGAATTAAAGCCTACGGTTTTTCCTGATTTGATTGCCATGAATGCATTGTATCGTCCAGGACCAATTGCTTATATTCCAAGTTTTATTAAACGTAAAAACGGTGAAGAACCTATTGTGTATGACTTGGATGACTGCGAAGAATTACTAAAAGACACCTACGGAATTACCGTTTATCAAGAGCAAGTAATGCTTTTGTCCCAAAAACTGGCGGATTTCTCCAAAGGTGATGCCGACGTTTTGCGTAAAGCGATGGGGAAAAAGATGATTGATGTTTTGGCCAAAATGGAACCTAAATTCATTTCGCAAGCCATGGCAAAAGGTCATGCCAAAGACAAATTAGAGAAAATTTGGAATGACTGGAAAGCCTTTGCCGAATATGCTTTCAACAAATCGCATTCTACTTGTTATGCTTGGATTGCCTACCAAACGGCCTATTTGAAAGCCAATTATCCAGCCGAATATATGGCAGCGGTTTTGTCCAATAATATGAGCGATATCAAGCAAGTTTCTTTTTTTATGGAAGAATGTAAGCGAATGGGATTGAAAGTTTTGGGGCCAGACGTGAACGAATCGTTTTATAAATTCACCGTAAATGATGATTATGCGGTTCGTTTTGGGATGGGAGCCATAAAAGGAGTGGGTTCTGGAGCGGTGGCAACCATTGTCGAAAACAGAAAAACAGGAAAGTACAAATCGATTTTTGATTTGACCAAACGCATTGATTTGCGGGCGGCCAACAAAAAAGCTTTAGAAAACTTGGCCTTAGCGGGTGGTTTCGATTCGTTTGGAAACACAACAAGAGCGCAATATTTTCATGATGATGGCGACGGAATTACTTTTTACGAAAAAGCCATTCGTTATGGAGCAAAATTCCAGGAAAACGAAAATTCATCGCAGGTAAGTTTGTTTGGCGAAACAAGTGATGTTCAAATTGCAGAACCTGTTGTGCCGCCTTGCGAGGATTGGAGTACGATGGAAAAACTCGCCAAAGAAAAAGAAGTGGTGGGAATTTATATTTCAGGACATCCGCTGGATGATTTTAGATTTGAGATGAAATATTTTTGTCCTTCAAAGCTCGAATCGCTCAAAGATTTGAGTCAATTTGTGAATAAAAGTTTAACTTTTGGAGGTATTATTAGCAATGTGCAACACCGAATTGCCAAGAATGGTAAAGGCTGGGCGCTATTTAATCTTGAAGGATATGATGAAAGTTATGAGTTCAAAATTTTTGGCGAAGAGTATATGAAATACCGCCATTATTTGATTCCAAATAGCTTTACATTTATTAAAGTAATGGTAAAAGAAGGTTGGCCAAATAAAGAAACTGGAAAAAAAGGAGATCCAATGATTCAGTTCTTGGAATTCAAAATGTTGCAGGATGTGTTCGATAATTTTGCAAAAAAACTGTCAATTTTACTGGATATAAAAGATTTGAATCAAGACTTTATTGCCAAATTAAACGCCATTTTCCAAGCCAATAAAGGAAATAATTCGGTTGTTTTTGATGTTGTTGAGCAAGAAATGGTACAGAAGCCAATAGAAATTGTTCCTGAAACGATAAAGTTGGAATCAAAAACCGATATTCCCTTATTCGATGATGAAATTCCAGATGAAACTGTCATTTTTTCAGATGAGTTCTCGGAAGATGATGAATTGATTATGGAAGAATCTATTGCTGAATCCGCTTCTAGCCTAGAAACGAAAGTAGTTACACGATTATCAATGCCGAGTCGAAAATTGAAAATCAAGATCTCGAATGAACTTTTGGTAGAATTAGAAAACTTGCAGATTAACTTTAAGTTGAATTAATAAATTAAACCAATTTAAAAATAGCTAAATGTAATGGATGTTACATTTTTAAACTCAAATCTTTCTTTATCTTTGTACTCTAAAATTTAAACTTTAAACAAAATATAAATATGGCATTAGCAATAACAGACGCTACTTTTGACGAAGTGGTTTTGAAATCAGACAAACCAGTTATGGTAGATTTTTGGGCAGCTTGGTGTGGACCTTGTAGAATGGTTGGACCAATCATTGACCAACTTGGAGAAGAATATGAAGGTAAAGTTGTAGTAGGAAAAGTAGATGTTGATGCAAATCAAGAATTTGCTGCAAAATACGGAGTGAGAAACATCCCAACAGTATTGGTATTCCATAACGGTGAAGTAGTAGGAAAACAAGTAGGAGTTGCTCCAAAGCAAACCTATGCCGATAGCTTAGACGCTTTGTTGTAATCATACAATTTTATTATATTAAAGGTTTGGCGAAAGTCAAACCTTTTTTGGTTTAAACCATTAATGTCTGTGTTCTTTTTTCTTGTTTCTCTTTTCTTTTTTAATACATTTGAAGAATGAAGATTGAATCTCAAATAGAAAAAATTGCAAGTTTCCAGCATCTCGAAATGTTGGCCAATCAAATTGTGGAAGGATTCATTTCAGGAATGCATAAAAGTCCTTTTCACGGTTTTTCGGCTGAATTTGCTGAGCATAAAGTGTATAATGTTGGCGAAAGCACCAAACACATCGACTGGAAATTGTTTGCCAAAACCGATAGATTGTACACCAAAAAATTCGAGGAAGACACCAATTTACGATGCCACATTATTATCGATAATTCCTCATCGATGCACTATCCAAAACTTGAAAATCCCGCAAATTTTTATCAAAATAAGATTGGATTTTCGGTTTTAGCTTCGGCTGTTTTGATGAATATTCTCAAGAAACAGCGTGATGCGGTGGGTTTAAGCGTCTTTTCGGACTCCTATGAATATTATTCGCCCGAAAAAGGTAGCGATCGTCATCATCGAATGATTTTGAATGCACTCGAAAATCTCTTAGAGAAACCTAAAGCTCAAAAAAGCACCGATACGATCAAATTCTTGCATCAAATTGCAGAGAAAATTCATCGTCGTTCGATGATTATTCTTTTTACTGATATGTTTCAATCGGGTAACGAAGAAGCCTTGTTTACAGCCTTACAACATTTGAAACACAACAAACACAAAGTGGTTTTATTTCACGTAATTGATAATAAAACCGAATTGAATTTTGATTTTGACAACGCTCCAAGAAAATTTATTGATCTAGAAACAGGCGATGAGGTAAACCTTTTTGCCGAAAATGTGAAGGTAGAATACGAAAAAGGTGTGAATAGTTACTTTAAGAAACTAGCTTTGACCTGTTCTCAGAACAAAATTAAGTACATTCCGGTTGGTGTGGGCAATAATTTCGAAAAAATATTGACTACATATTTAGTTGAAAAACAAAACTTTGGATAAAAAACAAAAAAATATTGAATGTTTTTCGCAGAAATGCTTGTAGAAACGAAATTCTATAGTATCTTTGCCACCGCAATAAAGCAGAGGTTTGGTAGTTCAGTTGGTTAGAATACATGCCTGTCACGCATGGGGTCGCGGGTTCGAGTCCCGTCCAGACCGCTAAATTGGGTAAGAAGCGATTCAGAAATGAATCGCTTTTTTGCCCAATAAAAGCATCTAAAATAGTTGTGTTGTTTCGCTACGACTTTGTAACTCGTAGCACGGTTTAGTAGTTAGACCAATGAAAAGCTTTCCACTTTTGTGGACAGCTTTTTTGATTTAATGATGTTTCTACTGCCATAATTTAATTCTTAATTTTTACAAACAACTAACAATTAGACCTTTATATAGAATAATTTTTTATCTTTAATTTTAGATTTCGTTTGTGATTTTATTGTTTTTTAAACATTAGGAAAACTAAAGATCTTTAAAGTTTTGCCAGAAATTATAATTATATAATATGGAACTATGAAAGCAAAATATTTAACTACAGTGGCAGTCCTTCTATGCTTTGTCAGTTTTGCTCAAAATGCCCAAGTTGTAGTTTTTAAGCACGAATTGCGCTGGACTGACGAAACAAGATTCCCTAACTATTTTCTATATCAGGATATTCGAGACTCTATTTATAAAGATACAAAGCTCGAATTGATAAAGTATCTTAAGGTTTCAGACGTGAAACTTCCAGAAGCTGTAGCTTACAAAATTATTAATGGATTTGGAAGTCAAAAGGTCGAATTGCCTAAAACGGTTTCCAATAATGACTTTGAAATTGGACTATTTTCCTTTATTACCAGAGCAACTGTTGGCGAACTTATGTTTTGGAAACTCAATGTTGTAATTAGGCAAAACAATAAAATTATCTTCCAAAAAGAAGTTAGCCATGAACTCGAATATTTTAATGTTTCAGGATATGTCACTTCACAGCAATGGCTTTCGCCCGAAGAATTCCACGATGTTTTTCAACGACTGGTAAAAGAAGCATTGGGTGTTTTACCAGCTTCTACGAAAGAATAATCTTGGGTTCACTGGAAAATCAAGAAAAAAAAGCGAGTGCTCTTTTATTAAATCCAACTCGTCAATTGCTAAAAATTAATGGAGCTTGGAAATCTGCTAGTAATTTTTCGGCAAAACTAGAATCTGCTGATGAGAGTATTTTGGACTTTAATTTCAAGGATAAAATGATATGGGAATTTCCTAAACCTACTTTATCAGATTTTCTTGCCCCACTATTTACAGACGCTACTGGAATAGAAATTTCATACGACAAAATAATTAAAGCTCAGAAAAAAGGCACATTGTTTTTTTCTGATGGACAAAAGTTTGGCATTAATCTGAAATGGATTGAAATGGAAACAAAGCCAACAAAGAGCGATGAAGTGACATCTCAAAGAATCTCCAATCCTTTAATTGCTGAATTGTATAATGAAAAAGAGCAAATCGGTTATTTTTTATATACACAGTCAGAAGAAGTTCGAACTACGGATAAAACGCAAAGGAAATTAAATCCTTTTAATGGGTATCAAACGCAAAACACATTGGGAATTGAACAAATTTACCGGATTGAAGGGTC
>Ga0116184_10002403_pt1 | contig 16454 bp, 8 predicted proteins | sample AD_JPNNA5_MetaG_FD_89886 | JGI IMG/M metagenome (GOLD analysis project Ga0116184, IMG submission 89886) | Active sludge microbial communities of municipal wastewater-treating anaerobic digesters from Japan - AD_JPNNA5_MetaG | ecosystem: Engineered > Bioreactor > Anaerobic > Digestate | place... | reverse complement strand
GAAACCGGCTGCTGGAGTTTTGCCGCCTGCGGGTTTCTTTTCTTTTTGCCGACGCGCTCGCCGAGGGTTTCGCCGAGTTCATTGGCTTTGCTTTTAAGTTCCTTTTCCGTGGCATGCTCGCATTCGAGCAGGGTTTCGCTGAGTTTTTTAAGGCCGGTCTGCTCGCCCTCGTTCTCGGAATAAAGCAGGGCGACCCTGTCGTTGAAATACTCGAGGCGGACGGTGCCCGCCTCGCCGGAGAAGTCGACGGAAATCTTGCCCCCCTGCACGGCCGCGGGGAATTCGCCCTTCTTGACGCCCTCGGGATAAACGGGCTTGAACTTGAATTCATCGAGAACCGGCGCGAGGTTTTTGACAAGTTCGGCCAGGCATGCGTTAACGTCCATGTCGCTCCTCCTTCACTGTGTGCAGACGCGGGAAAACACAATTTATTTTACCATGCAAGCCATATCTGATATTTCAAATTGGAGAAATAAGCGCCTTTTTTATATTAAATGTATTATAAAATATTTAAAACAATATTTGAAATCCGCCACGGCAACCCGCCGGGTCGGTTGCTTGACACATATCCGCCGGCTGTGTACAATGGATTTACAAAGCGGGAGTAGCTTGACGGTTCCCCACGGGGAGCCTACCCGGCTGTCAACAGCCGTTGAAGAGATTCAACTGGCACCGGGCTTTACGGAAGCAAGACCTTTGGCAGGTCATTGATCTGCCGGCGGTCTTTTTTTTCACCGCCGGACGGGAAACGGAGGAAGCGGGCTTGAAACATTATCTCGAAACCGCAGAAAGCGTATTCGAATGGGCGAACAGTTCACCGGAGGGGCTTACCGTACAGGCCGCGGAGGATAGGCTTGCCGCGGACGGCAAAAATAAACTGGAAGAAGCCAAAAAGGCGTCCCTGGCCAAGCGGTTTTTCAAGCAGCTGCTTGACCCGATGATTATCATTCTGCTCGCCGCCGCGGCGCTGTCGGCCGCCATCGCGGTCATAGAAGGCGATTTCCCGGCGGACGTGCTCATTATCCTCGCGGTGGTGCTGATTAACGCCGTGCTGGGCGTTTACCAGGAAGGCAAGGCGGAAAAGGCGATCGAAGCGCTGCAGAAGATGTCGGCCGCCACCTCGAAAGTGCTGCGCGGCGGACAGGTGACCGTTGTCAAAAGCGAAGACATCGCCGTCGGCGACGTCGTGCTGCTTGAAGCGGGCGACGCCGTTCCGGCTGACTGCAGGATATTCGAATCCGCCAGCCTGAAAATCGAAGAAGCCGCCCTGACGGGCGAATCGGTCCCGGTGGGCAAAATCATTGGCATCCTCAACGGGGGACAAAGCGGGGAGGTCGCGCTGGGCGACCGTAAAAACATGGCGTATATGGGCAGTTCCGTGGTTTACGGCAGAGGCAAAGCCGTCGTAACGGCGACGGGAATGGGCACGGAGATGGGTAAAATCGCCCATGCCATCGCCAGCGCCAAAGACTCGCTGACCCCGCTGCAGATCAAGCTCAACCAGCTCAGCGGCATTTTAAGCAAGCTGGTCATCGGCATCAGTGTTTTCATCTTCGGTTTCCGCATGATGATGCAGTACGCAAGCGGCAGCCCCATCGACCTCGACTTCGGCCTGAGTATTTTCATGATCGCGGTCAGCCTTGCCGTCGCCGCCATTCCGGAAGGGCTTGTGGCGGTCGTCACGATCGTACTGTCCGTCGGCGTCACCAACATGTCCAGGCGCAACGCCATCATCCGGAAACTGACCGCCGTCGAAACGCTCGGCTGCGCGCAGATTATCTGTTCGGACAAGACCGGCACCCTGACCCAGAACAAGATGACCGTCACCGCGCATTACGGCGCCGACGAGCAGTTGCTCGCCCGGGGCATGGCCCTGTGCACCGACGCGGAGATCGACGAACAGGGCGCCGTGACGGGCGAACCGACCGAAGCCGCACTGGTCAGTTACGCGCTGGGCCTGGATTTGGATAAAAACGCCCTGAAAAAACAATATCCCCGCGTCGGCGAAGCCCCGTTTGACTCAATGCGGAAAATGATGTCGACGCTGCACGAAAGCGGCGGGGAGATTGTCCAATTCACCAAAGGAGCGCCGGACGAAATCCTGAAAAAATGCTCCCATGCACTGATAGACGGCGAAACCGTCGAAATGGACGAAAACCTGGCGCGGATGATCCTCGGCGAAAACAAGGCCATGGCAGACAGGGCTCTGCGCGTGCTGGCGCTCGCTTATAAGCATTACCCGGAACTGCCCACTTCCCTCGAGCCGGAAGCGATTGAAAGCGGCATGGTTTTCGCCGGGCTGACCGGCATGATCGACCCCGTACGCCCCGAGGTAAAGGCCGCCATCGAGGAATGCCGCAGCGCGGGCATTACCCCGGTCATGATTACAGGCGACCATCTCGACACCGCCGCCGCCATTGCGCTGGAACTCGGCATTATCGGCGACCGCTCCGAGGCGGTGACAGGCGCGCAGCTTGAACAGATGAGCGAAGAGGAGTTCGACCTGCGCGTCGCCGACATTTTTGTGTACGCGCGCGTGCAGCCCGAGCACAAGGTGCGCATCGTCAGCGCCTGGAAAAAACGCGGTATGACCACGGCAATGACGGGCGACGGCGTCAACGACGCGCCCTCCATCAAAACGGCCGACATCGGCGTTGGCATGGGCATCACTGGCACGGATGTGACAAAAAACGTGGCGGATATGGTGCTGGCCGACGACAACTTCGCGACGATTGTCAGCGCCGTTTCCGAGGGGCGGCGCATTTATGACAATATCCGCAAGGCGATTCAGTTTCTGCTCGCCTCCAACCTCAGCGAGATCATCAGCATATTTTTCGCCACTGTGTTCGGTTTCATCATCCTGAAACCCGTGCACCTGCTGTGGATCAATCTGATCACCGACTCCCTGCCCGCCCTTGCGCTGGGCATGGAAAAGCCGGAAAAAGATATTATGAAGAGAAAGCCCCGGGCGGCCGGCGAGGGAATCTTTGCGGGCGGAATGGGCTTCGACATCTTTTATCAGGGATTGATTGTCTCTGTGCTGACGGTCGCCGCTTATTTCATCGGCGAACGTCTTGAGACGGGGCTTTGGCAGATCATCCCGCTGCCGGGCGAAAGCAGCGACGGCATCACGATGGCTTTCCTGACCATGGCGATGTGCGAAATCTTCCACTCCTTTAATATGCGCTCGCAGAGGAACTCCGTGTTTTCCCCGGCTTTCAAAGGCAGCCACAACGTGTTTCTTTACCTGGCCATGATCGCGTCGCTTGTGCTGACCTCTGTTGTCATCTATATCCCCTTCCTGGCGCGCGCCTTCGATTTTGTTCCCCTGACACTGCCGGAGTATTTAATATCCATGGCGCTGGCGCTGACGGTCATCCCGACGGTGGAGTTCGTCAAACTGCTCAAGCGCGCAGCCGCCCGCAGGAAGCAGCCGGGCGGCTGACGGCTCCCTTTCACAGCCGGCATGAATAAAATATGGGGGCGGACCAAAAGTCCGCCCCCGTCGGCGCTGCTTGCGGGTTATTCCTCTTCTTCTTCTTTGGCGGCCTTCGCGGCTTCGATGACTTTGGCGGCGACGTTCGCCGGCGCGTCCTCATAACGCGCGAACTCCAGCGAGAAGGAACCCCTGCCGGCCGTAACCGAGCGCAGGACCGTGGCGAAATCGCCCATTTCGGCCAGCGGCACTTCCGCGATGAGTTCCTGTATCTTCGGTTCGTCCGACGGGCCCATGCCCAGCACCTTGCCGCGGCGTTTGGTAATGTCGCCCATAATGTCGCCGAGGTTTTCATCGGGCATATAGGCTTTCAGCGTGCCGATGGGCTCGAGGATGGTCGGGGCGGCATTGGGAATGCCGTTGCGGAAGGCGACGGCCGCCGCGGTTTTGAACGCCATTTCGGAGGAGTCGACCGGATGGTAGGAGCCGAAATAGAGCGTCGCCTTGAGGCCGACCATCGGATAACCGGCGATGATGCCCTTGGCGACACACTCGCGCAGGCCCTTTTCCACCGCGGGGAAATACTGCTTGGGTACGCAGCCGCCGACGATCTCCTCACAGAACTCGAGGTCCTCGCCCTCGCCGGGTTCAAAGCGGATATAGACGTCGCCGAACTGTCCATGGCCGCCGGACTGTTTTTTATGGCGGCCCTGCACTTCGACCTTCTTGCGGATGGTCTCGCGGTAGGCGACCTTCGGCACGGTCAGGTCGACTTCGACGCCGAATTTCGCTTTGAGTTTGGAAACGATCACGTCAAGATGCTGTTCGCCGAGGCCGGAAAGAATCTGTTCGCGCGTTTCGTTGTTGGTGACAAAAGAAATGGTCGGGTCTTCCTCGAGCAGCCGGTTGAGGCCGGTGGAGACCTTCTCTTCCTCGCCCTTTTTGCGGACTTTGACCGCCATGGAAAGGTAGGGCGCGGGAAAGTCCACTTTGGCGAGGCGGATGATTTTTTTCGGCGAGCACAGCGTGTCGCCCGTGCTGACGCCGGAAAGTTTCGTCACGACGCCGATATCGCCGGCAACGATGGCGTCGGCGTCTTCCTGTTTGGAACCGTGGATGGTGACGATTTTGCCCATCCGTTCGCTTTCGCCCGTGCGCGCGTTGTAGGCGGGGGCATCGGCTGTGATCTTGCCGGAAACGACTTTGAAAAACGACATCTTGCCGACAAAGGGGTCGGCGATGGTCTTGAAGCAGATGGCCGCGAGGGGCCCGTTTTCGTCGCAGGGGATCAGTTCGCCGTCCACTGTTTCGCCGGCATATTCGGCGGCGTTGGGCGCGGCGGAAGCGATGCCGTTGAGCAGCAGGTCGACCGCGTCGGTGTTATAGCCCGCGCAGGCGAACACCGGATAGATGTCGCCTTTCGCGACGCCTTTTTGAAGGCCCATGGCGATTTCTTCGCCGGTGAATGCTTCGCCCTCGAAGAATTTTTCCATCAAGCCGTCGTCCGCGGATGCGACCGCCTCGTTGAAAATGTCTTTCATCTCGCCGATTCTGCCGCCGGCGGGCATTGGCACTTCCTTGGCTTTGCCGTTGGCGTATTCGAAGGCCTTGCCCGAGGACAGGTCAATATAGCAGGCGACCTTGTCGCCGTTGTAGTAAGCGATGACGACCGGGCAGATTTTGGATTCGTATTGGGCTTTCAGGGCGTCGAAGGTTTTGTAGAAATCCGTGTTTTCCGCATCGCAGCGCGTGACGGCGAACATCTTGGCGATGCCGCGTTTTGCCGCGGCTTTATAGGCCTTTTCGGCGCCGACGTCGATACCGCTGCCGGAGGCCAGGACGATGAGCGCGCATTCCGCCGCGCGCATGCCTTCGCTGACGCCGCCGGCAAAGTCGAAATAGCCGGGCGTGTCGATGAGGTTGACCTTGACGCCGTTCCATTCCAGCGGCGCGACGGCTGTGGAGACGGTGATTTTACGCTTCTTCTCTTCGGGGTCATAGTCGAGCATCGAGTTGCCGTCGGCAACGCGGCCGAGCCGTTCGGAAGCGTGGGCAAGGTGCAGCATCGCTTCGGCCAGCGTCGTTTTGCCCCTGCCGCCGTGGCCGGCGATGGCAATGTTGCGGATGTTCTTCGCATGGTAAGCTTTCAAAAATTTTCCTCCTCATGCCCGCCGCAAAAAAGGCGGGACACAGCAATATTCCATGGTCCCGTTGAAGTATCAGGTGCGATTATATCATAGCGCCGCGAATAATTCAATCGGATTTTTCGCGCGCGCGAGGGTGTGCAAGCGGCCTTGAATGCGGTATGATATTGGCACGGAGAAGCCGCGGAAACGACGTCGACGGAGGCGCTTGCGATGAAAACAGCCAAACCCGAAGTCCTGCACTATATGATGAGGGCGCTCAAGAATTACGAGGCGTCCGGCACGCTCGATATCCCGGTCTGGCGCGTCAGTGAAAGCCGCTATCTCGGCGGCGGGCAGTACGAACCGGCCGGAAAGGTTGCCCGCGAAATGCGGCTGGGCGACCGCTGGGAGACCGGTTACGACAGCGCCGTGTTTTTTACCGCGGAAACCGTGGTGCCGCCCGGATTTGCGGGCAAAAAGCTCTATCTGGAACTCGATTTCGGCGGCGAGGCGCTCGTGCGCGTCAACGGAACAATCGCGGGCGGCGTCAGTTCGGCGGAAAACGGCGGCTGGGTACACCGCGACCGCATCCTGCTCGGCGATTTGGATGCCGGCGCGGCGCTCGAAATCGAAGCGGAGGCGACGGTCAACTCCGGCGGGTTCTGCGACGCCGCGATGGCCGGCGCCAAATCGGCTGTCTACACCCTGAGCAAAGCGCGGCTGGTCTGTATCGACCCCGTATGCGAAGCGTATATCCTCGATACCGCCACGGTATTCGACGCGCTGGGCCATATCCCGGACGAATACATCCGGTCGCGCGTCTTTGCCGCACTTGACGAATCGATGCATACGGTCGATTTCGATTTCGAGGACAGCCGCGTGCGCGAATCCATCGCCGACGCGGCTGAAGTTTTGCGCGGACGGCTTCAGGAAATCAGGCACACGCCGTCGTGCGAGGTGCTCATGACGGGGCACAGCCATATCGACATCGCCTGGCTTTGGCGCGTGCAGGAAAGCGAGCGCAAAGCGGCGCGCACCTTTGCCAACAATCTCGCGCTGATGGACCGGTATCCCGACTTCGTGTTCGCGCAAAGCCAGGCGATCCTGTACGATATGACCAAGCGGCTGTATCCCGAACTGTTCGGGCGGATCCAAGAAAAAGTAAAGTCGGGACAGTGGGATATCACCGGCAATGTGTGGGTCGAAGCGGATACCAACATCGCTTCGGGCGAGTCGCTCATCCGCCAGCTGCTGTACGGCCGCGCGTTTTTCAAACAGGAGTTCGGCACCGTCTCCGATATTTACTGGCTGCCCGACTGCTTCGGTTTTTCCTGGGCGCTGCCGCAGATTATCCGCCGCAGCGGGATGAAATATTTCCTGACCGCCAAACTCAACGGGCAGGACACCAACCGTTTTCCCCATACGGTGTTCCGCTGGATCGGCAACGACGGATCCGAAGTGCTCGCTTACCTGCAGCGCACCGGCTACGGCGGGGAGTACGAGCCCGGCGCGATTGCAGCGGCGGCGGACCGCAACGACGAGAAAGGCGCCGCCCGCACCGTGATGGGGATGTTCGGCTACGGTGACGGAGGCGGAGGCTGTACCTACGCCATGGTCGAGCGCGGCAGGCGGCTGCGCAACTTCCCCGGTCTGCCGGCCAGCCGGATCGGCCGCGCGCAGGAGTTTTTCGAATCATGCGAAACGGTGCTCGGGGACCTGCCCGCCTATCGCGACGAGATGTACTATGAGAACCACCGCGGCACCTATACCAGCCAGGCCTTTGTGAAAAAAGGCAACCGGAAGGGCGAATTCCTGCTCGCGGGCGCAGAGGCGGCGGCGTTGGCCGCGTCTTGTTTTGCCGGCGCCCCCTATCCGCGGGAGACGCTCGACGAGGCCTGGAAACTGCTGCTGAAAAACCAGTTTCACGATATTCTGCCCGGCACCTCGATCCACGAGGCTTTCGAGGACTGCCGCGCCGACTACGCGGAAATCACGCGCAGCGGCACGCGGCTGCTGCGCGGGGCGCTCGGCGCGCTCAACGCGCGCATCGGGGCGGACGCCGGCTCAGCCGTTGTGTGGAGCATGCTTCCGCATCGGGCTTCCGGGCCGGCGGAAGTGGAAATCGGCGCGGCGGAATCCCCGGCCGCGTTTGACGGGGAAAAACAGCTGCGAAGCGCGGTATTTGAAACCGGCGGCAAAAGGTATTTGCGGTTTCTTGCCGAGGACGTGCCTCCCATGGGTTACAAGATTTTCGCCGTTGCCCCGAGGCGGCGGGACTTCGAGCCCGTCAAGGCCGCGGAGCGGCTGCTCGAGAACGAATATCTGCGCGTCGAACTTGACGAAAACGGCATTCTCACCGGTGTCTTTGATAAGGAAAACGCGCGGGAAATCCTTGCCGGGCGCGGCAACCTGCTGACCGTCTTTCAGGATAAATGCGTGCACGAGACCGCCTGGAACCTGGAGCTCAATTATCAGAAGAAGTATTGGGAACTTCTCGATGCCGAAAGCGTCGAAGTGCTCGAATCCAGCGAAATACGGGGTGCCGTCCGGGTGGTGCGCGTGTTCCACCGGTCGCGCGTCACGCAGGATATCATTCTCACAGCCGGAGAAAAGCGCCTCGATTTCGAAACCACGGTCGACTGGCAGGAGAGCGACAAAATCCTCAAAGCGGCGTTCGAGGTCGGCGTACTCAACACGCGCGCCTGGTTCGAGACGGCGCACGGCGCCATCGACAGGCCGACGCATTGGAGCAACGGTTTCGACCTCGCGCGTTTTGAGCAGTGCGCGCACAAATGGGCCGACCTGTCGGAAGGCGGCTACGGCGTCAGCTTGCTCAACGACTGCAAATACGGATACGATATCAAAGACTCGGTCATGCGGCTGTCGCTGCTGCGCGCTCCGACCTGCCCCGACCGAACGGCGGACCGGGGACTCCACCGTTTCACATACAGCCTTTACCCGCACAAAGGCGGCTGGCAGGACGCGTCGACGGTGCAAAAAGCGTTCGAGCTCAACGTACCTTTCCAGGCGTTCTCCCTCAAAAAACAGGCGGGCAGCCTGCCCGGGGAAATGGCGATGGTGCAAACGGACTGCCCGAACATCATCATCCAGGCCGTCAAACAGGCGCTCGACGGCCAGGGCATGATCCTGCGTTTTTACGAGGCCGAACAGCGGCGGGGCACCGTGACGGTCAAAACCGCGCTGCCCTTCGAGCGTGTGTTCGAATGCAACCTGATGGAAGAAGTCGAGCGGGAAATGCCGTCGGGCGGCGGCGCCTTCGCCTTCGATTACCGGCCCTTCGAGGTCAGAACATTCCGCCTGGTACCCTGACCGTACGAAAAAGCGCGGCTGCCTCCGTCCGATGCGGACGGGGGCAGCCGGTTTTGCGGTTTCTTTATTCAGTAGGTAAAGGTCAGTTCGCCCCACCATTTGCCGTCGATGACGGTGTCGATTCCCCGGTTGTTAAAGCCGAGTTTGCCGGCGATCTGCAAAGGGGCGTCCATGCGCAGTTTTGTGAGATAACCTTTGGCGTTGAACGTGGCGACAAGCGACGCGCCCGTGTCCGCTGAATTGACGTCGCCGTAGGTGACTTTCCCCTCGCCGATGGTGAAAGGTTTAAGGTCTTCCGGGTTGATGGTCATCGGGTCCATGACGCTCGAATGATGTTTCGGCGCGGTGCTCAGCCCGTCGACAACTTCCTTATACAGCGTGATTTTGACCACCCAGCCGCCGGCCGACACGGCGCACGACGCCGACTTGACGCCCGCGGGGGACAGGTCGCTCATGTTCTTGCCCGCGCCGCGGGGCAGGAACTTCTCGAGCGTATCGTTTTTATCGCTGCCGACATAACCGTTGTTGAAGGATTTCGTTTTGCTCTCATCCTGCAACTTGCTGTCGAGTATGCCCTGCAGGATACTCTTGAACAGCGCCATCTTGGTAATTTTCGTAACGGTGCCCATATCGCGTTTGACCGTGACGGGACCCGTATATTTTTTCGTCATGTTGGCGTAGCGGTTGTAAAACGCGACAATCTGCGCCTTGGTGCCGCCGACGGGGGCGTCGATGCCGACGACGGGCGCGGTGGTGGCGGGCGCGGTGGTTGTCTCGCCCGGAGCCGTGGTGGCCGGCGCGGTCGTCTCGCCCGGCACGGTGGTGGTGACGGCCGCGGTGGTCTCGCCCGGAGCCGTGGTTTCAGCATCCGTGGCAGCGGCGGTTGTTGTCTCGCCCGGAGCGGTAGTGCCGCCGGGGGCGGTGGTTTGCTGAGGTTTGTCGCCGCAAGCCGCAAAGAGCAGCAGAAAGGCAAATGTCAGCAAAAGGGCCGCGATCTTTTTTGTTTTCATCAGCATGGCAATCGGTCTCCTTATTTAAGCCGGACGGTGTATTTAACCAAGAGTTTCAACCCGTTCATCGTAACGAATTCGGGGGGTCTTGTCAATGTCTGCCCGCGGGGATTCGGCCGCATCTGCTAAAAAAACGCCCCCGGCTTTTTCAGAGCCGGGAACGTTTAAGTTGAAACAGAGAATCAATAAGCGAACGTGTAGTTGCCTCTGTAAGTACCGGTAACGTCGGCGTTGATGCCGATGAGGCTGTACTTCAGCTTGCCGGTGATGTTCGCCGGGGTGGTAATGTCGAGTTTGGTCAGCAGACCCTGCGCGTTGAAGACCGCTTCGATCTTGCAGCCGGTATAATTGACGTTCGCGTCCTGAAGGGTAAAAGGCTCAAGGTCTTCGGGGCCGAGATCGAGCGTATCCATACACTTGGAAACGTATTTCGGTTTGTCTCTCAGAGCGTTGGCGCCTGAGGTTTTATCATCGTTCATCACGATGGTCACCTTGCAGCCGCTGCCGTTGGCGACGCAGGTGGCGGACTTGACGCCGTTGGTGCCCGTGGGGCTCAATTCGCTCATCTTCGCATAATCGCCGCGCGGGAGCCATTTGCTCAGGTCTTTGTTGTCTTTGGTGGATTTGCCGTTGACAAAGGTATAAGTAGGCTTTTCCGTGTAATCGTTCGGCAGCAGATCGAGCGCGATGTTCTTGACAACGCTGCCGCCGGTGATGGACTGGATGGTCGAGGTCGTTCCGTCTTTTTTGGTGACGGTGACCTTCCCTTTATAGGTCTTCATGGCGTTGGCGTATTGGTTGTAAAACTCAATGACCTTGGACATGGAGCCGTTGATGGGGAAGGTAATCCCCTGGGGTTTGGTGGTGGTCTGGGTGGTGCCGGGCTTGGTCGTCGCGGGAGGAAGGGTGGTTTGTCCCTCAACGGTGGTTTCTTCGAGGGTGGTTTCTCCTTCGACGGTCGTTTCAACCTGCGCCGTGGTTTCGCCTTCAACGGTCGTTTCTTCGAGGGTGGTTTCCTCGCTGGTCGCTTCGGTGGTGGTGGCGGGTTCCGCTGCCGGCGCCTGTTTGAAAAGGCCGAACACGGACGTCACGGACACCACCAGCAGCAGGACCATCGCGACGGTCAGCAACTTGGTGATTGTTTTCAACTGTTTTTCCACTGAATAACCTCTTTTCTTATTCATTTGAATCACTTTTCGTGAGCATAATTATATTACTATTTGAAGACCCATGCTGTCAAGCGACCCGGTATTTGCGGAAACCCTTTATTGCGTCCGTATCGGCGCACAGGCGCCGCTGTCCGGCAGTATTCACAAGCGGTTTGCCGGCGGCGGAAAGCCGACGCGCTCACGCGGATAAGCCGCGCCGCGGCCGAGTGCGCGCGCGAGCAGCGCAAAGTGCGTGTCGAGGTGCGGCGGGCTCCAGTTGCCGCTTCTGCACAGGAAAATGAAATCATACGTTTGTTTCAAGATTTCCGTATCGTCCGGGGCGGGTTCTACGCTGCCGCCGCCGAGCAGGGCGGTTTCGGAATCCTCCCGGGCAGTCCAAAGATAACGCATACCGGGCCTTTCAAGTTCAAGTTCGGCGGCCCAGTTGGCGCAGCTGTAGCGCCGCCCCGGGGCGCGCAGGCAGTAGCGGTCGTGGTGGAAGTCGACATTGCGCACCTCGAAAACCTCTCCGGGTCCGGTCCTTTCAAGGATAACGGGAACCAGATTCGCATGGCTTTCCGCAACGGACGCCTCGCAGCGGCAGTCAGCGAACAGGCCCAGGAAACGATAATACGCGGGTATGACACCGACAGCGGGCAGCTCGGCCGGATGTAGAGCATAGACCTCCCGCCAGGCGGCAAGGATGCGCGCGTCTTGCTCCTCTTCACCGCAGCGCGGAAAAAGAGCCCCGCGCTGCGAAGAGCTGCAGGCGGGGAAATAGTCAAAATCGACAGAGAGGAAGCGCTTCAAAGGGACCCTCCGAAAACCGTCAGGCAGCGGGAACAGCTAAGCGGTTTTTTTCAGCCGGCCCGCCAGCAGGAGCAGCAGGGCGCAGAAGGCTTGGAAAAGCAGCACCGTTATCACGCCGGGAATGCCCCGCGAAGGCATCAGCGCGAAAACGGTATAGGCGGTGAAACCGGCGGCCGCAAGGATGACCTGCAGCGCCTCGCCGAAGCGGATGACAAAATCCAGCCCGATACAGGAGCATACCGCGCGAAGCGTCGACAAGAGGCTGCCGCCATGGACGACGGTGGCCGGGGCCTGGTGCCTGACGCGGTTTTTATAACGCATAAAGATTCTGCCGGCTCCCGCGCTGAGAATTTTCACGCTGCCGGTTTTCAGCGAGAAGAAGTCGGTAATGAGTTCCTCGGTGATGTTGGAATCCCAGGTGCGCACAAGCAGTTTAACGCCCTGCTTCTGCAATGTTTTGATATAGGGCGCGATGCGCGCGTCCGGCGCGTAACCGATGACAAACATCGCGGCGAGTTTGTTTTCGACGGCGAGGTAGACGACTTTCCTTCCGTCTCTGAGATAACGGTCCTCCTCGGCTTTGACGGGCACCTCGACGTTATGGTTGCTTAAAAGCTGCCGGTTGCCGAAAAGCACCGTCTGGTTATAGATAAGGCACGTCAGTCCCAGCCGGTCTTCGTAATGCAGGTTTTTGACGGGCGGAAGAATATCTTTCGTCCCGCCGATGACTTTGGTGAATGCTTCCGCCAGGGGGCCGCCCGCTTTGATGACCACGGCGGCGGAATACAGGAGAATGTCGTCGATACGGACGTTTTTATAGTCCTTGACACCGAACATTTCACAGCGGTAGGGGTCGAAAAGGCCCGCGGAATCAATCACGACGGCATCGCAGCCGCTGTACTGCGCCGCCGCCCTGCGGCCGGCTATCATGACCTCGTCGGGGTTGAGCTTGCGGTTGGCGTGGACCACGGTGGACATCAGATAGGCGCCCGCGAATACGGGGGCGCCCGCGCACAGCGCGCCGCTGAAGACCGCGAAACCGTTCTGGACGCTTTTGGTCAAAATCCCGGCCGCCGCGCCCGCCGCCAGCGACGCAAACGCGATCAACGGCACAAAGACGCGGTTGATGCCGGCCGAAATGCCTTCGTTCGCCTTGGCGTGCTCGAAGAAACCGGCGGGAAAGTTCATCGCGCAGGCATACAGGATTTCCGGCTTGTCCATCAGAATGCTTTTGCCCGCCTCGAAACTGTCGTTGTCGTCGTCAATGTCCTGCAAGCCGTGCAGGGAGTCGGCAATATCGAAAGCACACAGCCTGAAATTGCCGGCGTTGGAAATCGCGGCGGCTCGCCGCGCATAGGCGGCGGGTATCAGCGCGAAAATCGCCGCGGCGCAATAGACCGCCGCGCCGCGCCCGGGGAACAGCGAAAAACCTGCAACCGTATGCAGGGCGCAAACGGCGACAGCCAGCGCGGGAAGAGCGTCTGTGTTCGGTTTCAGCCGCGCCAGTGACGCGAAGCCGGAGACCAGCGTCGGCGCGTTGAAGGCCGATGCCAGCAGCAGCAGCAGGAAGTTCAGCGCGAAATATCCCCTGCTCCCCTGCGTAAGCAAAGTGCTTTGGATGGAGAACCTCTCGAGCAGTTCCGGCAGGACAAACAGCAGCAGAGCCAGCAGTTCGATATACAGCAGCCCCGCCAGGCGGACGGTTGCTTTCTGCCGGGACGCGTTCAGCAGCGAGGCGATGCGGTTGCGCTGCTCGGGGAAACGGTATTCCAGGCGGCGTTTGCCGGCTTTGCGCTGCCGGTCCGCCTGTTCCGGTTCGCCGTCGGGCAAATCGAGAGGCAGCGGCGCGACCGCGTCGGGGGCCGCGTCGGGCACGCCGACAAGCGTGAATTTCTTCGCCTTTTCACGGCGTTTGGCGACAAGTTGTTTTTCAACAAGGTCTTCAGTAACGTTTTCGGAAGGCTGGCCCTGCTCGAACCCTTCGAGAACAATCTGGCCTTCGATATTTTCGGGATTCTCGTCAACGGCGGGAGGCGGCTGGGAACGTTCGGCGATTCTGGTCCTCTCGCGTTCGGCGGCGATGGTGTGCAGCATTTCTTCCGCGGGGATCACCTTCGGCATCGGCATCAGGTCCCCCGTCGCGGGCGGGCCCGCCTTTTTGACGATGACGCCCGGTTTTTCAATCGGCTCGCCGCTGTCTGCCGTTTCGCCGCCGAAGGTCCTCTCAATTTTGCCGGCGCCCATGAATCGGCGCCGGAGGTCGTCGGACTCCATGCCGCCGCTGAAATCGGACGTCAGGGAAATCCGCCGAACTTTTACCGGTTCCTGCCCGTCGTCCGGTGAAGGTTGTTCTGGAACCGGGGGTTCAGGAGGCGGCGCGGGGGTTTCGTCTGAACCGCCGCCTTCCATATCCTCCTCACGCACCGCGGAAAAAGCCCGGATACGCGCGGTCAGGGTCATTTTGCGCAGTTTTTCCTCCGTGATGTCCGGGGCGGGATAGCCGGGCAGCGATACGGAGGGATATTTATCGAAAGGCGTGGCATCTTCTCTGCGCGTTTCGCCGGCCGGCGCCGCGCTGTCATCCTCCGGATCCGGCGTTGATATAACGAACAGCGGAGAAGCATCTTCCATTCCGGAGGAAGTTTCGGATTCGTCTTCCACCGCCGCGTAGCGGGGAGGCGAATACGCTTCTTGCTCAGGTTCCGCTGCCGCCGGCGCTTCACCGGCCGCAACAGCGCCGTCATCGTCCGGATGAATCGCAGCCTGAGGCTGCGCCGGTTCGCCGACGGAGGGATCGTCCTCCACGGCAGGGGAAACTTCGACCGGCTGATAGGGTTTGCCGAACGGTTCGGGTATTTCGAATTCGCGCAGCATGGCGTCTATCGCCTCGATGGTCAACTCGAAAGACGGCGGCCCGCCGGCCGGGACGGCTGCGTCGAAGCTTTGCGGCAAATCGTCCGGCGGCGGCACTGCGCCGGCCGGGAGAGGGCCGGATTGAGACCCGGATACGCTGTCGGGTGCCGCATCGCTTTGCAAAGGGGTATACGAATCAAAAGCGGAAACGAAAAAGCCGCTGTATTCGCCGGAAACCGGCGCGTCTGCCGGCGGCGGGGCGGAAGGCTCCTCTGCGGGAACGGCGTCAGCCGCCGGTCCGGCCGGCGCGGCGGTATAAGGGCCGAAAGAAGACGTAAAAGCGCCGCTGTATTCGTCAAGGTCCGCAACAGCATCGGGCTCTTCGGGCCGGGCGCCCGTTTTGGAGGTTTCGGCCAGCAAGCGGTCGATGTCCGCGATGGACCACTTTTTTTTGCCGTCAGGAGGCGAACCCGGACCGCCGGAGGCGGAGCTCCCGCTTCCCGGGGTACCGCCGGGGTCAGAAACCATAGCCGAAAATCCCTCCTTTCACAGCCGCTGCCTGGCGGCTTCGTATAGTATGATGCCCGCGGCAACAGAGGCGTTGAGCGAATCGATTCTGCCCTTCATCGGCAGCGAAACCAGAAAATCGCATTTTTCCCGGACAAGCCGGCCGAGGCCTTTGCCTTCCGACCCGATGACGAGCGCGCAAGGGCCCGTGAAGTCGTGTTCGAACCAGTTTCTGCCGCTTGTATCCGCGCCGAAAATCCAGACGCCGCGCTCCTTGAGCTCCCCGATGCAGGCGACAAGATTCTTCACTTTGGCGACAGGCACATATTCGACCGCTCCCGCCGAGGCTTTGCCCGCGGCATAAGTCAGCGTGGCGGAACGCCTCTCAGGAATAATGACGCCGTGCGCGCCGGCCGCATCCGCGCAGCGGATGACGGAACCGAGGTTGTGGGGGTCCTCGATTTCATCGCAGATGACCAGCAAGGGCGCCTCGCCTCTGCTCTCGGCAAGAGCGAATAAATCGTCGAGGCTCGCGTATTCACGGACGGCCGCCGCGGCGGCCACGCCCTGGTGGTTGCCGTGGCCGCACATGAAATCCAGTTTTTTGATATCGACATATTTGACGGTAACGCCGCTCTCGCGGCCTTTTGCGGCGAGAGCTTCCAGCAAACCGTTCCTGTTGCCTTTGGCAATATACAGACAATCGACGGGCCTGCCGCTTTTGAGCGCTTCGGACACGGGATTCCTGCCGATGATGAGCTCTTGCGGGTTTTGCATGTGTCCGGCCTCCGTTTTTGGCTGGCTTTGTCCGCGGCGCGGCGGCGTTCTGCCGTCCGGCCGGGAACTCCTGTCTACCATATATAGACAAATATTAGCATATTTTACGCAATTATACCACAATTTGGTGCATGCCTGCCATTTTTTTGGGCAGCCGGACAATCAATGCAAGGCGCTCAACGCAGGCGAAGCAGGAGTGTCACAAGAGCCAGAACGGCGGCGACCGCGGGCACATGGGCGATATAGACCGCCAGAGCGTGACGGCCCAGAAAGGCCAAAGGCGGTACCCTGCGGCGGTATGCCGACCCGGGCACTTTGCCCTGTTTGAGCGCGGCGCCCAGGAAGGTACCCGCAGCAAAAATAAAAAACCAGGGAATCAGCGGAAAATAATCGGCCGATGAAAATGAGCTCGTGCAGACGCCCAGAGGGAACAGCCAGGGAATTTCATACAGGCGCG
>Ga0116184_10002402_pt1 | contig 16454 bp, 16 predicted proteins | sample AD_JPNNA5_MetaG_FD_89886 | JGI IMG/M metagenome (GOLD analysis project Ga0116184, IMG submission 89886) | Active sludge microbial communities of municipal wastewater-treating anaerobic digesters from Japan - AD_JPNNA5_MetaG | ecosystem: Engineered > Bioreactor > Anaerobic > Digestate | place... | reverse complement strand
TGGGCAGCAGGTCGCGCTGCACACCCTCCCGGGACACATCGGGCCCCCGTCCGCCCTCCCTGCCCGCGACCTTGTCGAGCTCGTCGATGAAGACGATGCCGGCGTTCTCCACCCGGCTCCGCGCCTCCTGGGTCACCTTGTCCATGTCGATAAGCCGGGAGATCTCCTGGTTCGTGAGGAACACCAGGGCCTCCTTCACGCTCATGCGACGCCGTCTCGTCCGCTTTGGCAGCAGCGACGAGAACATCTCCTTGAAGTCGATGCCCATCTCCTCGAGGCCCTGGCCCGAGAAGATCTCCACGGTGGGCATCTGGGTCTCGCGGAACTCCACCTCGATGGTCCGCTCGTCCAGGGAGCCGTCGTCGAGCATCCGCCGGAGCTTCTCCCTGCTCTCCACGTGGAGTTCGGCATCCTTCTGGGGGGGCAGGAGGTGATCGAGCACCCGTTCCTTGGCGAGCTCCGTGGCCTTGTCCTTCACGTTCTCGCTCTCCTCGGCCTGGACCAGCTGGATGCCGGTGCGCATGAGGTCGCGGATGATGGACTCAACATCCCTGCCCACGTAGCCCACCTCGGTGAATTTGGACGCCTCCACTTTGATGAAGGGGGCTCCGGCGAGCTTTGCCAGCCTCCGGGCTATCTCGGTCTTGCGCACGCCCGTGGGGCCGATGAGGATGATGTTCTTCGGGTAGATGTCGTCGCGCAGGTCCGGATCCACGTGCTGCCGTCGCCACCGGTTCCGCATGGCAATGGCCACGGCGCGCTTGGCCTTGTCCTGTCCAACGATGTACCGGTCGAGTTCTGCCACGATCTGCCGGGGCGTGAGGCTGCTCATGCCAGCTCCTCGTAGACGAGGGATTTGTTGGTGTAGATGCAGATGTCCGAGGCAATCTCCATGGCGATCCCGGCGATCTCCCGGGCGGTCAGGTCCGTGTGTTTGAGCAGGGCCGCGGCAGCCGCCATGGCATAGGTTCCCCCCGAACCGATGCCGCAGACATCCTCGTCCGGCTCCACCACGTCGCCCGTGCCCGATAGGATGAAGGTCTTGGTGGCGTCCGCCACGATCATGAGGGCCTCGAGCCTCCTGAGGACCCGGTCGGTCCTCCAGTCCTTGCCCATCTCCACGGCTGCCCTGGTGAGGTTGCCCCGGTATTCCTTGAGCTTTTCCTCGAACCTCTCGAACAGGGTGAAGGCGTCCGAGGTGGAGCCGGCGAAGCCTGCCAGGACCCTGTCGTCGTGAAGCTTGCGCACCTTTTTCGCCGTGCCCTTGAGGATGACGTTGTTCATGGTCACCTGCCCGTCGCCCGCCAGGACGACCGATCCGCCCCTGCGCACGCACAGTATCGTGGTCCCGTGTATCTCCATCACCCCTCCTTTGCCCTCGGATGAGCTTTATCATACACATCCATGAGTTTGTCCACATGCAAATGGGTGTAGCGCTGCGTGGTGGACAGGCTCGCGTGCCCCAGCATCTCCTGGATGGACCGCAGGTCCGCCCCTGCATCCAGCATGTGGCTCGCAAAGGAGTGCCTGATCACGTGGGGGCTCACCTGTCTCCCGAGGGCCGCCTGGAGAGACCACTGGTAGATGACCCGCCGCATGCCCCGGGAGCCCAGGGGGCCTCCCCTCCTGCCCAGGAACAGCGGCTCGGTGCAGTATATGGGGTCGGCGATGCCCCGGGTGGCAAGGTAGGCACCGATGGCCTGGACGCATCTCCTGCCTGCGGGCACGGTGCGCTGCTTTGACCCCTTGCCCGTGACCAGGATGAATCCCCGGTGCATGTCCACATCGCAGCACTGCATGGCCTCGGCCTCGCCCACCCGGATGCCCGTGGAGTAGAGCAGCTCGAGGAGCGCCCTGTCCCGCGGGTCGTTCACCGCCTCGATGAGGTCGAACACCTCGTCCGGGTTGAGGAATTTCGGCAGGTGTTCCCGGTGCCTGAGCGAGCGGACGTGGCCGAAGGGGTTCACGCTGCAGCACCCCTGGCGGAGCAGGTAGTCGAAGAATCCCTTGATGGCGCTGAGTTTCCGGTTCACCGATGCGCGGTCGAAGCGCGAGGCCAGCCTGAGCATGTAGGCGCGCACGCAGCGGCGGTCCGGGATGTCTTCTCCCCGCTCCCGGATGAACGCGACAAGGTCCCTGAGGTCGCCCATGTATGCCCGGTATGTCTCCCGGGAAAGCCCCCTGGCGTCGAGCAGGACCAGTGAATAGCGGTTCAGCAGGCCTTCGTAGTCCGGTTGCATGCTGGGGTTGTACACCGGGGGGTGCGTTTTTTCAAGGCCCCGATGCGCTGTACAGGCCCATGGAATCCATTCTTGCCAAGGGTGGTGTTGTATGGAATAGTGTCCCGGTACGCGGTGCATACAACCCTAACTGGAGGTGGCAATATGGCGAACGTGGTCATCGTCGGCGGTGTTCGGACAGCGGTGGGGGGCTTCGGCGGAACCCTGAAGGATACTCCGGCCAAGGAGCTCGGGGCCTTGGTCCTGCGCGAACTGCTCATCAGGCACGGACTGAGACCGGACGTTTCTTCTGCGAGCAAGGGCTATGCCCCTGACACCTTCAAGGACGCAGGGCTGTCCGTGATCGAGGGAAAGTACGCCACATGGTCCAAGGACCTCCAGGCCATCGCCATAGACGAGGTGATCATGGGCAACGTGCTCCAGGCGGGGCAGGGGCAGAATCCCGGGCGGCAGGCCATGATCATGGCCGGCATCCCCAAGGAGACCCCGGCGTTCACCATCAACAAGGTGTGCGCCTCGGGCATGAAGGCCATCGCCCTGGCTGCATCATCCATCAGGGCCGGTGACAACGAGGTGGTCATCGCAGGCGGCATGGAGAACATGAGCGACGTGCCCATCGCCCTGCCCAAGGCCCGCTGGGGTTACCGCATGGACATGCCCTACGGCAAGACCATGGACCTCATGGTCTTTGACGGTCTCTTTGAGATCTTCTACGGGTACCACATGGGCATCACTGCGGAGAACATTGCAGAGAAATACGGCATCAGCAGGGCCGAGCAGGATAAGATGGGCCTTGACAGCCACAACCGTGCCCGGGCAGCCATCGCTTCCGGCGTGCTCAAGGACGAGATCGTACCGGTGAAGATCCCCCAGAAGAAGGGCGACCCCCTCCTCTTCGACACCGACGAGCGGCCCATGGACACCACCCTGGAGAAGATGGGCAAGCTTGCCACCGTGTTCAAGAAGGACGGCACGGTGACGGCCGGCAACGCATCGGGCATCAACGATGCGGCCGCCGCGCTGCTCGTCATGAGCGAGGACAAGGCCAGGGAGCTCGGACTGAAGCCCCTTGCCCGCATCAGGGGCTATGCCTCTGGCGGCGTGGACCCCTCCTACATGGGGCTCGGCCCCATCCCGGCGGTGCGGAAGCTCCTCCAGATCACCGGTACCTCGGTGAAGGACTACGGGCTCTTCGAGGTGAACGAGGCCTTTGCCTCCCAGGCCATTGCCTGCATGCGCGAACTGAACATGGACTGGTCCATCACCAACGTGAACGGATCCGGCATCTCCATCGGTCACCCCATCGGCTGCACAGGCGCGCGCATAGTCCTGGCCCTGGCCAACGAGATGAAGAGGCGCGGTGTGGGTCTCGGCATGGCATCGCTGTGCATCGGCGGCGGCATGGGCATGGCCATGGCCATCGAGGCCGTCTAGGGGAACTGTCCCGAAGAATCCCGCTCATCAGGGGAAAACAGGCAAGGGGCCCTGCACCGCATGCAGGGTCCCTGTTTTTTTGTGGGGGGCCCCCCCGTTGCCGGGGGGGCCGGGGGGTATAGGCTATTCCAGATCCTTCCTCCGATGGACCCGGAACAAGACTATCGAGAGCATGAGCAGGACTGTCGGCAGCGAGGACGCCGGCGCCTGGGCCGTCTGGATGAGGCAGCCTCCGCCCACCGATCCGCCTGAATCGGCGGCAGGGGCGGCGGTGGTATCCTGGGAGGACGGTTCCGTCTCCTGAGTGTCTTTCGTCGAGGGGTCATACCCCTCCCCGGTGACCAGCGCCTGGTAGGCGTTCACGCACCCGCCGCTCGCCACCGCATTGGACCCTGCGCTCGGGGTCTGGCTGGCGGAGAGCAGGAGGATGTCGCGCAGGGATCTGCAGTCGAGGTCAGGGAACTGGGAGAGCACCATGGCAGCGATGCCCGTCACAAAGGGCGTGGCAAAGGAGGTGCCCGAGGCCCAGGCAACGTACCCGCCGTTCACCGTGGTCGTGGTGATCCCCACGCCCGGGGCGGCGACGTCCACCGTGGTTCTGCCGTAGTTGGAGAACGAGGCAAGGGTGCCGTCCTCGCCCATGGCGGCAACTGCGGTGATGTTGTCCAGGGGATAGTTCGAAGGGTAGTGTTCCTTCACGTCGTTGTTCTGGCCCTTGTTGCCCGCCGAGGCCACCACGAGGACGCCTTTGGACTGGGCGTAGGCCATGGCATCCTGCAGGGCGCGGGAATACTCGTAGAAGCCCCAGCTCGCATTGATGATGCGGGCGCCGTGGTCCACGGCGAAGTAGATGGAGTCGATGGCGTCGGACAGGGTTCCGGTGGTCTTGCCATCGGTGCCTTTGTCCATGAACTTCACCGGCATAATGGTGATGTCGACGTCCCATGCAACGCCGGCAATGCCTGTGCCGTTGTCGCCGGCAGCGCCGAGGATGCCGCACACCTTGGTGCCGTGGCCGGAATTGTCCTCCGGGATGGCATCATTATTGGGGAAATCATATCCCGGCACGATGATGCCCTGGAACTCGGGATGGGAGAGGTCCACGCCTGAATCGATGACCGCGATGAGCACCTCGGCCCCGAGGTCCCGCTGGGCGAGCAGGGTCCACGCATCCTCCAGGCCGAGCTGGCTCCACTGTCCCTCATAGGGCCAGTCGTCCGGCACGTCCTCTGCCTCGATGATGTAGTTGGGTTCCGCATACTCCACCTCGCCGCTGGCCTCGAGATCCCTGATGGCCGCTGCGGCATCGTCCACGGCGATGACCATGGGCCGCTCTTGTGGCACGGACAGGGCGGAGGAGGACTGGATACCCTTTGTCTTGAACTTCACGATGAGCTCGCCTGAACGGTACTCTGCCGCATGCAGGGTGATGCCTGTCAGGACGAGAACGAGAACCGCTGTGCAGATTGTTCTGAAGTCTTTCACCTTATACCCCCCACAGATCTTTCGATCTGGGGGTACTAAGGCAAGCCGGGTGCCAACGGATTGGCGTTGCTGAGAAATTCTAATAAAAATGTAATAACAATAAGTTGAGATGCTTGATGGGACAAATGAAGAGGCTTTTGACGGTTACGCCCGATACGGCATGGTAATCCTGGTTACAAGGTCTTGTAATCGGATTGTAATCCACCCCGGGTTTTCGGGAATCAGGCGGGTGGGGTCAGGATACGTGCCTCGCCATAGCGCCTGCTGAAGAGGTGGAAGACCTCGGGCGTGATGTCCTGGGGCCTGGCGCCGAGATCCAGCGGCGTCTCGGTGGCGAGCCTCTGGAGCAGGTCCCTGTCCATGCCGCTCAGGTGCGACAGGGAGTTCCGGAGCACCTTCCTCCTCTGGCTGAAGGCGCAGGTGACCACGGTCCGGAACAGGCCCAAGTCTTCGAGGGGGATGGGCTCCGCCTTGGGGACCAGCCTGATGACCTGCGAGACCACCCTGGGCCGCGGCGAGAAGTTGGCAGGGTCCACGATGAACCCCGGCGAGGCGTCGAAGCCTGCAGAGATGATGACGCTCAGGGCGGAGTAGTCGTGCTCGCCGGGCTTGGCGCAGATCCTCTGGGCCACCTCCTTCTGGAGCATGACCACCACGGCGGCGATGCGGCGGGCATGCGCCACCAGGCGTCCCAGGAGCGGGGTGGCGATGTTGTAGGGCAGGTTGGCCACGATCTTTGCATTATCCGGTATCAGCCGGGCAAGGTCGCTCTCCAGGATGTCCTGGTGGATCAGGTGCAGACCCTCCCTGTCATGCAGGGATCTCTGGAGGTGCTCGTGGAGGGCGTCGTCCTTTTCCACGGCAATGACGCATCGGGCATGGCTAAGGAGTACCCGCGTGAGCATGCCCCTGCCCGGGCCGATTTCAACCACCGTGTCCTCGGCGGAGATGGCCGCCATGGACACCATCTTGTGCGCGATGCCGATGTTCTTCAGGAAGTTCTGGCCCAGGGAACGTTTTGCCCGCATGTATCCTGTTTACCTCATGCGGCCGTCTAGTTCCACCCTAGAGAGGCAGGGGCGACTCGAATTGAGCTATGTGTGTCGATTGCTGCGAAACATTCTTGACACCACCAACTGAAAATTTCCAACGATATTTTCATGGCTTGAAGAAACCAGGTACCGATGATCTGCGGACATTATCTTTACACCACGCAGGTACCCCCGAGTAGTCTACATAGATGATTCGCGACACGGTACAACGAGGTATCCTTACTGTCGTGACGCTAGCAGATCCTGTCCAGATGCGCTGCTCCGGTCAACGATGACCACCGGGACACGGCGTTCATGTCGAGGCTGGCGTATTGACCGTCCCGGAAGTGGCGCAGGCTCGCCATGCCGATCATGGCGGCGTTGTCGGTGCAGTACTTCCGCTCCGGGATGACGAGCCTGATGCCCTCCTGCGAGCACCTCTCCCCGAGCGCGTCGCGCAGGGCCGTGTTGCTGGCCACCCCGCCCGAGACCACGAGCAGGTCCAGGCCATGGTCATGGACTGCCTTCAGGGCCTTGGCGACGAGCACCTCCACCACCGCTGCCTGGAAGGCCGCAGCGATCTTCGCCACCAGGTGCTCCTTGCCCGGACGTGGCTTCTTCTGCTCCGGCAGGCCGGAGAACCTGAGGTCCAGGCTGTCGAAGATCTCGGAGCGGATCACCAGGTTCAGCACCGCGGTCTTGAGGCCCGAGAAGCTGAAGTCATAGGTGTCGTCGTTCATCATGGGCCGCGGCAGGTCCATGCCGCTCGAGTCAACGCCTTTGGCAATGCGCTCGATGATCACCCCGCCCGGGTAGCCCAGGTTCAGGAGCTTGGCCACCTTGTCGAAGGCCTCTCCGGCGGCGTCGTCGATGGTCTGCCCGATCTGGGCGATGTCGGTCTCGCTCCGGGCCAGGTATAGGGAGGTGTGCCCTCCGGACACCACCATGCCCATGTGCGGATAGGTGAGTTTTTCCCCGATCCTGGCCGCGCCGAGGTGCCCCTCCAGGTGGTTGATGCCGCACAGGGGGATGCCCAGGCCCCAGGCCAGGGACTTGGCATAGGAGATCCCCACCAGGAGCGCGCCGATGAGGCCCGGCCCCTGGGTGACCGCGATGCCCCCTACGTCTTTCAGCGCGATGCCGGCATCTTTGACGGCCTTGTTCACCACGGGCCTGATGAGCTCGATGTGCCTGCGGGACGCGATCTCGGGTACCACGCCGCCGAAGGCGGCATGGTCCTTCACCTGGCTTGCCACCACGTTGGACAGGACCTCTCCCGCAGCCGAGACCACCGATGCCGCGGTCTCGTCGCAGGAGGTCTCGATGGCGAGGATGAGTGCAGGGATAGTCATGGCACGATGCTTCAATCCCGCGGCCGGATCACCCGAGGTCGCTGCGGTTCAGGAGCGATCTCACCTCCACGCCGCAGGCCTCGATGGCGGCCCTGCCGCCCTCAAGCCGGTCGAACACGGCCACCACCAGGTCCACCTCCATGCCCGCCTCGCGCACTCGCTCGATGGCGGAGATGGTGCTCGCCCCCGTGGTGATGACGTCCTCCACCACCAGGGCGCGGAGTCCCGGCTGCACCGGCCCCTCGATGACATTGCCCGTGCCGTGGCCCTTCTGGGTCTTCCGCACGAGGAAGGCCATGATCTCTGCGCCTGCCTGGTACGCGGCCAGGCTTACGGCAACGGCGATGGGGTCGGCGCCGATGGACATGCCCCCCACGGCCTGGATGCCGCGGTCCTTGATGATGTCGTAGACGAGTGAGCCGATGGCGGACGCGCCCGCAGGGTTCAAAGTGACCTTGCGGAGGTCCACGTAGATGTCCGACTCTTTGCCCGAGGAGAGGATGAACTTGCCGAACTTCACCGCGTCGCGCTTCACGAGCGCTTTGAGTTGATCGATCTTATTCATGGAAGACCCTTTCAAAGATGGTGTCGATGTGCTCCAGGTGGTGGGAGAGGTCGAAGAGGTCGTCGAGTTCTTTCTTGCCGAGCACCTTCAGGATGTCCCGGTCCTTCTTCAACAGCGCCTTGAAGTCCGCGTCCGACTCCCAGACCTTGAGCGCGTTGCGCTGCACCAGGGCATAGGCGTCGTCCCGGGCCATGCCCTTTTCCACCAGCGCCAGGAGCACGTTCTGAGAGTGCCACAGGCCCTTCGTGAGCTCCAGGTTCTTCCGGATGTTCTCCGGGAATACCACCAGGCCCTCGATGATGCCCGTGAGCCTGGCCAGCATGAAGTCCAGGACCGTGGTGGCGTCCGGCCCGATGACGCGCTCCACGCTGGAGTGGCTGATGTCGCGCTCGTGCCACAGGGCCACGTTCTCCAGGGCCGAGACGCAGTACCCGCGAAGCAGCCGGGCAAGGCCCGAGATGTTCTCGCTCCCGATGGGGTTCTTCTTGTGCGGCATGGCGGACGAGCCCTTCTGTCCCTTGCCGAAGGGCTCCATGGCCTCCAGGACCTCGGTGCGCTGGAGGTGCCGGATCTCGGTGGCGATCTTCTCCAGGCTCGCGCCGATGATGGCGAGCGTGGTGAAGAATTCCGCGTGCCTGTCCCGCTGGAGCACCTGGGTGCTGATGGGCGCGGGTTTCAGGCCGAGGCGCCTGCATGCATACGCCTCCACCTCGGGCGGCACGTTGGCGAAGGTGCCCACAGCGCCGGAGATCTTGCCATAGGAGACCGTCTCCACGGCCCGCTCCAGGCGCGCCAGGTTCCGCTCCATCTCCGCGTACCACAGGGCGAACTTCAGGCCGAAGGTGATGGGCTCGGCATGTATGCCGTGGGACCTCCCCATGGCCGGGGTGCGCCTGAACTCGTAGGCCCGCTTCTTCAGGGCGTCCATGAGGGCGCGGATGTCGTCTGAGAGGATCGCGCCGCTCTCCTTGAGCAGCAGGGCATAGGCCGTGTCCAGGACGTCGGATGAGGTGAGCCCCATGTGGATGAACCGGGCGTCCTCGCCCACGTGCTCGGCCACGCAGCTCACGAAGGCGATGACGTCGTGCCGGGTGACGGCCTCGATCTCCTCGATGCGTGCCACGGTGAAGCGGGCCTTCCTCTTTATGGTGTCCAGGCTCTTCTTCGGAATCCTGCCCAGCCTTGCCCATGCCTCGCATGCGGCCAGTTCCACGTCGAGCCACTTCCGGTAGCGGTTCTCCTCGGACCAGATCTCCTGGAACCGTTTCCTCGTATAGCGCTCTATCACTTTTTCTCAATCCTCCGGTCGATCATGTAGTTGCTGCCCTCGAGGCCCTTGAGGTATTTCTTGATGTCCGTGGCGTCCTGGGAGGCCTGGCCGTAGTGGGTGTACCGGGCCCCGTCGTTGGGCACCACCGCGATGGTGATGGTCATGACCGGGTAGGTCCTCACGGTGCCGTCCCTGCCCGTGGACACGATGCCTCCCTGCTCCAGGTCCTCGTCGTTGTAGAAGTTCCTGATGATCATGTCGAAGCGGGAGATCACCTCCTCGCACAGGGCCCGCACGTGGGAGGAGGGGCAGATGAACACGAAGTCGTCGCCGCCGATATGGCCCACGAAGGTCTTCTCCTCCCGGAGCTCCTTGAGCGCGTTGGTGATGATCCTGCTGGTGGCCACGATGACCTCGTCGCCCCGGGAGAACCCGTAGCGGTCGTTGAAGGGCTTGAAGTGGTCGATGTCCACCCAGGCGATGGCCACCTCCTCGCACGCATCGAACATGCCCTGGATGCAGCGGATGATGGACTCGTTCCCGGGGAGCCTGGTGAGCGGGTTCATGTCCAGCTCCCGGACCGCCCTGGTGGAGATGAACTGGATGCGCCTGGTGATGGACGCCTCGGAGTCATTCAGGGTGATGTAGTCGTCGAAGGGGATGTCCTGCCAGGTACCGGATGCCACGTCTTCCTCGCTCAGCAGGGCCACGATGGGTACGTGCCCGAAGACCGTGTTGCTCCGGAATTCCCGCACCACGCTCCCTCCCCCGGAGAGGATGAAGGCCCGGTCGATGAAGATGATGTCCGGCGGATCCATGTAGATGGTGGACACCACGTCCTGGTTCGCCGTGATGACGAGGAACGATTCGAACAGGGACCCCAGGAGCTCTCCGATTCGGGTGCCGGCTGTTTCCTGAACTATGAGAACCGCCCTCATGTCACCCCCCGGCCGGTACCTGGTGGTACATCTCCACCTCTTCCAGATCCTCCATGAGCTGTTTCATGAGCGCGCTCAGGTCGAGGGAGTCCATGCCGATGGTGTCCCATGCCTTGCGCGAGATCTGTCCCACCCAGGGGTCTCCGCCGTACCCGATGCCGCATGCCCTCACCAGGGCGTCCGCGATGTGCACCACCGCGACGCGGTCCTTGAACTTGACCGCGCCGTCCGGGTCATGGTGCCCGGCAATGGGGATGGAGAGCTTTTCCGGCAGGCTCCACTCCCTGGACAGCCACTGCCCGATCTGGGCATGGTCCACTTCCAGGACCTCGAGCTCCGCCTCCCGAAAGGATATCTGCCTGGTCTTCACCACATCCACGATCCTGTCGTAGTCCGCGCTCAGGGAGACCCTCACCAGGACCTTGCCGATGTCATGGAGGAGCGCGGCGGTGGAGATTTCCTCGGGCTCGGCCAGGCCCAGCTTCCTGCTGATGGCGCCCGACACGATGGCAGAACCCAGGGAGTGCTCCCAAAGCCCCACCATGGAGCGCTCCATGAGATCGAAGACCGAGGCGGACAGGACCACGCCCTTGATCACGTTAAAGCCCAGGAGGATGATGGCGTGGCTGATGGACGAGATCCTCCCGGGAAAGCCGTAGAAGGGCGAGTTCACCAGCCGCAGTACCCGGGCCCCCAGGACCTGGTCGGAGGAGATGAGCTTGCCCACGTCCTTGGGGGAGACGTCCGGGCTCTCCACCATGGTCATGAGCTTCTCCACCACCTTGGGCAGCGTGGGCAGACTCTGGATTTTTCGGGCGAGCACCTTGAGGTGCTGGACCTTGGTGCTCACGACACCTCTCCTTCCGCGGCCTCCTGGGCCTTCCGCTCGTCGTCCAGCATGGTGATGGCCTGCTCGGATGCGGCGAGGACCTTTTCCATGAGGGGGTCGTTGCGTACCCTCGTGAACCGGGAGCGGAGCTCATCGATCTTCTGCTCGGCAGTCTTGGTGTCGCCCATGTCCACGGGATGACCCTTCAGGGTGAGGTGCGAAACGTTCATCCGCCTGAGGCGCTCGATGATGGTGTCGGTGAGCTCGGTGCCCTCCCCGCACAGGGCCATGCCCGCATCGTTGGTCACGGTCCGGGCGAGCACCATGCCGGGCCTGACCAGTTCCATGGGGACCTTCTGCATGTCAGTCTCCTCACCTGATCCGCGCGCCCACCCTGGGCGGCCGGTCGAACCCCACCAGGGTGAGTTTGCCGTCGGCGGTGTCCGTGGCGAGGAGCATACCCTCGCTGGGAAGCCCCATGAGGGTCGCCGGCTTCAGGTTGGTCACCACGGCGATATGCTTGCCCACGAGCTCCTCAGGGGCGTAGGCCTTGCCGATACCTGCCACGATCTGGATGGTCCTGCCCACGTCCACGCTCAGGATCACGAGCTTGTCCGACTTCTCCACCGCGCCGGCCGAGAGTATCCTCCCCACCTTGATCTCAATACGCCCGAACTCGCCGATGTCAATGACGTTGGGCGCCTTTTCCTCCTTCTTGCCTCTGGCGGGCTTCTTCTCCTCCGGCTCCCCGGGCAGAGGCCCGGTTGCGACGATCTTCTCCACCCGGGGGAAGAGCGCCTGGGCCTGGCCGATGGAGGTGCCGGGCCTGAGCAGCCCGAAGGTTCCCAGGTCGGTCAGGGAAAGGTCGGCGCCGGCGCCAACGATGTCCAGGATCTTCCGGGAGATGCCGGGCATGACGGGGAACACGAGCAGGGCCACGAAGCGGATCGCCTCCATGAGGGTGTACATGACCACGGCCAGGCGCTGCATGTCCTTCTTCGCGAGCTCCCAGGGGGCGGTGCGGTCGATGTACTTGTTCAGCGCCGAGACCAGCGACCACACGGCCATGAGGGCGGTGTGGAGCTCCAGGGAGTTCATCTTTGCCGTGTAATCCTGGACGACTCTCAAGGCGAGGTCCCTGAGCTCCCGGTCCATGTCGTCCGCCGGGCCGTCAGGGGAGGGCAGCACGCCTCCGAAGTACTTGGCCACCATCTTGGCGCTCCTGCTCACCAGGTTTCCCAGGTCGTTGGCCAGATCGGCGTTGTAGCGCTCCACGAGGGCCTCTTCAGAGAAGTTCGAGTCCAGGCCGAAGACCATGTCCCTCACCAGGAAGTACCGGAAGGCGTCCACCCCGTACTTGTTCTTCATGTCCAGGGGGTCCACCACGTTGCCCAGGCTCTTGGACATCTTGGTGGCATCCACGTTCCAGAACCCGTGCACGTTCAGGTTCCGGTATGGCTCCAGTCCCATGGCCTTGAGCATGGTGGGCCAGTACACCGCGTGGGGCTTGAGGATGTCCTTCCCCACCAGATGCTGGGCCTGCGCCCAGTAGTCCCGGAAACGGGGGTCGTCCGGGTAGCCGATGCCGGTGAGGTAGTTGATGAGTGCGTCGAACCAGACGTAGCAGACGTAGTTGGGGTCGAAGGGCAGCTCGATGCCCCAGGACAGTCTCTTCTTTGGCCGAGAGATGCACAGGTCGTCGATGGGGCCTCTCAGCATGCCCAGGACCTCGTTCTTGTACCGCTCCGGCCTGATGAAGTCCGGGTGGCCCTGGATGTACTCGATGAGCCACGGCCGGTACTTCTCCATGCGGAAGAAGTAGTTCTGCTCCTGGACGAAGGTCAGCGGCTTCTGGTGGATGGGGCAGTTGCCGTCAACCATCTCGGTCTCGGTCATGAAGCGCTCGCAGCCTGTGCAGTAGTGGCCGCCGTACTCGCCGAAGTAGATGTCGCCCCTGTCGTAGACCTCCTGGAGGATGCGCTGCACGGTCTTCACGTGGTCCTGGTCCGTGGTGCGGATGAAGCGGTCGTTCTCCACCTGGATGAGCGGCCAGAGATCGCGGAAGCGCTGGCTGTTGTCGTCGGCCAGTTCCTTCGGGGTCGTATTGAGGTCCCTGGCCGTCTCCATGATCTTGTCTCCATGCTCGTCCGTGCCGGTGAGGAAGAAGACCTCTTCGCCCAGCAGCTTGTGGAAGCGTGCAAGGACGTCTGCTATGACCGTGGTGTAGACGTGGCCCAGGTGAGGCCTGGCGTTCACGTAGTAGATGGGGGTGGTGACGTAGAAGTGCTGCTTCATGGCTGCTTGCTCCTCTTCCTCCGGGCGCCTCTGCTCCGGGGACGGCGCTTCTTCGGCTTGGGCGTTTCGGTGATCATGGGTACCATGGGCGACTCCTCCTCGGGGCGCTCTTCGGCCAGACGGGCCTTGTCCCGCTCGTGGTGGACGGGCCCCTTCGGCTCCGGGAGCTGCCGGAACTCATCCTCGGTGAGGATGTCTGACACGTGCGCCTTGACGAACCTCCGGTCCGTGAGCTTGGCCACGATGGTCTGGTTGATGACGTTGATGCTCACCACCGTGGCCTCCCCGTCGGCGAGGAAGACCTTCTTGCCCGGCTTGGGGAGATTCTCGATGAGGTTCGAGTAGGATTCCTTCTCGTAGGCGAGGCAGCACTTGAGCTTGCCGCAGAGCCCCGAGATCTTGGTGGGATTGAGCGTCATGTTCTGGTTCTTGGCCATCTTCACGGAGATGCGCTGGAAGTTGGTGAGGAAGGTGGCGCAGCACAGCTCCCTGCCGCAGCTGCCGATGCCGCCGAGCATGGCGGACTCCTGCCTGGTTCCTATCTGGCGCAGCTCGATCCGGGTGCGGTATCGCTCCACCAGGTCCTTGAGCAGCTCCCGGAAGTCCACCCTCCCCTCGGCCACGAAGTAGAAGGTGATCTTGTTCTCGTCGAAGAGCTGCTCCACGAGGATGAGTTTCATGGCCAGGTTCCTGGCCCTGATGCGCTCCAGGCAGTATTCCCGGCAGTCCCGCTCCTTGGCGTGGATCCGCTCGAGCCTGGCCAGGTCTTCGTCGGTCATCTTGCGCACGACCGGCTTTATGTCCTCGAGGCGGGAGGCCTCTTCCTCCCGGGTGTATCCGATCACGCGGGCCGCGCACTGGCCGGCCTCGGTTCCCACGATCACCATGTCGCCCTGCGCGAGATCGAGGTCCCGGGCGTCGAAGATGTACGGCGTGGGGATGCTTTCGAACCTCACGGCCACGAGACGTTTCATGGTTTGAGTATTTTCTGTGTGTTCCATCGGCACCATGTTAGCAACCATACGACATATTTATCAAGTCCATCTTTGATGAGTTGATCACAGGCGGCATTTGTGTGATAAGGGGGCAAGTCATTCCGATCGTTTCCGGGAGGCAGTATGACACTCTGGGAGTTTTTCTTGAAAGGCGGCCCCCTGATGTGGCCACTGCTTGCCTGTTCAGTGGTGGCCCTGGCTATTATCATCGAGCGTCTTTTCGCCCTGCGGCAGAGCAAGATCATCCCCAGGGACCTCATCGAGGAGGTGGAACGGCTCACCCGTATGGGTAGGCTCAGCGACATCGAGCAGCTTTTGAAGCGGGGGACCTCCCCCATCTGCCCCATCATCATGATGGCCATCAAGAACGCGGGCATGCGCCGGGAGATCATCAAGGACTACATGGAGGAGGCCGGCGCCACCGAGGCGTACTCCATCGAGCGGTACATCGACATCCTGGGCATCATCGCTGCCATCGCACCCCTGCTGGGCTTTCTGGGAACGGTGACGGGCATGCTCACCTCCTTCCAGGCCGTGAGCGTCACGGGAACGCATTCCAGCCAGCTCCTTGCCGCAGGCATCTCGGAGGCGCTCATCACCACGGTGGTGGGGCTGTCCATCGGCATACCGGTCTTCGTATGCTACAGGCTCCTCATCGCCCGGAGCGACTATCTGGTCCTGGAGATGGAGCGCACCTCGGCCAGGATACTGGAATACCTCAAGGGGGAGAACCATGAGGTTCAGAAAGAAACGAGAGGACAGGAGGAGTACGGTTCTTGACGTCACCCCGCTGGTCGACGTGGTCTTCCTCCTGCAGATCTTCTTTCTGCTCACCATAGGAAGTCCGCTCATGATGAGCGAGGTGAACCTCCCGGCCACCATCAGCGGGAAGAGCGTGATGTCCGACACCGTAACGGTCATCATCCTGCCCGATCAGGTGGTCGTCGACGGGAAGCAGGCCGACCGGCAGGCCGTGACCGGGCTCCCCAGGGACCGTGAGATCGTCATCATGGCGTCCCGTGAGATCCCCTACTTCAAGGTCATGGACGTGCTGGATGCCCTGAGGACCTCGGGGCACGGTCGCGTATCGCTCGCCACGAAGCCTGTCCACAACTAAGGGAGAGCGGGAAACAGGGTCACGTGAAGGAACCGGATGAGTAAAGTGATGCGTAAAAGGTTTGACTTGCCGGTATCATCTCATTAATATTATTCAAGATGAAGCGGATCCTCATCATAGAAGACGACCGGAATATCCAGGAGCTCCTCCGGCAGGAGCTCAATGACGAGGGATATTCTACTTCTATTGCCTCCAACGGCAAGGAGGCGCTGTCCTTCCTCCAGAACAGGGAGAACGAGAAACCGGACCTCATCATCCTGGACCTGAGGATGCCTGCCATGGACGGGTTCGAGACCATGGGTCACATCCTCAAGCTCAGGCACGAGACCCCGGTGGTCATCCACACGGCGTACCCCAGCTACAAGGATGACGCCCTGGCCATGGCGGCGGATGCCTTCGTCGTGAAGTCCCACGATCTCACCAAGCTCAAGAGCGCCATCTTTGAGCTGATAGGAAAATGATGTCCTTTGTCGATGTGAATGATATCGAGGTGGTTGTTCTGGCAGGAGGCAAGGGTGAACGGCTCTATCCGCTCACCAAGGACCGGGCGAAGCCGGCCGTTCCCTTCGGGGGCATGTATCGCATCATCGACTTCACCCTCTCCAACTGCGTGAACTCGGGGCTGAAGAAGATCTACCTGCTCTCCCAGTACAAGTCCCACTCACTGAACCGGCACATCCAGCGGGGCTGGCTCTCGTTCTTCTCCTATCCCATGGGCGAGTTCATCTATGACATCCCGGCCCAGCAGCGCATCGGGAGCAGCTGGTACGAGGGAACCGCGGACGCGGTATTCCAGAACATCTACTCCCTGCAGCACGACATGCCCGAGTACACCCTGATCCTTTCCGGGGACCACATTTACCAGATGAACTACATGGACATGGTCAGGTTCCACGTCAACCG
>Ga0116184_10002399_pt1 | contig 16469 bp, 12 predicted proteins | sample AD_JPNNA5_MetaG_FD_89886 | JGI IMG/M metagenome (GOLD analysis project Ga0116184, IMG submission 89886) | Active sludge microbial communities of municipal wastewater-treating anaerobic digesters from Japan - AD_JPNNA5_MetaG | ecosystem: Engineered > Bioreactor > Anaerobic > Digestate | place... | reverse complement strand
CGGCTGGAGGCGACGGCGGCGGAGTTCATCGGCAAGGAGGCCGCCCTGTTCGTTCCCAGCGGGACCATGGGTAACCTGTGCGCCATCCTGGTCGCGACGCGGCCCGGTGACGCACTGGTGTGCGGTCACCTTACGCACAGCGCCGAGTATGAGGGTGGCGCTCCCGCCGCCGTGGCAGGGGTCTCGGTACGCTTTGTCCCCCTGACACCCGACGGGGTGCTGCTGCCGGAGCATGTGCAGTCCGGAATCACCCCGGACAACGTGCATCACCCGAGAACGACGCTGGTCATACTCGAGAACACGAACAATCGCGCGGGAGGAACCTGCACGACACGAGCGCAGACCGAGGCTCTGGCCGACTTGTGTCGTTCCCGCCGGCTGTGGCTTCATCTGGATGGGGCCCGCATATGCAACAGCGCCGTCAGACAGGGCGTCCCACCCGCCGAGCTCGCGGCACCGGCCGATTCGGTGATGTTCTGCCTCTCCAAAGGCCTGTGTGCGCCCGTGGGGAGTATATTGGCCGGGAGCGCGGCGTTCATCTCAGAGGCGCGACGGAAGCGCAAGATGCTCGGTGGTGGGATGCGCCAGGCCGGGGTGCTCGCCGCTGCGGGCCTCGTCGCCCTGACGCGAATGGTCGACCGTCTGGCCGAGGACCATGAGAAGGCCACTCGTCTGGCGGATGGCCTGGCCGAGTGTCCCGCTCTGGAACTCAACCGCGCGCTGGTTCAGACCAATATGGTCTACTTCGCGCTCCGCTCCAAGCGGGCGGCGGCCGAGACGATGGCTGCGGCTCTTAGTGCCCGCGGAGTGTTGTGCTATGCGGCCGGAGACCGGATCCGCCTGGTGACTCATCACGACGTACCCGTGGAGCACATCCCGCTCGCCATCGAGCGGATCAGACGTTGCGCCGAGGAATTGGCCTGACTCGCGTCCGTGGCGAGCGCCCAAGGAACGCGTAGGCGAGTCCCAGCAGCAGAACGGTACCCGCTGCATCGGCGACCAGGTCGAACCAGTCGCTGCGACGGCCCGGAACCGACCGCTGCAACACCTCGACCAGGGCCCCCAGACCTGTTGCGGCCACGCCGGAGGCCAGCACGGCGACCCAGAGGGGTCGCCTGGGCCATGTGGCCCATACCGCGCGCAGAAAGGCCAGGGCAAGACTGCCGAACGCGGCGCCGTGCTCCACTTTGTCAATACCTCGCACCACTGGCAATGGCAGATCGAGCCGCGTTGTGCACAGCCTGAGGATGAGTGCCGCGTAGACCACTGCGGGAAGCCAGTAGAAGCACAGCAAGTGCCACGCCGACGGAGCCCGCTTCGGAGACAGGCGTCGCCCCCGGCTTCCGGTTCGTGTCACGGGACTACCAGCGCCTCTTGCTCTTCTGGGGGCGCCCGGCACGTTTCTGCTTGGCGGCCTGCGCCCGCGCCTTGGTCGGCGCATCCCCACCGTTACCAGCCGAGGCCGGTGTGGAAACCGGCGAGCCGTTGGCGTCCACACCCTCTGCCGCAGAGGCGTCGGCCGACGCCACCGTAGCCGAGGCGGGTGCCCGCCGCTGGCGGGCTACCGGCCGAGCCGCCGCGCCCTCGCGCTCCTTGGCGGCCTTCCGCTCCGCACGGCGCGCCGACCAGATGCCCCACTGCACCACGATGGGCGCGGCGTTGAACACGGACGAGTAGGCGCCTGAGAAAATGCCCACCAGCAGTGCCAGCGAGAACGTGTGGATGGTCTCTCCACCGACCAGGAACAGGAACACCAGCGTGTAGAGGGTCGTGGCCGTCGTGTTGATCGACCGTGGCATCGTCTGCCACAGCGAGTCATTGACGACGGTCGCGAAGTCCTCCGACTTGCGCCGCGCCCCCATGTTCTCGCGGATGCGGTCGAAGATGACCACCGAGTCGTTCACCGAATACCCGAGAACGGTCAGGATCGCCGCGATGAACGCCAGGTCGATCTGCCAGTAGCCGATGGCGAAGACGCCCACCAGAATCACCGCGTCATGCAGGATGGCGATGAGCGCGGCGACGCCGAAACGAAACTCGAACCGGAGCCAGAGGTACCCCAAGATCAGCAGGGACCCCAGTATGAGGGCCTTGACCGCATTGGCCCGCAGCTCGCCTCCGATCTTGGGCCCAATGAACGTCGTATCCAAGCGGTCGGGGTGATCCTTGTCCCCCCCCCGAACGGTGCCGAGCTGGTCACCAAACGCCTGGTTGAGCGAATCACGCAACCGGGCCGTCCGTGACTCGAGTTCCTCATTGGTTCGGGCCGGGAACTGCAGCACGATCTGATCTTCACCCGATAGGCGGCAGTCGACGGCGCCACCCACGGCCTTACTCGCCGCATCCCGGATCGCCGCAGCGAGTTTCGGACGATCCGGTGAACCCAGAGGCGGAAGCTGCTTGCCCTCGCCCGTGTAGAAGCGAACTTGGCCTCCTCCGGTGTAGTCGAGCCCGAGGTTCAGCCCCCGGCTGAACAGGAACACGAGCCCCACGGCCCCAACCAGCCCCGACAGGGTGAACCACAACCACCGGGTCGCCACGATGTCAAAGGGGTGTTTCCCGCCGGTCCGTAGCGCCTGCTGCACGGCCTAGCTCCTCCCCTCTGCACCGCGAAACAGCCAGTTGATGTGCGCGAGCCTCGATTGCGTAACGGTCATCATCAGCAGCTTCGTAATGGTGACGGCAGTAATCAGATTGCACACCGTCCCGAGCATGAGTGAGATCGCGAACCCTCGGATCCCGCCGGTCCCATAGATCAGGAGGGCCAATGCCGCCAAGATCGCCGTCATATGGCCGTCCAGAATGGCCGTCCAGGCCCGCGCGAAACTTGCTTCCACCGCCATCCTCATGGACTTGCCGGAGCGCAGCTCTTCCTTGAGCCGCTCAAAGATGAGCACGTTGGCATCCACCGCCATACCGATCGTGAGGATCAGCCCGGCGATGCCATGCAAGGTGAGCGTGGCGTCGAGCATGACATTCGCCGCAACAATGAGCAACAGGTAGATCCCCAGGGCCACGGCCGCGATGACCCCGGGCAGGCGCTAGTAGAACACCATGAAGAGCGCCACGCAGGCGAAGCCCAGCGCGCCCGCCCAAACGCTCTTGGTAATCGCATCGCGCCCCAGTGTCGCGCTCACTTGCTGGGTCTCGATGACGTCCAGTGGGATCGGCAGGGCGCCCGCGTTCAGGAAGACAGCAAGCTGGTTGGCCTCGGCGGAGGAGAAGTTGCCCTCGATCACACCCGACCCACCGATGGCCTGCTTGATCTGCGGATACATGATGACTTCCCGGTTCAGCACGATCAGCAGGGGTTCGCCCACGTGGCTGGCCGTGTAGCGGCGGAAGTCCTCTGCCTTCTGAGGCTTCATCTGGAAGGCGACCTGCCAGGAGTTGGTGTAGGGATCGGGCTGGGCCTGACACTGGTTCTTCAGGTCGGCGCCGGTGAACACGATCCGGGTCGTGGGATCGCTCAGGAAGACCTTGTGGTCCACCGGCTTGCCGGTGCGCATGTCGGTGATGATGACCTTCTCGACCTTCCGGCCTCCCGGCAGAGTCTCCTCACGCTGGCTGAACTGGAACTTCTGAGTGTCGGCCTCCGCGAACTCGAGCAGGGCTTCCTCCGTGCCGATATCGCCCTGCGGCTTGCCGGGTATCTCGACGACGACACGGTTGTCGCCCTCGACCTGGATCACGGGCTCGGTGAGGCCCAGTCCGTCCACCCGACGCTGGATAACATCGCGAACGATCCGCAGAGTGTCCTTCGTCATGTAGATGTTGGACTCATCGGCGAGCGTCGCGGCGGGCACGTGCTGCTTCACCACGCGGTCGATGATGGCACGATAGGCCTTCGCCTCATCCTCGTTCTGCGTGCGCACCGTCACTGAGACGCCTCGAGCCACTGGGGCCGAGTCCTGCACCCGTGCTCCCTCGGCCGTCAGCGCCTTCTTCACCTCGTCCGCCACGGTCCTCCAGATCGCCTGCGTGTCCTCGGCAGGCGTCTGGGCGCCCGGCTCGCCGCCCGTCTTGGCCTCCCCCTTGCCCGCCGCGGTCGCCGGCTGCTCCGCGGTCTTCGCCGCGGTGCCGCCTCCACTCTTCGCCGTGGGGAGCGTCTCGTCAGTGTAGCGGTAGGTGCTCACGGGCACGCACTCGTAGACCTTGCGCACCCCGCCCTGCAGGTCCAGGCCCAACTTCACGCGTGGATAGGGCCGGTCGACCACCAGGTACCGGCCGAGGACCGGCCCGATCTTCACGAGAACGTTGGGCTCCGCCTCTGTCGGACGGGGGACTTTGGCAACCACTCGAGTGATGGCACCGGCCCGCCCCGAATACTTCGCCTTGAGCGCGGCAGCGGCGTCCCGATCGAACTCCTTGAACTTGCCCTCGTCGGGGATGAGCCGGGTGCCCCGCCGAGTCGGAGGCAGCTGAACCTTCACCTCGACCCGGTTGTCCTTGGGCAATGCGATGGCATTGGGGTCTTCCGCGATGAGCACGCCCTTGCTCTCTAGCTCGGTTCTGATCTCCTTCACGAGGTCATCCCGAGTCAGCGGCTTGGCGGGCTCTTTGGGCTTCGTTTCCGTCTTCTTGGACTCGCCGGCCTTGCTGGAGTCCCCCGCCTTATCGGGCGCTTCAGAGGTAGCCTTCTGCTCCGCCTTCTTCTCCGCGGAAGGCTGGTCCGACGGGATCCCAACCAGATTGCTCGCGAACTCGTAGGTGAGGGTCCGCACAAACTCGGGTTCTGCTTCGGCCACCTTCTCCTTGACGCTGAGCGGGATGGGCTGGAAACCCACCTCAAACGCGATCAGCGCGACGGCGATCACGTACAGAATGTTCCTGGTCTCCTGCGATAGCCTGCGTAGGCGCATACGTCAGGTGGCCTCCCGCCCCTAGGCGAGCCTCGGGGGAATGTCACGAGCTCCCGGAGCCTTGGGCGGCGCGCCCTGGCTCCAGGCCGGTCCGGCAACCCACGGGAGGCCGCCGAACTCAGCCGACCTCGGGGCGTTCTGGCCCCGTGCTCGCGGTGGCGTAGCTCCGCCCTCACAGCGGTACCCGCCGTGGCGCGTGTCACGCACCACGACAGCCCTGCCGTCGCCGGGCGCCAGCAGGGTCCGGAACCGTCTCGAAGCGTGAAGTATACCGGTGCCTCACAGGGGTGTCAAACGCCGCGGCAGTCGCGCCGCCCCCGGCCCTTGACACGGGGCACCGAAGTGCCTAACATGCATTTCGCTGTCGAGCGTGCCGAGGTGGCGGAACTGGCAGACGCGCTGGGTTCAGGGTCCAGTGAGGGTTCCCTCGTAGGGGTTCGACTCCCCTCCTCGGCACCGGCCTCTCTAGCGCGGTGCAGCCGCCTGTTCCTTGCATAGCCAGTCCGTTCCCACAAAGACGACGACCGGGAACAGTACGCTGGGAGTTCTGCTTCAGCGAACCGGGGATGGTGCGAGCCCGGGAGCGGTGCCCAGCCGAAGATCGCCCGCGAGTTGCAGCCCGAAAGCCCCTGTTGTGGGCGAGTAGACGCTGCCGGAAGCCCACCGTTAGCGGGGCAGGCCATCGGCGGGTGCCCGTGGGGCCAAAGCCCGTGGCCGGTAGAGAGCCGGTGCATTGCGCATCGGAAGCGGAGTGGTACCGCGGACCGACCAGTCCGTCTCCGGCTACGGAGACGGACTTTTCCGTTTCCGGGCCACAGGACCCTCACGGGTGGAGGTGTTGCCGTGGGCCAGAGCGTGAGCATCTACGACACGACGTTGCGCGACGGCTGTCAGGGCGAGGGCATTGCCCTATCGCTCCAGGACAAGCTGCGCATCGCCCAGCGCCTCGACGATCTGGGCATTCACTACATCGAGGGCGGGTGGCCGAACCCCACGAACCCCAAGGACGTCGCCTTCTTCCGCCATGTCGGCGCCCTGAACCTCAAGCACGCCAAGGTGAGCGCCTTTGGCAGTACGCGTCGCGGCGGCAATCGCCCCGAGACAGATCCTACCCTCCAGACGCTGCTCGGGGCCGAGACGACCGTTGTGGCCATCTTTGGCAAGAGCTGGGATCTGCATGCTGAGGAGATCCTGCGCGTCAGTCTCGACGAGAACCTCGAGATGATCCGGTCGTCCGTCGCCTATCTGGCCGAACGCGGGCGCGAGGTGGTGTACGATGCCGAGCACTTCTTCGACGGCTACAAGCACAACCCCGCGTATGCGCTCGCCACGCTGAGGGCCGCCCAAGACGGCGGTGCCGCATGGGTCGTGCTGTGCGACACCAACGGGGGCACGCTCCCGCACGAGCTCGAACAGATGATTCGTGAGGTCCGCGAGCACATCGCGGTACCATGGGGCATTCACACACACAATGACGCAGGGTGTGCCGTGGCCAACGCGGCGCTGGCGGTCCATCTGGGGGCCAGCCAAGTGCAGGGCACCATCAACGGCTACGGGGAGCGCTGCGGCAACGCCAACCTCTGTTCCGTCATCCCGAACCTGGTCCTGAAGCAGGGCATCCCTGCGCTCTCGCGAGAGGCGCTCACGCACCTGAGCAGTGTGTCGCGTTTCATCTCCGAGATGGTCATGGAGGCCCCGGACGAGCGCCAGCCGTATGTCGGCAACTCCGCCTTCGCCCATAAGGGCGGGGCTCACATCGACGCTGTGCGCAAGAAGACCGTGTCGTTCGAGCACGTCGCGCCCGAGCTCGTGGGCAATGAGCGTCGCATCCTGGTCTCGGAGCAGTCCGGAACGGCAACGATCATCGAGAAGCTTCACACGACCTATCCCCACCTCGACAAGCGCGACCCCGCGGTGGGTCGGTTGCTGGAGCGCCTCAAGCACCTGGAGTATGAGGGGTATGAGTTCGAGGCCGCCGAGGGCTCTTTCCATCTTCTGGCCGAGCAGATTCTGCGGCCCCGCGACCCGTTTTTCGTGCTGGAGAACTATCGCGTCCTCGATGGCCGGCATGGGGCCGGAGACACTTACACGGAGGCGACAATTCGCGTCCGGGTCGGTGACCAGGTCCGCCACACGGCCGCAGAGGGCACGGGTCCGGTGGATGCCCTGGCACGGGCATTGCGGGAGGCGCTCGTGCCCTTCTACCCCGAACTGGAGCACATCCGCCTGACCGACTACAAGGTCCGCGTGCTCAACGGCGAGGCCGGGGCCTCCGCCCGAGTCCGGGTGCTGATCCAGACCACTGACGGACACGAGAGCTGGGGAACCGTGGGGGTATCGGAGGACATCCTGGCGGCGAGCTGGGAGGCGTTGGTCGACAGCCTCACCTTCGGTCTGCGCCGGGCGCGCTCACGCGAGATGGCGTCAGGCGGAGGACCCGCCTGACGCCCGTGGTTGCTAGAACTTGCGCTTCATGAGGCGTTGGAAGTCGATGTGCTCTGTGGGCTCATCCAACTTGTCGACGAAACGGATCGTCTCGCCCACATCCTCCGCGCGTTTGACGAGAAAGGCGGCGACATCCGACACCGTCATGTCTTCGAAGAACCCGAGCACGGCTCTTGCCGTCTCGGCTTTGACCGTGCCGTCGTCCATCTCGGTGAGCTTCACCAGCATCATGGGCGACCACTCCCGTCCCACGGCCAGCACCGCAGTGCCGAACCAGCTGGGGGTGTTGTTCGCCGCCCGAGGCGCAGCTCCTTGGCCGCCATCGCACCTACCAGGCGCGTCCGCCGTATCCGCCTTGCCCCCATCCGTTCTGGGTCCAGCCGTTGGCGCCCCAGCCGCTGTTCCCCCAGCGGTTGTTGCCCCAGCCGCCATTTCCCCAGCCGCGGTTGCCCCAGCCGTTGTCTCCCCAACCGCCGTTGCCCCACCCTCCGTTGTTCCACGAGCGGCCGCCGCGGCCAGGCGTCCCCTGACGGCCGAGCAGCATCAGGTCAGAGTTCAGGCTGAAGACGCTGCCTCCGAGGATCTGGGCGACGCTTCCGGCGCCGATGTGCTTGAGCTCGATGACCTCCCACACGGAGTCCTTATCCGCCGGCACGTTGTCGCTGGCGTCCGGAGGCATGAGGACAAGTTGGGCCCATGCCGGCGTGGAGCCGGCCGTCCACGCGGCAGCCACACCGAGGACGATCGCCGTGAATGCATACGTCTTGAGCATCCGTCGCTCACTCCAGACGCCGGGGCAATGCCCCGGCAGACAATCTCATACCTTTATGACGCATCCACGAGGCGAAGGTTCCAGGTCCCGCGTCACTAGATGGGGTGGTTTGAATGGGGTACTCCGACACGCTCAACCTGCCGAAGACCGCTTTTCCAATGAAGGCGGACCTGGCGACTCGGGAGCCAGACATCCTGAAGCTATGGGAGGACCTGGACCTCTACCGGCTCGTCCGCAGCCATCGAGAAGGATGCCCGAAGTGGGTCCTTCATGATGGGCCTCCGTATTCCAACGGCGATATCCACATCGGCACAGCACAGAACAAGATCCTCAAAGACATTAGCGTCAAGTACAGAACAATGCGTGGCTATGACTGCCCTTACGTGCCCGGGTGGGACAACCACGGTCTGCCGTTGGAGCAGGTGCTCTACCGCGAGACCGGGCGGAACTGGCGCGACGTGGGAGCCCTCGAGTGGCGGCAGCAGTGCCACGAGCTCGCTCTGCGCTATGTCGAACGCCAGGGGCAGCAGTTCCGCCGCCTGGGAGTTCGTGGTGACTGGGACCACCCCTACCTCACGCTCCGGGGGGAGTATGAGGCCGAGCAGATTCGCGTGTTTGGCGAGATCGCCCGGGCGGGCCACATCTATCGTGGCCTGCGCCCCGTCTACTGGTGCGGGCACTGCGAGACGGCCCTGGCCGACGCCGAGATCGAGTATACCGACAAGACCAGCGACTCCATCTATGTCCGATTCCCGTGGAACGACGACCGCTCGCGTCTGTCCCCTGGGCTCTCGGAATCCGACCGTGTCTCGGTGGTCATCTGGACCACCACCCCGTGGACCCTACCGGCCAACATGGCCATCGCCGTCCATCCCGATGCGCGTTACGTGGTGGCTTTCGTCGAGGGCGAGTACATCATCGTCGCCGAGGCCCTCCTCGACCGTGTGCTCGAGCTCTGGGGCGCCCCCAAGCGAGACATCATCGCCACACACGCGGGTAAGTCACTCGAAGGGTGTCTCTGCCGTCATCCCTTCGCCGATCGCTCTTCTCCCATCGTCCTGGCCGAATACGTTACCCTCGAAGACGGCACCGGGTGTGTCCACACGGCTCCGGGTCACGGTGAGGATGACTTCAACACCGGTCGCCAATATGGCTTGCCGGTCTTGAGCCCGCTCAATGACCGGGCCGAACTCACGGAGGCTGCTGGCATCTTCGCGGGCAAGTACTGTGAGGACGCCAACGCGGACATCATCACATGGCTCAGGGACCATGGCTATCTGGTCCAGAGTGGGAAGACGCTCCACCAGTACCCTCATTGCTGGCGTTGTCACCATCCAATAGCCTTTCGGGCGACAGAACAGTGGTTCATCAATATGGAGCGGCTTCGGGCACCCGCGCTCGAAGCGGTGAGCCGGGTCCAGTGGGTTCCATCCGAAGCCGAGCAGCGGATCACGGGCATGATGGCAACCCGACCCGACTGGTGCATCTCGCGGCAGAGGGTGTGGGGCGTTCCGTTTCCGATCTTCCACTGCCCCTGCGGTGCCGCCGTGTTCACCCGGGAGGCCACTGACGCTGTGGCTGAGCTCTTCCGACGTGAGGGCTCCGATGCCTGGTGGCAGCGCAATCCCGACGAGATCCTGCCTCAGGGCTTTGTCTGCCCCGAGTGCGGAGGCGCCGCGTCGGCGTTCCGCAAAGAGACCGACATCATGGACGTGTGGTTCGACTCCGGCACCAGCTACGCTGGTGTGCTCGACGTGCGCCCCGACCTTGGTTTCCCTGCCGACGTGTATCTCGAAGGCAGCGACCAGCATCGGGGGTGGTTCCAGAGCTCACTGCTCACGGCCATGGCCTATCGAGGCACACCACCGTACCGCACGGTAGTTACCCATGGGTTTGTGGTCGACGAGCAGGGCCGGAAGATGTCCAAATCGCTGGGGAACACGATCGACCCGCAGGAGATCTGCCAGACCAGCGGCGCCGATATCCTCCGCTGGTGGGTCTGCTCGGTGGACTGCAAGCGAGATCTCCATTGCTCGGCACAGATCCTGGAGCAAGTGGCCAACACCTACGTCCGCGTTCGCAACACCTGCCGGTTCCTGTTGGGCAATCTGGGCGACTTCGATCCCGTCGCCGATGGCGTGCCCTACACCGACTTGCCCGCGCTCGAGCGGTGGGTCCTCGCGCGCCTCGCCGTGCTCATCGATGCGGCCACCGCAGCCTACGAGGCCTGGGACTTCCATCAGGTCTACCAGGACGTTCACAGCTTCTGCGCCGTGGATCTCAGCACGGTGGTGCTGGATGTGCTGAAAGACCGCCTCTACGTCGAGCCGGCCGCGTCGAGGGCCCGGCGTGCGGCTCAGACGGCTCTGTACGCGGTCCTCAGCTCGCTGACCCGCCTGTTGGCCCCCATGCTTACCTTCACCACCGAGGAGATCTGGCAGGTTTTTTTCCGCACCGACGACCTCCCGACCGTCCAACTGGCCGCGTGGCCCGAGTCCCAACCCGAATGGCGCGATGACGAGCTCCTGGCTCGCTTTGACCGGGCGCTCGAGCTTCGCCGCGAGGTCTACCGCGGCATTGAGCGAGCCCGGGAGTCCAACCTCTTCAAGAAGCCGCTCGACGGCCAGGTCGCGATCGAGGCGCCTGCCGAGTACGCGTTGCTCGTGGACCAGCTTGAGGCCGAAGGACTTCCACTGGCCGAGTTCCTCATCGTGTCCAGGGCGGTCTGCGGCACGGATCCCGTCGACGACCCCATTTACGAGAGCGACCGCATCGCCGGACTGCGCGTGGCCGTGTCCCGGGCCGAGGGAGAGCGGTGCCCCCGCTGCTGGCACGTGGTGCCGGGGCTCGCTGAAGGGAAGGGTCTATGCGCTCGGTGCGCCGAGGTGGTAATGTGACCTCCATGGAGACGACCCATGGGACCCGCACCAGCGCGGTCGGGCGCGGTTGGCTGTTTGCGCTGGCGGGGGCCACGCTCGCGCTGGACCAGTTGACCAAGCTGTGGGTCGCGGCGGCGATCCCCTTGGGGGGCGCCCGGCCTCAGACGGCGTTCTTCACTCTCACGCACACCACCAACACAGGAGCGGCGCTGGGCTGGCTGCGGTCGTACCCCGCTGTTCTTGTGGGAGTCCAGGTCCTGGCTACCCTGGTGGTTGCCTACATCTGCTGGCGGGGCACACTCCGGCGCCGCTATCTGGCCGTGGGGCTAGCCATGGTGTTGGGGGGTGCCGCCGGCAACCTGGTGGACCGACTGGCGCGTGGCCATGTGGTCGATTTCATCAAGCTCCATGCCGGGCGCTTCGCTTGGCCCGACTTCAACGTGGCGGACATTGGTGTCACCGTCGGCGCCGTTCTGGTCGCGGGGTATCTCTACTTCGGTCTGCCCCATGACCAGCCGGTCGAGGACCCGGACTCCCAATGGCGGGACGAGCACGTAGACGGCCAGGAAGCCGTCCCGCAGCAGATCGCTGACTCCAGCCTGCTGGACGATGACGTACCCAGAGTCGACGCCGCGGCCTCCGCTCTGGCACCGCACCAAGCCGAGCCGTCCGCTTCTTCTCCTGCTTCTGACTAGTCTGCGTCGCGGGGGTCTGTCAATGCATCCTGTCCTGTTCCGTGTGGGCAATGTGCCGGTCCACTCCTATGGCACGATGCTGGCTATCGCCTTCCTGGTGGGCATCGCGCTGCTTCATCGGCACGCGCGTTTCACCCCGGAGCTGAAGCCGGACCGCATCATTGACGTCGCCTTGTTCGTCCTGATCGGCAGTCTCATCGGCGCTCGAGTTATGTATGTCCTGCTGAATATGGGTCAGTTCGAGACGCCCCTCGAGATGCTCTATGTGAACCGGGGTGGCCTGAGCTTCCACGGTGGGCTGCTGGGGGCGCTTCTCGCCGGGGTCCTGTTCTCTCGCATCTACCGAGTGCCGTTCTGGCGCATGGCCGATCAGTTCATGCCCTCACTGGCTATTGGATATGCGATCACTAAGATCGGCTGCTTTCTGAACGGGTGCTGTATCGGGCGTCCTACGGGCCACGACTGGGGATGCCGGTTCCCCGACCCCTTCGTCAAGGGGGCGTTGACTCCCCCCAGCCATCCGGCGCAGCTGTATGATTCCGCTGCCAACATCCTGCTGTGCTTCGTCATGGTGGCAGCGCTCTATCGCAAACGCTTCCACGGCCAGGTGTTCCTGCTGTACCTCGTCACCTACTCTGCCATCCGGTTCGTGATTGAGGGGTTTCGCAAGGGGGTAAGCGCCAAGATCATGCTGGCCGGCGCTTCCTCCCCAGCGACGGGGCAGCCCTCCTCGTTCTTTGCCTGGCCGTTCACGGAAGCGCAATGGGCGTCGATCGCCATCGCGGCCATCTCGGCGGGCATCCTGATCTGGCAGTTGCGGAAGGCCCCCAAGGAGAGGTTGCCCATTCCCCCCGTGCCCGTCGCCGAGGCTGCCGACAGGGCCGCCGCGTTGTCGGTCAAGAAGAAACCGAAGAAGCACAGCCGGCGCTCTCCCACCCCCAAGCGATAGCCTATGCGACTCGAGTTCCCATTCGACGGGCCCGATGGCAGCGAGCGGCTCGACCGCTTCGTCTCCCGCGTGATGCCGGAGATGTCGCGAACGCGCATCCAGGAAGCCATCCGAAACGGCTACATACTGGTCCATCAGAATCAGGAGCGCTCGTCCTATCGCCTTCGCCAAGGTGACTTGGTGGTCATCGCCCTGCCGCCCGTAGACATCGAGCCGGTCACGGTCGAGCCAGAGGACATCCCGCTCGACATCCTGTATGAAGATCGTGATATATTGGTGTTGAATAAGCAGGCGGGTCTGGTGGTACATCCCGCCCCGGGCATCAACTCGGGCACTCTGGTGAATGCGCTGCTGTACCACTTTGGGCATCTGTCGCAGTCGGCGGGCCTTCTTCGCCCCGGTATCGTCCATCGACTTGACAAGGACACCACCGGGGTGATGGTGGTCGCGAAGAACAATGAGGCTCACGATGCCCTGTCGTCCCAGCTCGCCGCCCGCGCGTTCCACAAGGTGTACGCGGCTCTAGTCTACGGGGCTCCACGGGACTCGGGCATTATCGACGCGCCGATCGGACGCCATCCAGTCGACCGGACCAAGATGGCGATCGCCGAGCACACACGCCGTGGCCGCGAGGCGATCACGCGCTATCGCACCGTCGAGCGCTTCCTCGGCATGGCCAGTGTGTCCGTCGAGATCGAGACCGGACGGACCCATCAGATCAGGGTCCACATGACCCATGTGGGCCATCCCGTTGTGGGCGATCTCACCTATGGGTCTGGGCGCAGCCGGCCTAGAGAGATCTCAGTGGGGGAGTGGGAAGGGGGCCTCAAGGCGGCTGTTGACGCCCTGCCGGGTCAGGCACTGCACGCCGAGAGCCTCTCATTCACTCATCCGAGGACGGGCAAGCGCTTGACCCTGGTGGCCCCCTGGCCGGAGAGCATGGAGCGCCTCCGGGCCATACTGCGCGCGATCACGGCACAGGCGCCTCCGGCGCGGCAGGGGCGTCGCTAAGCCCATGAGCAGCTCGTTCGACCGGCTGACCTTCGAGACAACCGATGCGTGCCCGCACACGCATGCGCGCCGGGGCCGCGTGCGCCTGAGGCGGGGCGAGTTCGAGACGCCGGCATTCATGCCGGTGGGAACTCAGGCTACCGTGAAGTCGCTGACGGCAGAGGACCTCGAGCGCCTCGGCGTGCGGATCATCCTCGCGAACACCTATCACCTGTACCAGCGGCCGGGCTCCCATGTCATTCGCGACTGCGGTGGCCTCCAGCGCTTCATGGGGTACCCGGGCCTGATCCTCACCGACTCAGGCGGGTATCAGGTGTTCTCCCTGCAGCCGCTGGTGCGGGTCGATGATCAGGGGGCCCGTTTCCGATCCCATATCGACGGCGCGGTCCATCTGTTCACACCCGAGAGCGTGGTCGAGATCCAGGAGGCGCTGGGTTCCGACATCATGATGCCGCTGGACCAGCCTGTCCCCTGGGGCACCTCCCCGGCGGATGCCCGGGCGATCACCGACCGCTCCGATGCCTGGGCTGCTCGGGCTCGCGCCCACCACCTGCGGGACGGAGGACGACGCGACCAGGCCCTCTTCGGGATCGTCCAGGGCGGTTTCACAGCCGAGGGGCGCGCCGCTAGTGTACGGCGAATCGTCGACATCGGGTTCGACGGTTACGCCATCGGTGGGCTGTCCGTCGGCGAGGAGAAGTCGGTCATGTTCGGCGTGCTGGCCGAGACGGCGCCACTACTGCCAGCCCATCTCCCTCGGTACCTCATGGGCGTCGGAACACCGGCCGATCTCATACGGTGTATTGCGCTGGGTATCGATATGTTCGACTGCGTGCTTCCGACGCGGCTTGCGCGGAACTGCGCCGCCTACACTTCCGAAGGCCGAAAGCACCTGCGCAACGCACACTACACGTCGGCCGACGTTCCCCTGGACCCCCGATGCGACTGCCCGACATGCCAGCGGTATCCGGTGGCCTACCTGCGCCATCTATGCATGGCCAAGGAGATTCTGGCCTCCAGACTGCTGACCTACCACAACATCCACTACTATCTGCGGCTAATGGAACGCGCCCGGGATGCCATCTCTCAGTGCACGCTCCCGGAACTCGTCTCGGAGATGGAAGACTTGTACTCATCGCCTGCGACGGGATCCGACCCGGTTCGCATGGGCACAAAAAGGAGATCACTTGATTACCATTGACCAAGTGCGCCAGGACTCGGGCGTGCGCACCCTCATCGAGAAGGCCGACGCCGTCATGGACGCCATCGGCTACACGGAGCACGGAATGCGGCACGCGCTGTTGGTGTCCGACACCGCCCAGTCGGTCCTCCGGGGCTTGGGCCACGACCCGCGCCGATGCGAGCTCGCTGCCATCGCCGGACTGCTGCACGACGTGGGGAATGTCGTCGGCCGAACCGGGCACGAGGCCGCCGGAGCCATGCTTGCCGGACAGATGCTGCGCGAGATGGGCATGCCCCTGGACGAGGTCTGCGACATCATGACCGCCATAGGCAGCCACGAGGACCCTCGCGGCCTGGTGCCTGCCCTCGACCTCTGCGCGGCCGTGATACTGGCGGACAAGGCCGACGTGCATCACACGCGCGTTCGCGCCAATGGGAGCATTGCCACCGATATCCATGACCGCATCAACGGGTCCGCTACCGGCTCCAACGTGGTCGTGGATGCCGAAGCGGCGGTCATCCGCCTGCTGGTCGAGATCGACACGTCCATGGCGCAGCCACTCGAGTACTTCGAGATCTTCCTCACTCGAATGGCGCTCAGCCGCAAGGCCGCCAAGGCTCTCGGATGCCGCTTCGAGGTTCACATCAATGGCACTCGGATGGCGTGACCGCGCAACCCCGGTGGGTTGCCGCGGGTTCCGCCGCGAACGGAGGCCGCACATGCGCCGCCACCCTCTCAGTGCTCCGCTACTCGCCCTCTTACTCGCTGTCGCCTTCTGGCCTGCACTTGGCATCGACGATGTCGGCCCCCCGCCCGACGTCCTCTTCCAGGTCTCGACGATCAACGCGCTGCTGGACGGCGCGTACACGGGCGGCCTGTCCATCGGTGAGCTACGCCAACACGGTGACACGGGTATCGGCACCTTCGATTGCCTCGATGGCGAGCTCGTCCTGCTGGAAGGTCACGCGTACCAGGTGCTCGCCACTGGCGAGGTCCGGTCGGTGGAGGACACGGCAACCACTCCGTTCGCCTCGGCAACGACGTTCCGCACCGACGCCTCGGCCGAGCTCGACCAGCCGGCTGACCTCGACGCTATCAAGGCGGCCCTCGATGGCCTGCGCATCTCCGACAACTTGTTCTACGCGGCACGAGTTGACGGGCACTTCGCCGCCGTGAGAACGCGCAGTGTGCCTCGCCAGGAGAAGCCGTTCCCGCCGCTGGCGGCCGTCACCCAGAACCAGCCCGAGTTCGAGACGAAGGATGTGGATGGCACGGTGGTGGGGTTCTGGTGCCCGCGCTTCGTCGAGGGCGTGAACGTCGGCGGCTGGCACTTGCACTTCCTGTCAGCAGATCGACGGTTCGGTGGCCATCTCCTGGCGCTGGCCGCTGGCCGCGCGAGCCTCGCGGTCGACGCCAAGGCCCAGTTCAGCCTGCACCTGCCGGCGACGCCCGAGTTCCTCCAGCTGGGCATTCGCGCCGGCAAGGCCGCGGAGATCGACCAGGTGGAGAAGTAGCGTCACGGCCGCGGGGACCCGACGGGCAGGCTGGGGACCGGTGCGCACCCAGGGCCGGAAGGGAGCCACGGCGATCCCGGGAGCCTGGCGCGAAGCGCCGCCGGGTGTGTCATTCCGAGGAGCGCCAGCGACGAAGGATCTCGGCCTGCAGCGGCCTCG
>Ga0116184_10002395_pt1 | contig 16479 bp, 7 predicted proteins | sample AD_JPNNA5_MetaG_FD_89886 | JGI IMG/M metagenome (GOLD analysis project Ga0116184, IMG submission 89886) | Active sludge microbial communities of municipal wastewater-treating anaerobic digesters from Japan - AD_JPNNA5_MetaG | ecosystem: Engineered > Bioreactor > Anaerobic > Digestate | place... | reverse complement strand
ATACCAACGCCTTCCCCTATGACACTTTCATTTGGAAAGGGCTCGACGGCACGGCGGTCTTTGCGCACTTCAACGTCACCCATTGCTGGCCCGACGCCGCCACCCTCAACGAAGTGATGACCAAAGGATACGGCGATACGCTGCGCGACACCTCGGTGACCCCTATGCGCCTGGTGTCCTACGGCTACGGAGACGGGGGAGGAGGCCCGCAGTTCGAGATGATCGAGATGGGCCGCCGCTGCGCCGACCTCAACGGCTGTCCGAAAGCGTCCTATATGCGCGCAGGCGATTTTATGCGTCAGCTGGAGGCCGGCGCCGTCAATCCCAACACCTACACGGGCGAACTTTATCTCGAGCTGCACCGCGGCACCCTGACCAACCAGCACAATATCAAGCGCAACAACCGGAAAGCGGAATTGGCGCTTCGCGATCTTGAACTTTTCATTGTTGCCGACGCCGCGGTAAAAGGGGTTCCCGCCTCCTCTGAAAAAACCGAGCCGCTTTACGGTACGCTGCTGCTCAACCAGTTTCACGACATCCTGCCGGGTACCTGCATCCCGCGCGTGCATATCGAATCGCTTGAGCAGACGACCGCAGTGATTGAAACCGCGCGCCGGGAAGTCCGCGCTCTCGCTCAAAACGGGGAGCAGGGGTACGTGACGCTGACCAATACGCTGTCGTTCGACCGGCAGTCGCCCGCCGTCATCGACATCGAGGGGGAGGATTTCTTCCTTAACAGCGACGCTGCCCAGCAAATTTATTCCGGCATCGACGGCAAACGCAAATTAATTGCCTGCGGCCTTCCTATCCCCGCCTTTACCGGCGTATCCTTTGCCAAAACAACCCCACGCGAGGCGGATAAACCGCCGTTTATTATCGAAAGCAACCGTCTGCAAACTCCTTTCGCCCGGGTTGAGTTTGACGAGCGGGGCTTCATCGCCTCTTTTACCGACACGCGCACGGGCAGGCAGCTCCGCGCGGCCGATGGTTACCCTTTCAACACCTTTCTCATGGCGGAAGACCTGCCCTCCGCCTGGGACAACTGGGATGTCGATGCCGACATTGAAGGGAAGTTCCGCGATACAGCCGTCCTGCTTAACCGCGAGCTGGTTTCGCTCGGCGCGGCCGCGGCCGTGTGGCGCAGCGTCTACTCCGTCAGCGCGAAATCCACCGTCACCCAGGATATGATATTTTTCTCCGGTAACGCCGAGGTCCGCTTCGACACGCTTATCGACTGGCGCGACGACCACCGTTTCCTGAAAACGGCCTTCGACACCTGTGTCAATCAGGATTTTGCCCGCTGTGAAGTCCAGTTCGGCTATGTCAAGCGGCCGACCACGCGCAACAACAGTTTGGAAAAGGCCAAGTTCGAAGTGCTCAACCATAAATACACTGACATTTCCGAAACGCGCGGCGGCGCGGCCGTGCTCAACGACTGCAAATACGCCGTGTCTGTCGAAGAAGGGAAGATACGTCTCTCGCTTCATAAAGGAGGCAACCGGCCCGACTTCCGCGGCGACAAAGGCCTCCACCGCTGTGTTTACGCCTTTCTTCCGCACGATACCGGTTTCGGCGCCCGCAGCGTCATCCGGCCGGCGTACGAACTGAACGTTCCGCTTGTGCTTTCGCCCGGAATCGGCTCTATGCGCCCGCTGCTGCTCGCCGATGCGGACAATATCATCATCGAGACCGTCAAACCCTGCGAAGACAGCGGGAAAGCGTTCATCGCCCGCCTTTACGACGCGGAAGGCACCTATACCCGCACGCGCGTCAGGGTGTTCGACGACGCGAAGGCAGTCGAGCTGACCAATATGCTCGAGGAGCCGTTTGAAACCGTCGATGATATCGGGAACATGGAATTGGAGTTCCGCCCGTTCGAGATAAAAACGTTGAAAGTGATTTACTGAGGCCTGCCGCCGCATTTGACGCCGCGGCACTATCTATAGGAGGCATCCGCATGAAAATCGAAACCGTCGCCCTGCGCGAAAAAGCCGTTTTGACTGCCTACGTTCTCGACCCGTCCGGCGAAATGCCCAATATGCTGGTTCGCCCGGGCATCCTGGTGCTGCCCGGCGGAGGCTACCGCTTCTGTTCAGACAGGGAGGCCGAACCCGTTGCCATGGCCTTTCTTGCCCAGGGCTTCAACGCTTTCGTGCTGCGTTACAGCGTTGGCGAAGGCGCCGCCGCTGCCTTTCCGCGGCCGCTTGAAGACGCGCAGCAGGCGCTTGCCCTCATCCGCGAACGGGCGGCGGAATGGAATACGTTGCCGCAGAAAATCGCCGCCATCGGTTTCTCCGCAGGCGGGCATCTCGCCGCCGCGCTTGCAACCATGGGGACCGAGCGCCCGGACGCCCTTATTCTCGGCTACCCGTGTATTCTTGCCTCAATCGGTCATGTGCTTTCCTCGCCAGTGCCCTCCGTCGACGAATATGTGACGGCGGAAACGCCGCCTACGTTTATTTTTGCCAGCCGCGAAGATATGTCGGTGCCTGTGGAGCATTCTCTCGCCTTCGCAACGGCACTCGAACATGCGGGGGTGCCTTTTGAATTGCATGTCTTCGGCAAGGGCCGCCACGGCTTTTCACTGGCGACGCCGGTGGTCTGTTCGTCCCGGGAAAGCCTCGAGGCCAACCGCTTTACAGCCCCGTGGGTCAGCCTGTGTATTGCCTGGCTGAACGAACTATTCGGAATATAAGCGGCATGGCGCGTGCGGTTTCCGCCCCTTCCGCTTTGTTTGACAGCCGATACCCCCTGTGCTAATATAATCAGAATGCGGGCGGTTTTTCCCCGAGTGAAAATGCCCGGATATACACGTTTTGCAGCATTTGTTTTAGGATGGAGTAATCGCCATGAAGTTCGTCGAACAGGTTTTCCGTCCGGTTATTCTCGGCGGCGACATCACCGCTTACAGCCTTGTCAGAAGTTTTTACGAACAGTACAAGGTCAAGTCGCTTGTGGTCAATATGTCGCATGGCGGAGCCGTCGCCAGGAGCCGGCTGTGCGATGTCCTCACCTACGAGAAACTGGAGAATAAAGACGTCCTCCTGGCCGCGCTGGAAGAAGTCGGCCGGAAATACGGCGACAAAAAACTCATCGTGTTCGGCTGCGGCGACTGGTATGTGCGCATGCTCATCGAAAACAAAGCCTCGCTGTCGCGCTATTATGTCATCCCTTACATTGACGAGGCGCTGATGAACCGCATTGTCCTCAAGGACAAGTTCTACGCCATCTGCGACGAATTGGATATTCCGCATCCGCGCACTTTCGTTTACGACTGCAAGGAAAAGACGCCTCTGACATACGATTTCGACTATCCCATCATTGCGAAGACGGCCAACAGCGCGATGTACCATTATTCGAAATTTCCGGGCAAAAAAAAGGTATTCAAATTCAACAGCAAGGCCGAACTGGAGCAGATGCTTGCCAACCTGGCCGGGAGTTCCTATGATTACAAATTTCTGATTCAGGAATATATTCCCGGCGAGGACTCCAATATGCGCGTGCTGACCTGCTACAGCGACCAAAACGCCAAAGTGCGTTTTGCCGCGCTGGGCCACGTGCTGCTGGAAGAACACACCCCCTCGGCGCTGGGCAACCCCTGCTGCATTTTTAACGAGGTCAACGAGGAAGTAGTCGCACAGGCGACCAGGTTTCTCGAGCATGTCGGTTATACGGGCTATTCCAACTTCGATTTGAAATACGACCCGCGCGACGGCAAGTTCAAGTTTTTCGAAATCAACATCCGTCTGGGCCGCAGCAACTACTATGTCACGGGCAGCGGTTTCAACACCGTTAAACTCATTGTCGAGGACCTTATTTTCGGCCGTGAAATCCCTTATCATATCGCCGATCAAGAGAATTTGTTTACCTTCGTTCCCAAGAGCGTCATCAAAAATTATGTCGCCGACGATGCGGCGCGCGCCAAAGCGCTCGAATTAATCAAAAAAGGCCGGTGGTGCAATCCGCTCTTCTGCAAAGACGACCGGAGCCTTTACCACATATTCTATTCGCGCATGGCCTTTTTCAATCAAAACAGAAAATTTAAAAGGTTTTTTTGACGGGTGCAGGGGATGAAAAGGAAAACAGTCGGTATTTTAGGCGGAATCGGCCCGCTTTCGACGGTCTACTTCATGGAAATGATTATTCAAATGACCAAGGCCGAAACCGACCAGGAACACATCGACATGATTGTGCTCAATCATGCGGGCATTCCCGACCGCACTCGTTTTATCCTCGGCCTGTCGGACGAAAACCCGCTCGACGTGATGGTCGCCGACGCGCGGAAACTTGAGCGCGCGGGCGCGGATTTTATCGTTATTCCCTGCAATACGGCTCATTACTTTTTTGACAAGATCCGTCAGAGCGTCCGGGTGCCCATCCTCAACATTGTGGAGGAAACGGTCGATTACGCGGTCAAAACCGTTCCGGGGCTCACTTCGCTCGGCGTGCTCGCTACCGACGGAACCATCGAGTCGAAGACCTATCAGCGCGTCTGCGAGGCGAGGGGTATCCGCTGTGAAGTGCCCGACGCCGAAGGGCGTGCGGTCAATATGCGCATTATTTACGACCAGGTCAAAGCCGGCAAGCCGGCGGATATCGGCGCCTTCCTTGGGCTGGTCGAATCGCTTAAACAGCGGCCGTGCGAAGCGGTCGTGCTCGGCTGTACGGAATTAAGTGTGGTCAAACGCGACCACCGGCTCAAGCGGCCGGATATCATTGACTCGCTTGAAGTGCTGGCGGAAAGCACCATCTTTGCCTGCGGCAAGCAACTGAAAACCGAAACGGAGACAGCGTAAACAATGTGCGGATTTGTCGGATTTGTCGCCGAACGCGACGAACATACCGAAAAGACCATCAAGGCCATGGCCGACCTCATCGCCCACAGAGGGCCGGACGATGAGGATTATTTTATCGGCGATAAGGCCGCCCTCGGTTTCCGCCGCCTGAGCATTATCGACCTGGCCACGGGCGGCCAGCCGATCTACAACGAGGACCGCAGCAAGGTACTCGTCTATAACGGCGAATTGTATAATTACCGTGAACTCAGGGAACAGCTCGTTGCCGCCGGTCATGTTTTCAGCACCAAAACCGACTCCGAGGTTATTTTGCACGGCTACGAGCAGTACGGTAAAGAATTGCTGTCGAAAATGCGCGGCATGTTCTCATTCGTCATATGGGATACGAAAGCAGACAAAATCTTCGGCGCAAGGGATATCTTCGGCATTAAGCCCTTTTATTACTATATCAAAGACGGCGTATTCCTCTTCGCCTCGGAAATCAAGGCCTTTCTCGCCCATCCGAAGTTTGTCAAAAAGCTCAACACAGCCCGCCTGCCCGAATATTTGAGTTTCGAGTATATTCCGGACGAGGAGACCATGTTCCTCGGTGTGCGCAAACTTCTCGGCGGCCACTGCTTCACCTATGAAAACGGCCGCATGGAAATTGAGCGCTATCATGAAATCGCCTACCGTATCGAAGACGATAAGACCATGGATTATTGGGCCGACACCATTTCGCGCGCTTTCGGCGATTCCACCCTCGCGCATAAAATCAGCGATGTCGAGGTCGGCTGCTTTCTTTCCAGCGGAGTGGACAGCAGTTATGTCGCCCGCGAAATGAGCAAAAACAACAAGGTCAAAGCCTTCGGCGTCGGCTACGCGGAGGAGAAATACTCCGAACTGCCTTACGCGCAGGAACTGGCCGCGACCATCAATGTCGACTTCTATCCGACGAAGGTCTCCGCGAGGGACTTTTTCGACATTGCGCCTTTGGTGCAGTACCAAATGGACGAACCCCTGCCCAACCCGTCGGCGCTGCCGCTGTATTTTCTGGCAAAATGCGCGGCCGAACAGGTGAAAGTCGTCCTTTCCGGCGAAGGCGCGGACGAACTGTTCGGCGGCTACAACTATTACAAGGAACCGCTCGAGTATGAGAAATACATGAAAATACCCCTGGTCATCCGCCGCGGCATCGGCTCGCTCGCGCAGCGTCTTCCGCCCGTCAGGGGCAAACGTTTTCTGGTAAAGGGCGCCTTGCCCATCGAGCGGCGTTTTATACGCAACAACTATGTCTTTACCTGCCGGGAACGCGAAGAACTCCTCGCCCGGCCCTGTTGCGCGCCTGACCCTTCGGTTTTCAATAAGCCGTATTTCGACCGGGCCAAAGAGCTCGACGATATCAGCAAGATGCAGTTCGTGGATATCCACTCCTGGCTGCAATTTGACATTCTTCAAAAAGCAGACAAAATGAGCATGGCCAATTCGCTTGAGCTTCGCGTGCCGTTCCTCGACAAGGAAATGCTCAAGGTGGCCATGCGTATCCCGTCGCGCTACCGCGTTACCAGAACGCTGACCAAGGTTGCGCTGCGCCGGGCCGCCGCTGCGCAGCTGCCGCCCAAGACAGCCAATATGAAAAAACTCGGCTTCCCCGTCCCGCTCAACGACTGGCTGAAACAGGACGAATTCTACAGCCGCGTCAAAGAAATGTTCGACCAACCTTTCGCCGCCGAATTTTTCAAACCCGCCGCCATGATGCGTCTGCTCGAAGAACATCGGCAAGGCCGGCCCAATATGAAAAAAATCTGGTCTGTCTATTGTTTCCTGTTGTGGTATGAGGAATATTTCATCAAAAGATAAATTATATTCCGTTCGGTATTTCCCTTAAAGAGCGGCCCGCCCCGTCAAGGCGGACCGCTTCTGTGTTTTTGAGGAACTATACGCCTGCGGCAAAAATCAGCCGCGCCCTTTCCATCAGCGCATCGCGCCTGTTCTCCACCTTCTTCTCCAGCACATCCCTGAACAGCCTTTCGAGAATCATACCGACCGTCTTGCCGTCGCGGATACCGGCGGCCATCAGGTCGCGGCCGTTGAGCGCCAGGTCCGAGAGCGTCAGGCATTCCCCGCGCAGGAGAAGCTGTTCGGCGTGACGCTTCATTTCACGGGCTGCCTCGGCCCGTCCGGGTTGTTCGGGGGAGAGGCTCTCGGCGTCCGCCTGCATCAGATCCATCAAAAAGAAAAACTGCTCCGGGCCGATACGGCCGAGCAGTTTTTTCGCTTCTACGGGGCTGTCGATGAGGTTGAGTTCATGATGTTCCACCAGGGCGCAGACAGACTCCGTGAACTTTTTCGAAAAACGCAGGCCCGTCAGTATATCCCTGGCAATTTGTGCGCCCGCAAGGCTGTGCGCGGTAAAATAACCGGCCCCGTCCGGGCCCTCGGCAAACGTTAAGGGCAGGCCGACGTCATGCAGCAGCGCCGCCACACGGACTCTCGCCGCGGGCGGAACCCGGCTGAGAGTGTCGAGCGTATGTTCAAACGCGTCGGTACCGCCATGGCGGGGATATCCGTCGAGCGCCGAGAGCTGGGGAATCATTTCAAAAAAAACCTCGCGGTATTCGCCGATGATTGCCTGCGCGCGCGTCCCGCAAAGGAGTCTGAGCAGTTCTTTGGCCATTCTTTCCGGCGAAATATTTTTCAACAGCCGTTTGCAGGAACGGATAGCCGCGGCGGTCGACGGTTCGATATCGAAATCAAGCACCGAGGCGAATCTCAGCCCCCGCAGAATCCTCAGCGCATCTTCGTAAAAACGCAGCTCGGCGTCGCCGACGCAGCGGATGGTGCCCGACGCGATATCATCCAGCCCGCCGAAATAATCGATTAAACCTTCCGCCGGCGAATAGGCGAGGGCGTTGACCGTGAAATCCCTGCGGCTGAGGTCCCTTCTGATGTCACTGATGAACTCGACGCTGTCGGGCCGCCGGTTGTCGGTATATTCGCCATCGAGGCGGAAAGTGGTGATTTCCACCGGCACAGCGTCCACCATTACGGTCAGCGTCCCGTGCCTGACGCCCGTTTCGATGACCTTATATCCCTCGAAAATCCGCATGATGTCGGCGGGCAGCGCGCTGGTGGCGATGTCCCAGTCGAGCGGCTCGCGCTGCATGACGCAATCACGCACGCAGCCGCCGACCGCATAGGCGCAAAAGCCCGCCTCGCCGAGCTTTTCGATGATTTCCAGGGCAAAATGCGGCAATTTCAAGCCGGGAACACCTCCCGCCGCGCCTTTGTTCAATAAGCCTCGAAGCGCGATATGGTTGCGAATCGGCGCGTCTTTTTAATGACCAGTTTGATATACTGCATTCTCATTTCTTCAAAACGGCAGATTCTTTTATAACCGATGATTGTTCCTTCAAAGATCTTTTTCCATTTTCCGCCGATTTCGGCGAACAGGGAAAACTCCTCGATATGCTGGCCGGTGCGGATGTGTTCCTGCAGCACGACTTTGTTGATATCGTAGTCGTCGCCCAGGTCAATCGTCAGTTCGGCATTTTCGGGATCCATGCCGGAGTGCCAGTATTCGTCGGGGTTGTCGCTGAGCGCCATCTGGGCGCAATGTTCCTGGTCAAGGCAGCAGGACGCCGTCATGACGGACCCTTCCGCCAGGTTTTCGTTGAAGTCGATGTCAAGCTGCGCGCCTAGCGTGGTGAGGATTTCGATCTCGGCTTTGCCGATGAGACCCTCGCGGTTCGGGGGCACATTCAGCAGCAGAGAGGCGTTGGCGCCGACCGAATTATAGTAGATTTCAAGCAGTTTCGACAGCGGCTTGACAGAGTAATCGTCCTTTGGATTATGAAACCAGCCTTTGCGGATGGACACATCGACCTCGGCCGGATACCAGATGAGTTTGCCGGCATTCCGGATGGCTTTGCGGCTGCCCAGGTCAAGCGCCTGCATGCGGATGTTGCGGGGCACTTTTCCGCCGACGGGCGTTTTTTCCGCGAGCGCCCTTTCATAGTCGCAGTAATAGTAAGGGACAACGCTCCACTCGGATTTTCTGCAGACGCCGGCCTCGTTGCCGCACCAGCGCACATCCGGGCCGCAAATGGAAATCACCGCGTCTGGCTGCAACTCGCGAATAAGCGCATAGGCGGCTTCCCAATCGTATTGCTGTTTTTTCCCGTTCGGACCTTCCCCGCAGGCGCCGTCGAACCAGACGCAGAACAACTCCCCGTAACCGGTCAGCAACTCTTCCAGCTGGTTGCGGAAAAAGCGGTTGTACGGTTCTCCCGTGCCGTAGGTCGGCTCGTGCCTGTCCCAGGGGGAAAGGTAAACGCCGAACTTCAGGCCGAACTCCCTGCAGGCGTTCGACACTTCCCTGACGACGTCGCCTTCGCCGTTTTTCCAGGGGCTGTTTTTGACGGAATAATCGGTATATTTGCTCGGCCACAGGCAAAATCCGTCGTGGTGTTTCGCGGTCAGTATGACCGCGCGCATGCTGGCGGCTTTCACGACAGAAACCCATTGCCTGGCGTTGAGCTTTTCGGGGTTAAACAAATCCGGCGATTCATAGCCGGAGCCCCATTCGTCGCCGGTGAACGTGTTGAGGCCGAAATGCATGAAAGCGTAGAACTCCAGCCGCTGCCATTTCAGCTGTCTTTCGCTCGGCACGACGGCGGCTGCGGCTTCAATGATGTCGTTTTTCTTCATATCCTGTATTTCTCCCGGATGCTTCGGCGGCGTGCGTCGGATATGCGCAGAGATTTCATACACATAAAGATACCATATTCCGTATTTACTGTAAACAAGAAACAGCTTGTGCTTCCGCCGCTGACGCGCGTGCGGCAAAGAACCGGGCTGCCCGATTGAAGTCGGCAAAGGCGCCTGCTGTTAAAATTGATGTAAAGTAAAAAGACCTTACAGAAATCAGCCCAGCTTGTTTTTGCTGAACGAAGAGCGGGGGCGGCGATTACAGAAGCGGCAAAACCGGACGATGCGTTCGCGAACCTGCTGGCGGCCGAACGCTTACGCCGTCCATGGCGACAAGCGGCGTGAGGGTATGGTATAATAATGCCAATTCAGCCATTGCGGGTTCTCAGCCTCGGGAAAGGTACCTTATGCTTCATTTTATCACGGGCCGTACAGGTTCGGGCAAAACCGCTTATACCCACAAACTCATCGCGGACTATGTCGGCGAGGAGTCGGGCAGCGCCGTTTTGATTGTTCCGGAGCAGTATACCTTTTTCTGCGAGCGGGCCCTTTTGGAAAAACTAGGTCCGGCGCGCATGGCGCGCGCGGAAGTGCTGAGTTTTACGCGACTGGCGGAGAATTGCCTTGAGAAAGAAGGCAAGGCGCCCGCCGTGCGCCTCGACAATTCGGCCAAAGCCGTCTTGATGAGCCTCGCGCTCGAGGATGTCGGCGAGCGGCTGGACATTTACGCGAAACATTCATTCAGCCCTTCTTTTATCAGGGAAATGCTCGATACCGTTTCGGAACTGAAAAAAAACGGGGTATCGGCGGCGATACTGGACGAAACGGCCTCGTCGTTAGATGAAGGCACCCTCCGCCGCAAACTGCGGGACCTTTCTCTGGTTGCGGGCGCATACGAAGCCCGGCTGGCAGCAGGCGGGAGTGATGAGGACAGTCTGCTGCCCGCGCTGTGCGACCTGCTGCTGGAAAAGCCTCTTTTTCGGGGCGCCGTTATTTTTCTCGACGCTTTCAGCGGTTTTACCGGCCAGGAACTGCAGGTGATCGAACGTCTTCTTGTTTCCGCTAGTGTTGTCTACGTCACCTTGTGCACCGATATCCTTTATCCTTTGCCCGTGGATCAGTCGATTTTTGCCAATATCCGGCAGACCGCTCTCAAATTGACCGAAATTGCCAACCGCAACAACGTCAGAATCGCCAAACCCTGGATGCTTTCTTCCGGCAATAAATACAACAACTTCCCGTTGACGCTACAGCGTTATGACGTCGCCGAACTCGCCGCGCTGGAAGCAGGCCTTTTCAACCCTGCCGCGCGCGTGTTTGAAACCCGGCCCGGCGCGGTGACTCTTACGCAGGCGTCAAGCATTCAGGACGAGTGCGATTATGTCGCGCGCGAGATTAAAAAAATGCTGCGGGAAGGCGCCATGCGCTGCAGGGACATCACCGTCATCGCACGTTCCAAACAGGTGTACGAACAGCACCTCGTCGATGCGTTCCGGAAATACGGCATCCCCGTCTTTGCGGACAACAGACAGCCGGTTTCCAGCCAGCCCCTCATCGTGTTTGTCCGCTGCGCGGTGCAGATTGCCGCGGAGGGTTTCGGGACCGATGCGGTGCTGCGCTGGTTGAAAACCGGTCTGACGGGGATACACCCCGATGCCATCGCGTCATTAGAAAACTATGTGCTGATGTGGAGCATCGGTTTTTCGCGCTGGCTTGAGCCCTGGCGGTCGAATCCCGACGGTTTTGGCAGCGAATTAACGGCTGCCGGCCGCGAAACGCTCGCCCTTCTCAACGCGGCCAGGGAGCAGGTTGTCGCTCCTCTCGTTGAACTGAAAAACGCGCTCGCCGATGCGGACGGCAGGCAGGCGGCAGGAGCTGTATTTCATCTGCTTTCCCGGCTGAGTGTTGCCGAGAACCTCAAACAATTGGCGGTCGACCTGGAGGATGCGGGCGAGACTTCCCTTGCCGGTGAACAGCAGCGGCTTTGGGACGATCTGATGGATGTGCTCGATATTGCAGCCGCTGTGATTCAAAAACCCGTCGGCGCAAAGAGGTTCAAAGAATTGCTGGACCTGATGCTCGGCGCCAGGACGCTGGGCAGCATCCCGCAAAGCCTCGATGAGGTGATCGTCGGCAGCGCGGACAGAATCAGAACGCAGTCGCCAAAAGCGGTTTTTGCGGTCGGCGCCAACGAAGGCGTTTTTCCCCTGTCTCCGGTGTCGCGGGGCATGTTTACCGACGCCGACAGGGACAGGCTTTCCGAACTGGGTCTGCTGACGGATACCGGTGAAAGCCGGGTCATACGCGAGCGTTTTCTCGCCTACATCTCTTTGTGCAGCGCCTCGGAAAAACTGTTTGTCTCCTATCTGTCCAAAGACGCTTCCGGCGCCGCGCTGGCGCCGTCCGAAATCGTGATGGAACTGCGGCGGCTCTTCCCGAAGTTGCGGGAGCGTAACTCGCTGCCCGATAATCCGGAGGAAATGATCGAAGCCGAAATACCCGCCTTTGAATTCTATGCAGCCAACATGCGTAAAGTGCAGGAACCTTACATCGCCCTGCGCGCATATTTTGCTTCGCAGGCATCGTTCGCGCCGAAACTTGAGGCGCTGGAAAGGGCCTGCGATAAAAAACCGTTTGTCATGGAAGACAGGCAGGCGGCGCAGCGGCTTTTCGGCAAAAAAATGGTCCTTTCCGCTTCAAGGGTGGAGAAATACTACCGCTGCCCGTTTCAATATTTCTGCCGGTACGGCCTGAAAGCGCAGCCGCGCCGCAAAGCGGAACTCGACGCCATGCAAAAGGGAATGATTCTGCATTTTGTGCTGGAGGTGCTGCTGAAAAAATACGGAGCCGGCATCGCCGGGTTGACGCCGGCGCAAAGGAAGGCCGAAATCAAGCGGGCGCTCAAAGAATATTTCGAGAGAAAAATGGTCGGCGACCCGGACAACCCTAACCGTCTGACTTATTTATATAACCGCCTCGCGCCCGTGCTCGATGAAATCATGCAGCGTTTGGCGCAGGAGTTTCAAAACAGCGATTTTATTCCCGTGGATTTTGAACTCGGCATCGGAAGCCCCGACGGTATTCCCGCTTACCGCGTGGCGCTCGACGGCGGCGGCGAACTGCTGCTGACAGGTTTCGTCGACAGAGTGGACACTATGGTGAAAAACGGTATCACGTATATCAGGGTCATTGATTACAAAACAGGTGTCAAGAAATTCCGCCTTTCCGATGTGCTGGCCGGCATCAATCTGCAGTTGCTGCTGTATCTTTTTGCCATCCGAAGCGGCGGCCGGGCCCGCTACGGCGAGACGGTTCCTGCGGGTATCCTTTATTACAACGCCAACGCGCCGGCGCCTAAAGTGGAGCGCGGCGCCACCCCTGAAAAAGTCATGGTGGAGAAACTCAACAGCGCGAAAATGAAGGGTCTTGTGCTCGACAACGAAACCGTCATCCGCGGCATGGACCGCAGCGGCTGCGGCTGGTTTGTCCCTATAAAAACGGACTCAACGGGCGTTGTCGCGTCGCTCGAACAAATGGGCAAATTGAATCGGAAAATCGACGCTCTGCTGGCGGATATGGCCGCTCGGCTGGCGGAGGGGCAAATCGAGGCGCTGCCGGCGTTCGGCGAAGACGAAAAATCTCCCTGCAAAAGCTGCGACTATGCGGCGGTATGCGGCGCCGACCCCACCGTATCGTTCAGGAGGATAGAACGCCTCAGCGACGCGGAAGCGTTGAGACGGCTTGAAGAAAAGGAGGTGGAACCCGTTGGAATGGACGAACCAGCAGCTCAGGGCGATTGAATCCACCGGCGGTACCGTGCTGGTCTCGGCGGCGGCCGGCTCGGGCAAAACCTCCGTGCTCGTCGAGCGTGTCATCCGCAGAATCACGCAAGGCGAGAAACGCTGCGACATCGACCGCCTTTTGATTGTCACCTTTACCAGGGCGGCCGCGGCGCAGGTACGCGAAAAAATCGCCGGGCAACTGTCGGCCCTGCTGGCGCAGCATCCCGGCGACGGGCACCTGCTTCGCCAGCAGATGCTTTTACCTTTCGCCGATATCTGCACCATCGACAGCTATTTCTGCAAACTGGTCAGGGAACATTTTCACCTGTTGGATATTAACCCGGATTTCAGGATGCTCGACGAGAGCGAAAAAGACATCATGCGCGTCGAGGCGGCGCGCGCGGTCATAGACAGATTGCATCAGGAGGGCAGCGGCGAAATTGCGCACCTCGCCGAACTGCTTATCGAGAGCAACGACGATTCCCGCTTGTTGAAAGTCGTCATCGACTTGTACGAACAGGCCCAGTCCCACCGTTTCCCGCGCCAATGGCTGCTCGACCTGGCCAAACCCTATGAGGAAACGGGCCCGCTGGAAAAAACCGCATGCGGACAGTTTCTTCTGGCGCAGGCGGCCGAGGCGCTCGAGTACCTCATCGGCGCGTCCCGCGCGCTGACGGAATATGCCGCGGATTACCCGGGCCTTGCAGGCCCCTTTGCCGAGACATTCAACGGCGATATCCTGATATATGAAAGTCTGTCGGCGATACTGAAAGATTCCGGCTGGGATGAGGCTGCCGCCGCAGTCGCCTCGGCAAACTACGGCCGTATGAAAAACACGCCGAAGGACTGCGACGGCAGCGCGAAAGAATATCTCAAAAATGCGAGAGAAAAACTGAAAGAGATCTTTCGGAAGAACGTTGCGGGGACTTTTTTTGTCGACAGCGCTTCGCACGCCGCGGATGCGGCGCGGCTGAAACCGGTCGCCCAAAAACTCATCGAAGCGACCCTGCTGTTCGGCGAAGAATACGCCCGGCTGAAAAACGAGGCCAACGCCGCGGATTTTTCGGATGTCAACCATCTCGCGCTGAATCTTCTTGTCGCCGAAGACGGCCTCGGGAATCATGTCAAAACACCGCTGGCAGAGGAACTTTCCCTTCGCTATGAGGAAATACTCGTCGACGAATACCAGGACATCAACAAAGCGCAGGATGATTTCTTCGAGGCGGTTTCAAAGGACAGGAACAACCTGTTCATGGTCGGCGACGTCAAGCAGAGCATTTACCGTTTCCGCCAGGCCATGCCGGAGATTTTTCTCAGCCGCCGCGACAGCCTGCCGGAGTTTGACGGCGTTTCATACCCGGCCAAAGTGTTGCTGGGCGGCAACTTCCGCAGCAGGCCCGGCATCACCGGGGCGGTCAACTTTTTCTTCCGCCGGCTCATGAGCGCGGGCGCGGGCGAACTCGATTATACCGAAGACGAGTATCTGGTCCCCGAGGCGGATTATCCTCCGGGCGACGGACCGGATGCCGAAATCCATTTGCTGACCGTCTCAAAGGATAACAAAACGGGCGATGAGGCGGCCTACATCGCCCGTTGGATTAAAAGCATGGTGGACGGCGGCGCGCAGGTCTGCACAAAAACAGGGACGAGGCCGGCGCGTTTCAGCGACTTCTGTGTGCTGATCAGAAGCCCGAAAAGCAAAGCCGCGGTCTATATCGATACCTTTGACCGGTGCCTGGTGCCCGCAACCTCGGACCTGACAGACGGATTTTTTGAGGCGAGGGAGACGGTGTTCATGCTCTCGCTGATGCGCGTCATCGACAATCCCTCGCAGGACATTCCGCTGTTGAGTGTGATGCTGTCCCCCGTTTTCGGTTTTACGCCCGACGACCTGGCGCGGCTGCGCCTGCTTGACAAAGAGTGTGCTTTGTACCGCTGTGTCGTAGCGGCAGCGGAAAAGGGAGACAGGAAATTCGCCGGCTTTTTGGATAGCATCGCGGCCATGCGGCGGCTGAGTTTGACCATGACCGCGGGCAGCCTCGTCAGGCGGCTGCTCGACTTTACGGGTTTCATGGCCATCGCCGGCGCGATGGGACATCCGGAAAGGCGCAAGGCGAACCTTTATCTGCTCATCGAACTTGCGGACCGCTACGAACAGGCGGGCCATATAGGGACCGCCGGCTTCATTCGGCAAATGGACCGCCTTGCGGAAGAAAACGCTTCGCTGCCGGAGGCTTCCGAACACGGCGGAGCCGCCAACGCGGTGACGGTGATGAGTATCCATAAAAGCAAAGGGCTCGAGTTCCCGTTCTGTATCCTCGCCGACTGCTCGAAACAGTTCAACAAAACGGACCTTTCGCAGGCCGTCGCGGTCAATCCGTCGCTCGGTATTGGGCTTTCCTACAGGGATGCCGAACAGTTTACGCTTTACGACACCGTTTTTAATCAGGCCTGCGGGCTCGATAATTACAAGCGTTCCATTTCCGAGGAAATGCGTATCCTTTACGTGGCCATGACAAGAGCGCGCGAGAAGTTCATTGCGGTCATTTCCGGGGAAAACCCCGGCGGCGGCCTGGCGAAACTCTGCGCGGGCCTCGGCAGCGGAACGCCTCTGCATCCCTTTGCGGTACGCAAAATGAACAGTTTCGCCGATTGGCTGCTGGCCGCCGCCGTCAGCCATCCGAACGCGCAGACGCTCAGGCGGATGGCGAGTTTAAGCGAAGCGGCGGCCATACCGGACCGGTCGCCGCTGGCCATCGTCGAGGCGTCCGCTTCGGTGCCCGCCGCGGAAGAACAGCCGGCTGTTGAGAGGCCCGCTCCGGATGAAGCCGTGCTTGAGCGTATCCGGCGGAAACTTTCGAGCGTTTACCCCTATGCCGAACTGGCCGCCATACCGGCCAAACGGGCCGCCTCCGAGGCGGCGGCAGGATGCGTTGACCGCGTGTTTTTCGCCTCTCGCGCGCCTTCCTTCCTCGCGCCGAAGGGCTTGAGCCCCGCTGAGCAGGGCAGCGCGCTGCACGCCTTTATGCAGTTCGCCGATTATGCCTTGGCTCGGCAGGACCCCGAGGCGGAAAGCGAAAGGCTGGTTCTCGCCGGCCATCTGACCCGGGCCCAGCGCGAAGCGCTCGACCTGGAAAAAATCGCCGTCTTTTTCGCAAGCCCGCTTGCGGGCCGGATTTTTGCCTCGCCGCAGGTCATGACGGAAAAGAAGT
>Ga0116184_10002389_pt1 | contig 16509 bp, 9 predicted proteins | sample AD_JPNNA5_MetaG_FD_89886 | JGI IMG/M metagenome (GOLD analysis project Ga0116184, IMG submission 89886) | Active sludge microbial communities of municipal wastewater-treating anaerobic digesters from Japan - AD_JPNNA5_MetaG | ecosystem: Engineered > Bioreactor > Anaerobic > Digestate | place... | reverse complement strand
GCTTCTCCCCATTTCAGGATATCTCTTTCGGAAACCAGCGATGGCAACCTTGACGAATGCTCTTCCAATCCATAGTACACCCTTGTCTGTGGAGGAAGTTCTCCCCGGGCAATAGCCATATTCAATACCTGTATGAAATGCGAAATATACATCCGTGCCTTTTTCATGGAAGACTGATATTCCCTGCTCCTTTTTACCTGCACGGCATACGCCTGGCGGAAATGGCTGATGGCATTTTCAAAACCCGGTAAAAATGATTGTATTCGGGTATAAACATTCTGGGAAAACCCCAGTTTAAAAGGAGGTAGTTCCTTCCCTTTGTTGTAAAGAAGATGCAAAGCACGCAGCCTTGATGAATCGGTATTGGGCAAACGACGGTATGGCATGAAACAAAATTTGTTAATTAACTGTTAATAACCTGGTTTTAAATACGAATGTATCAAAAATATTTATTTCTTAATATTCTTCGCTAATTAATTTTCAACAAATTTTTACTTAAGAACTTTCCCGTCGGGTTCGAAATAGGTATAACAAATCAAGTGGTTCGGCAATTACAAAGACCACATGCTATTGCAGGAAATCATTTGACGATTGACAAAATCATTTTACTTTTGGTTCATTCTTAATTCAATGACATGTTTCCAGCAGAAGTTTACAAAAAACGCCGTCAGAAGCTGAAAGAGCTTTTACCTGAGGGTGTTATTCTTTTTCCAGGTAACAGGGAAGTTCCATATAATTACCCCGCCAATACATATCGGTTCAGGCAGGATAGCTCCTTTTCATACTTCTTCGGGCTAAATGAACCCGACCTGGCAGGAATAATCGATCCTGAAAATGAAAGGGAAATACTTTTTGGCAATGATGTAAATCTCGAAGATATTATCTGGATGGGCCCGCAACCCCTGCTGAAAGAAAAAGCCGCTGCCGTTGGTATCAATGAAACTTTGAATCTGTCAGCCTTCCAGGACTTTATTCAAAAAACCCTGCAGGCGAAAAGAAAAATCCATTATTTGCCACCTTATCGGTCAGAGATTCTTTTATTCCTGCATAATATTATGGGCATAAGCCCGGGAGAGGTTGTGGCCGGTGCATCAACCGATCTGGTTAAAGCTGTTGTAAGCCTTAGATCCATTAAAGATGCATACGAAATTGCTGAAATAGAGAAAATGGTCAATGTAGCCCGGGAAATGCATATAACGGTTATGCGCCTTGCCAAACCCGGGAGAAAGGAAGCTGAAATAGCAGGGATCATTGAAGGCATTGCCCTGGCTTCCGGCGGAGCATCTGCATATCCGGTAATTCTGAGCAAACATGGGGAAATTCTTCATAACCATTCGCATGCAAATATTTTGAAAGCCGGGGATCTTCTTGTCACGGATGCCGGTGCCGAGAGTGAACTGCTGTATGCAAGCGATATAACACGTACCGTTCCGGTGGGAGGAAAATTCTCTGCACGACAAAAGGAAATATATGAGATTGTTCTTGCAGCTGAGAATAATACTATCGACCGAATCAAACCCGGAAAACCTCACCTGGAGGTTCATCTGGCGGCAGCACGCGATATTGCGCATGGACTGAAGGAAATAGGATTAATGAAGGGCGATGTTGACGAAGCTGTCAGAGCCGGTGCTCATGCACTCTTCTTTCCGCATGGGCTGGGACATATGCTTGGAATGGATGTTCATGACATGGAAGGACTTGGAGAAGAGTTCGTCGGTTACGATGAAGAAACAAAAAGGATTCAGCAGTTTGGAACCGCTTACCTGCGGCTTGGTAAAAAACTAAGACCGGGTTTTGTCCTTACCGATGAACCCGGAATTTATTTTATTCCGGCACTTATCGACAGCTGGTACAGTGAACGAAAATTCGAACAATTTATTAATTATCCCCGGGTTCTCGAATACAAAGACTTTGGCGGAATTCGCATCGAGGATAATCTTCTTGTAACCGAAACCGGGTGTCGGGTTCTGGGAAATCCCATTCCAAAAACTGTAATTGAAATAGAAGAAGCCTGCAGGAGTTAATTTTAACCTGCATTTTACAGCGCAATTCCAATGGATGAAAGCATCTTTAAAATGCTTTAGCCCGATTAGCCCAAAATAGCTTTGAAATATTCTCTGTTGAGCCTTGCAATATGGCTGAGGGATATCTGTTTGGGACATTCCGCTTCGCAGGCTCCCGTATTGGAACAATTACCAAATCCCAGTCTGTCCATTTCCTCCAGCATAGCTTTCACTCTCCGGGCTGCTTCAATCTTTCCCTGAGGTAGCATGGAAAGATGGGAGACTTTTGCCGAAACAAACAACATGGCTGAGGCGTTTTTACAGGCAGCCACACAGGCTCCGCATCCTATGCAGGCTGCCGCATCCATTGCAATATCGGCATGTTCTTTCTGTATGGGAATGGTATTCGCGTCAGGTACTCCTCCTGTATTAACGGAAATGTACCCTCCTGCCTGAATTATTTTGTCAAATGCCGAACGGTCCACAATCAGGTCTTTTATCACAGGAAATGCCTTTGCCCGCCAGGGTTCTACAACGATGGTATCACCGTCCCTGAAACGACGCATATGCAGTTGACAGGTTGTTATTGCATCATCAGGCCCGTGAGGACGGCCATTGATATACAAACTGCATGCTCCGCAAATACCCTCCCTGCAATCATGATCAAATGCAACAGGATCTTCTCCCTTTTGAACAAGCTGATCATTCAGAATGTCCAGCATCTCAAGAAATGAACAGTCCGGAGAAATACCCTCAAGATGATAGGTAACAAACCTCCCCCGGCTTGCTGCATCTTTCTGCCTCCAGATTTTCAATGTGAAATCCATTTCAGTACGGTTTGAAAACGTGACTCCGTTTGTTAATTCTGGTTTGGAATATCAATTTATTTATAGCTCCTTGCTTTGACTTCGATAAACTCGTATTCCAGATCCTCTTTGACGAGTTCTGGTTCCCTGTCATCACCAAGAAATTTCCAGGCAGCTACATACATGTAATCCTGATCATTTCGCTTTGCTTCGCCTTCTTCAGTCTGGTATTCCTCCCGGAAATGTCCCCCGCAGGACTCATTGCGATGCAAGGCATCTCGTGCCATTAATTCTCCCAGTTCAAGAAAATCAGCTATTCTCAATGCTTTTTCCAGTTCAGGATTCAGCTCATCATTGGAGCCTGTAACCTTTACATCTTTCCAGAAATTTTCCCTCAAATCCCTGATCATTTGAATGGCCTTTTCCAGTCCTTCTTTGGTGCGGCTCATTCCAACGTACTCCCACATAACCTTGCCCAGTTCACGGTGCAATCGCTCCGAAGGAGTTTTCCCTCCTACCGAGAACAAACGTTCAATACGCTCCCGTGTCTGCTTTTCAGCCAGGGCAAATTCATCGCTTTGGACAGATATTCTGGGAACCTTAATCTGATCAGCCAGATAATTCTGTATCGTATAGGGAAGTATAAAATAACCGTCAGCCAGTCCCTGCATCAGTGCAGATGCCCCCAGTCTGTTGGCACCATGATCAGAAAAATTGGCCTCACCCAGTACAAACAAACCAGGGATGGTGGATTGAAGTTCATAATCAACCCATAACCCTCCCATGGTGTAATGCACAGCAGGATAAATCATCATCGGGTTTTCCCATGGATTTTCGTCCATTATTTTTTCATAGATCTGGAACAGATTCCCGTACCGTTCATCAATCACTTTTTTTCCAAGACGCTTTATCGAATCACTCAGGTCAAGAAACACGGCCAGGCCGGTTTCGTTCACTCCAAATCCTGCATCACATCGTTCCTTGGCAGCTCTGGAGGCCACATCGCGCGGAACCAGGTTCCCATAAGCAGGATACCTCCGCTCCAGATAATAATCACGGTCTTCCTCAGGTATATCACGTGCCCTTATAAGTTTTTTTCTGATTTTTTCCACATCTTCCTTTTTCCGGGGAACCCAAATTCTTCCGTCATTCCGCAAACTTTCGCTCATCAGGGTGAGCTTGGACTGATATTCTCCATGAACCGGAATACAGGTAGGATGAATCTGTGTAAAACAGGGATTGGCAAACAGAGCACCTTTTTTGTATGCTCTCCAGATGGCCGTAGCATTCGAACCCATTGCATTGGTTGACAGGTAAAAGACATTACCATAACCACCGGTTGCCAGAACAACAGCATGGGCTGAAAATCTCTCAATAGCTCCTGTTACCAGATTTCGTGCAATAATGCCACGGGCTCTCCCGTCAACCACAACCAATTCCAGCATTTCATGTCGGGTATATAATTCCACAGTCCCAAGATGCACCTGGCGCATCATGGCGCTATACGCACCAAGGAGCAATTGCTGGCCTGTCTGACCACGGGCATAAAACGTACGGGAAACCAATGCCCCTCCAAAGGACCTGTTTTCTAGCAAACCACCATACTCCCTTGCGAAAGGAACCCCCTGTGCAACACATTGATCAATAATCGGACCGCTGAGTTCCGCAAGCCGATACACATTTGCCTCGCGTGAACGGTAATCTCCGCCTTTAATGGTATCATAAAACAACCTGTACACGCTGTCGCCGTCATTCTGATAATTCTTTGCAGCATTGATTCCTCCCTGCGCTGCAATGCTGTGTGCCCTGCGCGGACTGTCCTGATAACAAAATGCTTTTACCCTGAATCCCAACTCCCCGAGCGAAGCTGCGGCCGAAGCTCCCCCTAAGCCCGTTCCCACTACGATAACATCCAGCTTTTTCTTGTTGGCCGGACTCACCAGATTCTGATGCGCCCTGTAATAGCTCCATTTTTGTTCCAGTGGTCCGGAAGGTATTTTCGCATTTAATACTGACATAGGATCTTTTTTTATACTTTTAATCAAAATATATCACCAAGGGAATGGCTGTGAAGCCTGAAACTACAACTAAGGTGTAGATAATACCAAGTGCTTTTACCACGGGCGTATACGTTTTATGGTTCAGCCCCAGCGTCTGAAAGGCACTTTGGAACCCGTGCAATAAATGAAAGCCAAGAAAAAGGATTGCCAGAATATAACCAATAACAAACCCAGGTAAATGGAATTTTGCGATAATCATGCTGCCGAAATCAACCATTTCTTTCCCGTCAGAATAAGTAACAAGTTTCGGCTCACCGAATTTTGCTTTGAAATAGAAATCGAGAAGATGGATAACAAGAAAAACAAAAATAATGGCTGCCGTATGAATCATGAAACGGGAGAAAAAAGAAGTCTGGGAATAATTGGCAACCCGGTATCCTTTCGGCCTTGACAGCCAGTTTTCAATCTGCACAATTACTCCGTAAATCATGTGGAGGAAAAAGCCACCAAACAAAACAATTTCTATTATCTTAATCAGAATATTGGTTTGCATGAAATGTGCTGCCCGGTTATATGTTTCCGGAGAATTGTAAAGAATCAGCAAAAGATTGATTCCTAAATGTACTAACAGAAAAACAATCAGAAATAAACCGGCCAGTGACATCATGAGTTTTTTCCCGACCGATGAAGTGAAAATGCTGCTCATAAACGGGTTTTTTATTACACTCCACCAAACGCAATCCAATATAGAAACAAATTTAACAGGTTCACACAGATAATTTTTATGTTTGTAAACACTAAACCAAAATGGCATTATGGAAAGCCTCACACCCGATCGAAATTGCTTTATAAGAAACCGCCTCCTGTTGACACGTAAGGTGCAATACGGAGCCATCATCCTTTTCTCAGCTGATTCGATGCTCCGTAACGGGGATCAGTTTTATCCTTACCGTCAGAATTCGGATTTCTATTACCTGACAGGAATCGAGCAAAAAAATAGTATTCTCCTCCTGGTACCTCATGCCAGTGACACAACCATGCGGGAGATATTGTTCATTGAAAAACCCGATCCGAAAGATGAAGCATGGAATGGCAAAAAACTTACACCTTCAGAAGCTATCGAAATTTCAGGAGTTGAAACCATCCGCTATACAGAGGAACTGGACACAATTCTTCAACAGGTATCGGCAATTACGGAAACATTCTGGTTTAATGTTCCAACATCTTCAAAGTTAAAAGTGGAATTTCCACTAAAAAATCAGCGAGAGTTGAAACGGATCAGAGAAATGTACCCATTGCACAAATACGAGCAGGTGTCCCGGTATATTCAGGAGATGCGCTTCCGAAAGGAAGAATGGGAAATTGCTCTGATCCGGCATGCTTCGGCAATAACGGTATCCGGTATGAAACGGATAGCACAGAAATGCCGGCCGGATATACCGGAGAAATTTCTGGAAGCGGAATTCCTGCATGAATGTACTATTAACAATGCCCGGCTGGCCTTTGCACCTATTATCGCTTCAGGTGCTAATGCATGTACCCTGCATTATACCGAAAATAGGGATATTTGCAAGGCAGGAAGCCTTCTGCTGATTGATGCCGGTGCCGAATTTTGGTATTATGCCTCCGACTGCACACGAACCTTTCCAGTTGACGGGCGTTTTACCGGCCGGCAAAAAGAAGTGTACCTTTCCGTTCTGAAAATCTATGAAGAAAGTGCGAAGCGCCTTCTTCCCGGGAAAAGCATGGAAGAGGTGGAGCAGGAAATCAGGCCTCTCATCGAAGAAGAACACCTGAAGCTTGGATTGTATACAAAAAATGACATAGCTTCACAAAATCCGTCAGAGCCGCTTTCCAAAAGATACTCTCCGCATGGCATTTCCCATTTTCTCGGACTCGATGTGCATGACCCGGGTGAAAAGACCTTGCCGCTGGAACCTGGAATGGTATTGACCTGCGAGCCTGGAATTTATATTCCCGAGGAAAACATCGGAATCCGTATTGAGAATACATTACTAATAACCCAAAACGGCAATCAGGTTCTTACTGATTCCCTGCCAATGATGCCGGATGAAATTGAATCAATTATGCATCCTAAAGGATGAAAATTTTTTTAATTTTTTATGATATGTATTTTTTTTTTGTTGCATAATTAATCTTTTATTTTTTTTACTATTTTTACGAACAGATTTTGGTGTCAAATGAACCAACCAATTGGCACCGAATGAAACCAACCAACCTAACTATGATGATGCCACCATAAATGAACTATGGCCGGTATGTAAAATAATACATACGCGGCTTTTTTTATTGTGCAATCCTTCGTCCAACCAACTTAAACTAATCTGATTGACTATGAAAAACAAAACCCAGGTGAAACAGATGTACTCTGTGGCTGCCCTTTTATTATGGCTGGTTCTGTCGGCCTCTGCAGCCATGGCTCAGATCCCGGTCACGGGAACGGTTACTTCAAAAACCGATAATACGCCCATGCCCGGAGTAAATGTTGTTGTCAAGGGAACGACCATTGGAACTACCACCAATGTCGACGGTGTCTTTACATTAAATGTTTCTGATGCCAACGCCACCCTTGTTTTTTCCTTTATAGGTTTCAAAACCTTGGAAGTGCCATTGGAAGGAAGAAAAACAATTTCAGTCTCCCTAGAAGAGGAGGCAAAGGAACTTGAAGAAATTGTTGTCATCGGATATGGTTCGCGTGCTAAAAAAGATGTCACAACTGCCATCTCCAGCATCTCATCTGAAGATATCCGGCAGCTGAATGCCGTCACTCCCGAACTGGCAATGCAAGGGAGAATGGCAGGGGTTCAGGTAGTATCAGGAGGCGCTACTCCAACAGCTCGTCCAACCATTCGTATTCGCGGAATGAACACCTGGCAGGTTGCTTCCCCTCTATATGTAATTGATGGTGTGCCCATAACAGAATTCGGCTCCGGTGCCGAAGGTTCCGATCCCCGCAACCAGGACCTCCGCTCACCCATCAATATCATGACGTTCATAAATCCGGAAGATATTGAATCCATTTTGGTGCTGAAAGATGCATCAGCAGCAGCCATATATGGAGTGAGGGCTTCCAATGGGGTGATCCTTATTACAACGAAACGGGGGAAGACGGCGCAGGCGAGAGTTGAATTTTCGATGAAATCAGGCTATCAGAACATACCTAAAAAATATGATGTTCTGAAAGTCCCGGATTATGTTGCCCTGTATAGAGAAGCTTATGCCAATGTGCCGGAGGCTACCGACCAGATGCCCAGTGTATTCGATCCGAATGATCCGTCTTATCTGGGAAGCAGACCCTCTACAGACTGGCAAACTCCTTTCCTGAACAAAAATGCTCCCACCCAGGACTACAACCTGCAGATCAGCGGAGCAAAGGAAGCTTTTAATTACTTTATCGGAGCAGGATACAATTACACGGAAAGCCCATACATTAATAACAACATCCGCAGATATTCCATAACCTCGAACCTTGACGGACGTCTTTCAAAATACTTTACCACCGGGTTAAATCTCCGCACCAGCTATTCCAAGTCGTATGACAACCAAGGTTGGGGCGGAGGCAGAGGGGACCTTGATGCCCTGGCCGGAATAGCACCCTGGCAACCAATATATGATCCCAACGGCCCCGGTGGGTATGCTCCCTCAATGGCCCTTTCCTGGACTCCTGATTTTGTTGCAAATAAACTCTGGGGGCCGGCGACCAATATGAACCCGTATGGCATTATGTGGAACAATGATCAGGACTATCTTCTGCTGCGCAGCATGGGTACCGGATATCTGCAGTTTGAACCTTTGCCCGGCTTGCGTTTCAAAGGAACCATCAGTGCTGACTGGTATGCCAATCTTCGCCGTAGTTTTTCCGGTATGTACGACGCCTATTTCAATATTACTCCCAGCGACCCTCTTGCACTTGCAGCAGACGGAGTTGATGATACCAAAGGCTCCTACGGGGAAAGACAGGTCAGAAATTTCAACCTGGTGAAAGAATTTGCGGTAATGTACACCAAAAGCTTTGGAAACCATAATTTTGACTTCATATTCAATGCCATGGATCAAAGCTATCGGGTTGATTATACTGACGCTTCTACAGAGTATCTTACCAATGCAGGGAAAGATTACCGGGGTGTTGGCGGCCCTCAGGAATACATCAATGGATTTACTGGTTATGACAAAGGCGCGCTGCAGGGATATATGGGACGTGTAAGTTACAATTACAATAGCAAATATTATCTGGACGCTACAGTACGCCGTGACGGAACATCCAAGTTTGCAAAAGAAACCCGTTGGGGTACCTTTCCATCTTTCTCGGCTGCATGGCGTATTTCCGCCGAGTCCTTTATGCAAAATCTCACGTGGCTGAATGATCTGAAAGTAAGGGTTGGCTGGGGTCAGCTTGGGAACCAGGAAACGCAGGCCTTCCCATACCTTTCAAAAATTAACAGAAATGCAAAGTATTCCCTTGGTTCTACCGCAGCTTTGGGGAATCCTGAGGGAATTATGAACATTGGCTTCTACTTCCCTGATTTCCCCAACAAGGATCTGAAATGGGAAACCACAACGACCTCGAACTTTGCTCTCGATGGAGTTTTATTTGGAGGCCTTGACATCACCATTGAGTATTACCACAAATTTACCGATGGCATTCTCCAGGAAACCCCAATTGCTCCGAGCGTAGGTTCATTCAATAATCCAGTTATCAATATCGCACAAGTAAAAAACACCGGTCTGGAAATTGCTCTTAATTATCGAGGGAATATTGGTGATCTTCAGTATTCTGTATTTGGGAATCTGACAACCAACCATAACGAAGTGGTGAAAATGTACGACCATATTCCTATGGGTGGTGAAAGCGGTCGAATAGAAGAAGGTTATCCTATCAACTACCTGTGGGGTTACAAAATGGGAGGCATTTTCCAGGATGACCAGGAAGTTGCCAACTACCAGTCAAAAGTAACTGATATTATTGCCAGCAACCAGCATCCTGGCGATATCTGGTTTAAAGACCTGAGGGGAGCCCCCGATGAAACCCACCGTTTTTATACGCCAGGTGCTGACAGCACGTTGAATGAATACGACAGGGTTTACCTGGGTTCCACTCTTCCAGGGTTCTTCTATGGATTTGGTATAAACCTGGCATACAAAGGTTTCGATGTTTCAGCCAACTTTCAGGGTGTAGGTGATATTCAGCAAATCAATGGTCCTAAATGGCACCTTACCGGAATGCAAAGCAATGGTTTAAACCAGCTTACCGATGTGCTTGACCGATGGACTCCCACCAATAAATCGACCAAAATGCCAAGAGCAGCCGCAACTGACCCGGGTGCCAACACCCGCTTTTCAGACCGCTGGGTGGAAAATGCAAGCTACCTTCGCTTTGCTTATCTTGAACTCGGATACACTATTCCCAAAAAGTTTTTTGATATGATCAAGGTGGCACAGGGCCTGAGAATTTATGTGGGCGGCTCCAACCTCTTTACCATTACTAAATGGACCGGGCTGGATCCCGAAAACGAATATTACCCGATCCCAAGGGTTCTGAATTTTGGATTGAAGGCAACCTTTTGATGAAACCTTACCTAATAATTAATTTGCAAAGAATATGAAAGCAAAAAAAATATTCATCATATTATCCCTGGCTGCAGGATTAGTGACCCTCCCCATAATCCACAGCTGTGATCCCTCCCATCTCGATCTGAAACCCGGCACAGAAACTGAGGCTATGATGTTTCAGTCAGAAGAAGACTTTGTGGGCGCAATTATCGGCGTGTATGCAAAACTTACCGATTTCTATTATTTCCATGCAAATAACCCTACGCATCCCATGTGGCTGTTACCTGGTGACGATGCTACAACAGCAGGAACAAGCCCTTTTGAGTCTTTCTCCGGAATGCAGCCTGGTCAGGGGCTACTGGGACAGTACTGGACTGCAGCTTACCAGCTCATTAACCGCGCTAACGTAGTTCTTCAGAAAATTAATGAGGAAAACGGTGTTATTAAAACTCCAGGATTGAAAGATAATATAAAAGGAGAAGCTCTTTTTCTTCGCGGCTGGGCATTTTTTGGCCTGTATAACTTCTTTGGAACCGCACCGGTTATAACTGAAAGAATCTCGTCGCTCAAGGACATTTACCCTCCTTCTTCAACAGGTACCCAACTGCTTGATCAGGCAATAGCCGATTTTCAGGAGGCGGCTGAGCTTCTTCCTGTGAGTTATCCCGAAAACCAGATTGGAAGAATTACGAAGGATGCAGCAAACGGAATGCTGGGAAAAGCTCTTGTCTTCAGAGCATGCTATGCAAAAAATACAACAGATTATACAGCTGCCATCACAGCTTTCGACAAAATTACCACTCGCCACCTCGTAGCCGATTTTGGAGCCAACTTTGATGCATATAATGAAAACAATGAGGAATCTCTTTTTGAATTCCAGGCAAGTAATGCTCCATCATTCGAAAATATCTGGTTATGGAATGATTTCGATATTGCTATTGGCCCAATGTCTTCTTACTGGGGATTCTTTTACGGAGCCTGGAGCTGGTGGAATCTGGATAATATGTGCATTGTGCCAAGCAAAAAACTGTTAATGAAATTCGAAGCGGGGGACCCGCGTATAAGCGAAACTCTTGATACAATAGCCCCGGATAATGGCAATGCCTATCGTTATCCTCCAATGGTATTTGGCACCGACACACTCAAGATAGGCTTTGCCAAGTATGTCAAAAGAGGAAAAGAAGGAGATGTTACTTCCTCCATTGACAATCCGCGTATCCTGAGATACGCCGATGTCCTTCTTCTGAAAGCAGAAGCTATCCTTAAGTCCGGAGGAAATAAAGCAGATGCCATTGCTCTAATTAATCAAATCAGGGAACGTGCACGCAATAGCGCTTCTCCAGCTTCGGCAGTGCCTGCTGACCGTTCAGTCTCGGAAACCGATGAAAGCACAATTATGCAATGGATTATGGATGAAAGGCTTCTTGAACTTTGTGCTGAAGAAGGTATACGTTGGTTAGACCTCAAACGCTGGCACGCCGCCGGTTATATTAACCTTGCCAACTGGACTGCCAGTGATAATGATTTTAGCAGTGTACGTATCGATTTCAAATTCAGCGACTGGTATAACCAAACCGCTGGAAAGATGCTGTTCCCGATTCCCACTGCCGAAGTGAATGCTAATCCATCCATTAAACAGAACACAGGCTACTGATTCATATTGAATGAATCCTTTTCAGCAGGGGGGTTATTATTGACCCCCTTGTTTTTTTACTTCTGGGTTTGCACCTGCCCTCTTAGCTTCGATTTTGGTAATCGCAATGGGTAACATGCTGCGATTATATATAGCTCCACAAACACAAAACAAATGAATACAAAATGTTAAAGGTAAAATACGCCTCAGTAAATCGGATGGCAGGTACTAATAACCCCTGTGCTTCATAAATGCCCTTACATTCCTTGCAATGCTCCTGATATGATCCCGTTCAATCATTGCATAGAATTTTATGGAATCCAGCTGAGAAGAATCAATGTGTGTTAAAACCTCTTCGTACGAAACAGCATGGTTGGCCAGGGTATCCATCACTTCAACCACGGGAGCAATGTTGATAACTTTACTGAATTCAGCAAGCGGCATATTATCAGTATTGCAATCTGCCCTGCTGACATAATTTCTAAGTTCCTGATCGGTAAACCAGAACTGAGCCAGAAAATACCATTCATTGGGTACACCAAATTCCTGAAAATCTTTCTGCATGGCATCATTTGAATGAAACTTTCTTCTGATTTGCTCTGCATTTATTGTCAAAGGCTGCATGGTACCAATTATGAGGGTGCTATATTCATTAACATACCATAGGTAAGAATATGGCATAGCCTCGGTAAACGCCCTTACAAGAGCCTTATATTCATCTTCCGTAAGCCAGTTTTGAGGCATCCACTGGCACAATATTCCGTTTTCTGTGAGTTTTTCGCGGCAAAGAGTATAGAAGTCCTTGGTATAGATATTATTACTCAGCCTCGGATGAATGGCGTTGGAGGTAATAATGTCATATTTACTTTTTGTCATAAAAACGATGCTTCTCCCATCGTCATCATACAAATGCACCTTCGGATTAAGAATTACATTCCTGTTCCATGGCGCAAAAACATGCGCTGCCTTTATCACGCCGGAACATATCTCAGCCACATCCACCCTATCCATATCAGGCTGAACGAGACTGCATGCTGTTGCCCCCATCCCAAAACCGATAACAAGGGCACTTTTGGGATTAGGATGAAGCAAATAGGGAATATATCCAAGCTGCCGGTTTACCCTTAGGTCCTTTGATGTAGTATATGCGGTATTATGTCCGTTAATATTTAAAGCTAATCCGTGGGGGTATTTTCGAACCGTAACAGTTCCTGCGGCGCCTTCATCAAAAAACAAAATACTTTCATAATAGTTGTTATCAAACCAGCTTCGTTTTGTTTTGTCCCACCATTCACGCGTATAGGAACCAGATGGGATGCGGATCATCATCAGTACAGCAATCAGAAGAGTAATTCCGGTAATGGCCGTTTTCTGCCTGATTGACAATACAGGATGAAAGGTAAAAACAAGCAATCCGATAACCAGATTAATACATACGGTAATAATAAACGTTTTGACCACACCGAGAAAAGGAATCATAACGAAACCAGCAACAAAAGAACCAACCACCGATCCGATGGTATCAAGAAAACCCAGGAGTCCCATCCGTTTTCCCAGGCAGGTAAGATTATCGGCTGCGAGCTTCGTCACCAGAGGATAGGTAATTCCCATGAGCAGGGTTGGCGGTGTAAGAATGAGAAAGAAAATGATGTATTCCTTCCCGGCAGTCTGAAACCAGCTGTCGAGCATCGAACGCTGAGCGACAAGTTTCGGAGCTATCCATACAAAAAACAAAAGAAAAAAAACAGACAACAATCCGATAAGTATTTCTATTAAACCAAGAAGAGTCAGCAGGTTTTTTCTTTTGTCAAGATACCCGGAAACAAGAAAACTTCCCAGCGAAAGTCCAAAAATAAAACTGATGACAATTGTGCTGGAAAAATATACAGTCTTATCGATGGAAAAATCGATCAGTATACGCGACCAGATAAGCTCATAGGAGAGTGTAGTAAAACCTTCAATGGCAAAAACCCATAAAACCAGTTTAAGGATACCCGGAGTAATTTTCGTAACGGTGCTGAAGGAATCTCTTTCTTCCTGTGGCTCCATGCCGACTTCAATTCTGGCTGCAAAACGCACCACAAGAAACACCATGACTGTATTTAACAGATTAAGCATCGCTGCCAGATATCCTGACTGATTTAACCCCAGGTGCTGAATAATCACAAATCCGGCCAGAAATCCACCCACAACAGCTCCCAAATTATTGGTTCCGTAAAGAAGACTTACGCGATTGCCAACTTTTCCAATGTTGTCAGTGAAAATTTTGACGATAACCGGCATGGTTCCCCCCATCAGTGTTGTAGGTACCAGCAGAAACAAAAAGGCCAGTAGAAAACGAATCAATTGAATGGAGTAATTTCCGAGAGGAATATTCCGGGAAATTGCGGCATAAATTTCTTCCAAACCACGAAAAGTTAACGGAAAAAATATGGCAAACAGACCTATCCCCAGTTCAAGTGCCATGAACAGTAGCAGGGGATTCTTTTTTTTGTCAACAAGCCGCCCGAAATAAAGCGCTCCCAGAGCCAGTCCGGCCATAAATGCAGTAAGCACAGTGCTCATGGAAAAAACATGAACCCCGAAAACCAGTCCGAATTTCCGGATCCATATAATCTGATAAATAAGAGCACTTACACCCGAAAAGAAAAGTACAAGAAAGAGAACTGCGCGTGCAGTTCCTCTCGGAAGAATAAACGTCCCGGCAGTGTTCATGGTTGGTTGGTTGAACGTTTTCAAGAAAGAAGTTAAAACAACTCAATAATACAAAAAATTCAACCAAAACCAACCCGTTATTCAGGGAAGTTCCAACGCTTTTTTCAGAGTTTCATCAATTCGCGAGATGACCCTGTAAAAACCTTCATTGTCAAAGATATTCCTGGCTATATATGCTTTTACCTCTGTATCGGCCAGGATTTTTGATTTAACCACTTCCTTCTGCTTCGCCACAATACCCTGGTTACTAACATATTTTAAAAAGCCTTCGAAAACATCTTTTTTGTCGAGATATTCAAGAAGGGCATTGACGGATTTGCATTTTTCAAGTTCCTGGCGGTGGTCATCGGTGTATTTAAAGGCATAAGAATAGGTTAGTCCCTTGCTTCTGATCTGGGTAAACCATGGAGTAATTCCAGATGTGTCCAGAGGAACGAAAACGTCGGGCATGATGCCACCGCCACCATACACAATTTTCCCTCTGGGTGTGCGATACTTAAGGCTATCGGGCAAAAGGGCACTGTCAGGTTTGTTAAGTTCTCCCCGATTGTAGCGATCCATCAGTTCATGGTAATAGGCTTCTGTTCCGTCGCGATATGGCTTCTGAATGCATCGTCCGGTAGGAGTATAGTAGCGTGCCACCGTTAACCGCAGGGCGGAACCATCCGGAAGAGGAATCTGTTCCTGAACGAGTCCTTTACCAAATGACCGCCGGCCGATGATGATCCCCCGGTCATTATCCTGAATAGCTCCTGCCAGAATTTCACTTGCAGAAGCTGACCATTCATCAATCATTACAATGACGTCGTCCGACACACATACGCCACCTGGACGGGCTTTAACAACCGAACGGGGACGCTGCCTGCCCTGGGTAAATACGATCATTTCATTATCCCCGAGAAACTCATCAGCAACCGAGGTAGCAGACTCCATATAGCCTCCTCCGTTCCCTCTCAGGTCAACAATAATCCGCTTCATCCCCTGCTGGTGAAGCTTATCAGCGGCACTGACAAACTCCTCATGGGTAGTTCGCGAAAAACTGCTTATTTTCACATATCCTGTTGTAGAAGTAAGCATGTAGGCTGCATCCACACTGTAAATAGGGATCTGGTCCCTTGTAATTTCAAAATCGAGAAGGCCTGGAACCCCTCTTCGCAAAATACTGACCTTAACCCTGGTGCCGCGTGGTCCCCTGAGTTTCTTCATAATTTTATCGGTGCCGAGTTTTACTCCTGCAACCAGCGTGTCATTTATTTTAATAATCCTGTCTCCCGGTCGGATTCCGACACGTTCGGAAGGACCGTTTGCAACCGTTAGTATGATTGCAACTGTATCATTCTGCATGTTGAACTGAACACCAATTCCGCTGAAATTGCCCTCGAGAGGTTCATTAACAGCCTGAAGTTCCGAAGCCGGAATGTACACTGAGTGTGGGTCAAGATCATTCAGAAGGGCTTTAATGGCATCCTCAGTAAGTTTTTCTTTGTTAACCGTATCAACATATTCGCTCAGAATATAGCTCATTACCGTTCCGATCTTGTCGGTACGGGGATATATAAGATACTGACTTCTATCTGACCGGGACCGTATGGTAATACCCAACAAAATTCCTCCCCCCAGCATAATGGCCAACAACAAAGGAAGAAGAACGGATATACGGCTGTTTTTTGATTCCATAAATTACAACTCTATATGTACAACTTCAATACCAGCTCTTTCCAGCAACCGGATTCCATCTTCATTGGGATATTTATCTGAAAAAACAACCCGTTTGATGCCTG
>Ga0116184_10002387_pt1 | contig 16518 bp, 15 predicted proteins | sample AD_JPNNA5_MetaG_FD_89886 | JGI IMG/M metagenome (GOLD analysis project Ga0116184, IMG submission 89886) | Active sludge microbial communities of municipal wastewater-treating anaerobic digesters from Japan - AD_JPNNA5_MetaG | ecosystem: Engineered > Bioreactor > Anaerobic > Digestate | place... | reverse complement strand
CGCCCCCGGGCTCCAGTTCGGGCGGCGGCGGCGGCGGGTCGTCGGGCGGCGGCGGCGGCGGTGGAGGCGGCGGCGGGTGGTAGCCCCTTCAGGCCCCGGCCGCCATGCGGTACGCGTACACCCGTACCTCGTCGGCCAGACCCTTGAGGGTGGCAGTCCTCTCCCGGAATCCCTGCTGAAATGCCACCACCTCCCGGAAGGTGTTCTCGTCCACCAGGATCTCCAGCGACTCGGCCTTCTCCTGGAGGCGGGCCGCCAGGTTGACGTGGTGGCCCACCACACTGAAGGACTTGGGGGCCGTGCTGCCCAGGATGCCCACCGCCACGGGGCCGCTGGAGATGCCGATCCCCACCGAGAGCACGGGCCTGCCCTCCTGTTCGAGCTGGCGGTTCAGGTCGTTCACCGCGGACAGGATCTTCATGCCCGCCACCACGGCCTGGTGTGGCGGGGACACGGACAGGGTGAGGATTCCGAACACGCCCATGACCGCGTCGCCCATGATCTTGTCCATCACGGCCGACTCCTCCAAGAGCGGCGGGATCATGGCGTCCAGGTAGCGGTTGAGCGTGGCGAACACCACCTCGGGCGGGTTGGTCTCGCTGAAGGAGGTGAATCCCCGGATGTCGGCGAACAGGATGCTCACCTGCCTGCGCTCGCCCGACTCGAGCAGCTGTATCCGCCCCTCCCCCAGTGCCTGGACCAGCTCCTTGCCCAGGTACTGGTCCATGATCCGGGCATGCTTCTCGTACAGGATGGTGGACTCGTTCGCCTCCTCGTAGAGGTGACGCTGCCGGAGCTCCTCGTCGGTCAGCGAGAGGAGGAGCACGAAGTGCCTGCCCGCCTGACGGACGATGTGGACATCCGCGTGCATGCCCTCGTCGATCTGCACGCAGGGAAGGACCAGAGGGGACTGCTTCAGGGGCAGCAGCCCGGTGAGGAACGGGGCCTGGTCGAGGATGGGCGCCCTCTCCTTCAGGGGGCCGAGGCCGTACAGGGCACAGTCACCGCCGTATCCTTCCAGCCGGTCGTCCCTGTCCGCCACCAGGTAGGCGGGGTTGCGGTCCTCCACGCAGTTTTCCATGAGGTGGACCAGGAGCTCTTCGGGCAGCCACATCACGTCACCCCCCACATGGCGCGGGCGAGGCCCTCCATGGCAGTGTGCAGGGCGAGGCCGCCGTGGGCGCTCACCGCATGGACGGCAAGACCCATGGAGTTCAGGGAAGAGAGCTGGTCCTCGTCCACCTCCCAGATGTCCCTGAGGTCGAGCTTGTTGACGAGCATCAGCTCGGGGATATCGCCAATGATCTCCCGCATGCGGGCCCGGATGTCCAGGGCGCGCTCGAGGGTGCCCCGGCGGGTGCCGTCCGCCACGTAGACGCACCCGTGCGCCCCAAGCAGGTATTCGGGCGGGATGCGGTAGAACGCGCTCTCGCCCTTGATGTCCCACACGATGAGCTCCCTGAGGCGCCCGCGCACCGGCACCACGGCCCGGGTGATCCGGACGCCCAGGGTCGAGGCGTAGTCGCCGGAGACGGCCTGGCCGGAGTACCCCGCCATCAGGCTGGTCTTGCCCACGGCCGCCGCGCCGAGGATGCAGATCTTTTTCCGTTGCGCCTCGCGCATGGGGAAAGGGTACGTGGGTGCCGGGCCGTTGTCAACGGTGCAGCTCGGAGCAGACGTAGAGCACCGCGCCGTTGATGCCCGCGTGGGCGAAGTACACCAAGGGGATCTTCTTTGCGTCGAGCACCGGGAGGAGCTCCCTGGTGGGCTTGTAGTTCCGCGCGTTTTTGAAAGACCCTTGTGGCCGGGCGTTGCTGTACACCACGGACACCGGTGCGCGGTTCCCCTTCCCTGGGCAGGTGGTTTGGGTGTATGGTGTGTGAGGCGTTGAAGCCTTCATCCCCGGAAAGCGAAAGGACAGACACAGATGCCCACCATCACGGTACCCACCCCTTCCTGCACGGACCGCCCCGGCATCGCCGCGGTGCCGCATTCCAGGAGGACGGCGTCCTTCGGGCGCTGCGCATCCGAGAGCGCTTCCTGCTCTCGATCTCGGAGGCACAGATGAACCGTGCGGCCCTGACCATGTGCACCATACTCGCCATGGCTACCCTTGCCGGGTGTGCGACCACTCGGTTCATGGACATGGGGTGCGCGACATATCCGCCCTATGAGGGAGAGGTTCAGGTCCTCGATGCGCCCCTCGAGGGAGTGGACTACGAGCTCATCGGGATCGTGTCGGCCGGTGGACCCTGGGAAACCTCGTACGAGAAGCTCCTGCAACAGGTGAAGGAAGTCGCAGCGCAGCATGGCGCCGATGCGGTCATGCTGTGCAGCGAGAAAATCTGTTTCAGGATGGGCGAGAAGGATTCGGGCCTCGTTGCCCCTGCAGTTCGGATCAGGCACCGTGCGCCCGTCTCAGAGCAGGGAGCGCCCCGGACGGCTGCGCCACCGGTTGCCGCCCCGGCGCCTGCTCCAGCTCCGACGACAACCGAACGGGCGCTTGTGGAAAAGGGCCGTGTCACGCTGAATATCCAGTTCGATACCAACAGGGCCGTGGTGAAAGATCACTACTTTGCCGAGATGGCTGAATTGGCCGCTGTCATGAGGAAGCACCCCCACCTGCGGGTGATGATCGAAGGACATACGGACAGTATCGGGAATGATGGGTTCAACCAGGAACTCTCCCAGAAACGGGCCGATGCCGTGAGGGACTTCCTGGCGAGGCGTTTCGGTATCGATGCAGCCCGACTGGACGCCATCGGCTTCGGGGAGACCAGGCCCGTTGCAGACAACGATACCCCGGAGGGGAGACAGATGAATCGCCGGGTGGAAGCGGCTCTCGAGTATGAAAAGACGGTGAATCAATGAGCGGCGCCTGTTTTCATGGCGGCTTCCCGTGCACGGATGGTCGCCCGTACCATGTTTGCCATGCTGACATTCCCCAGGGTGAACAGCTTCACCAGGGCGACCTCTTTATAGGGCAACCTGTCGATGATCTCTTTTTCATCGAGCCCCTGGTCGTGGAGCGTGGCGACCTCCCCTGAGAAGTTTTCCAGGAATTCCAGCTTTGCCCGCAGCTTGGGCTTCCCGGCTGCAAGGACCGGGTTGTGTGCACAAAAAAGATCCTGAAAATCGAGGGACAGCACGTTCCGCAGGGAACGGATCGTATCGTCCATGGTTTCGTCGGCGCGGAAATATCTGATCCGTGAAGAAAGATACAGGTCTCCCGAAAAGAGCCAGCCCTCGTTTCTTTCCAGGTACGAGGTGTGATCCGTGCTGTGCCCCGGGGTATGGATGGGCATGAGGGAGATGCGATTGCTCTCGATGAGCGGAGGAAGGATGTCCATGGCAAGCCTTCCGGGGGGGCCCCACATATAATACTGGTATGGCCGTATGCTGAATCCGCGTTCCATCTTTTTCACGGTCCCGGGATGGCCGTATACGGGGACATGGTTTTCTCTCCGGATTGCGGCCGCATTGCCGCTGTGGTCTTCGTGGTAGTGCGTCAGGACCACCTGGTTTATCCTCCTCTCCCGGATGATTTCGAGCACGTGCTTGCGCATCAGGCGTTGCGCGGTATCGATGCACACACCGTCGACCAGAAAGAGGTGCACGGTCATGACCGGCGGCCGGAGAAGGCCGTAGCCAAGCTCAACGGCCTCTACAGCGCCGTATTTCTTGATAGTGATAGTCTTCACGGGTGCTCGTGTCCTGCAGGGGATGCACGGGAATCGTCCCGTTCCTGTTGATATATACCATCAAACAGGGACCTGATCAGTAACAACAGCACCATCCTCCGGGCATGGCGATCGTGACCGCCTGCACGTGCACGGCGCCGGCTTGACTCGCACGCACGCCGCGGCATACACTCAAGGGACCATGTCCGCATTCGGCATCGTCTTCACCCTGCTGGGCTCCCTGATGCACGGGTACGTGTTCTGGCGCGCGGCGTCGGTGCCGGGCATCAGGCGCCGCATCTCCCGGGCGGGCCTCGTGTCCGGAGCTGTCGCCCTCTGGCTGGTGTTCCTGCTGGGACGTGCCTACCGGCACGGCAGCGTCGAGGTCTTGGCCGGATGGCTCCAGACCATGGGCATGACCTGGATGGCCATGCTGTTCCTCATGACCGTGTGCCTCCTGGCCGTGGAGGTCGTCACCGGGTTCGGCCTCCTCCTGAGCGGCCCTGCCAAGCGCATGCGGGGCATGGCCCTGGTCGCGGGCGTGGTCCTTTCGCTCATCGCCATGGTGCAGGGCACGCGGGCCCCGGTGGTGGAGGATTACGAGGTGCGCCTGGAGGGACTCCCCGGGGAGCTGGACGGCACGGTCATCGTGGGCCTGTCCGACCTGCACCTGGGGGACAGGCTCGGCAGACAGTGGCTCCATGCACGGGTGGACCAGGTCCGTGCCCTGCGACCCGACCTGGTGGTCCTGCTGGGCGACATCATGGAGGGCCGCGGTGCGCTCCGGCAGGACCTGTACCCGGACCTTGCGCGGCTTCGCGCCCCCCTGGGCGTCTGGGCCGTGCCGGGAAACCACGAGACCTTCCACCGGGGGGACCTGGTCATGTCCCAGCTCAGGGCAGCGGGGGTGGAGGTGCTCCTCAACCGGTGGGCCCAGGTGCGGCCTGGACTGGTCCTGGCAGGCATCGAGGACCTCACGGCGCTCAGCCGGTCGCGCCGCAGCGGAGACCCCCTCTCCATAGCCCTTGCGGGCAGGCCGCCGGGGGCCACGGTGCTCCTCTCCCACACCCCCTGGCAGTACGAGCGCGCCGCGCGCGACGGCGTGGGCCTCCTGCTCAGCGGCCACACCCACGCGGGCCAGATCTGGCCCTTCGGATACGTGGTACGGCTCACCTACCCCCTGCTCTCGGGCAGGTACGAGGTGGAGGGCATGACGGTCATCGTGTGCCGGGGCACCGGCACCTGGGGGCCTCGCATGCGTCTCTGGAAGCCCGGGGAGATCATGCGGGTGACGCTGCGCGCAGGGTGACTAGACGATTCCCCTGAGGAAGGCCACGGCGTTCTCGAACACGGCCAGGCCCTCGCCCTGTTTGGGGAGCCGCGGCTGCCGGGTCCAGGCCGGGTGGTTGGTGGGGTGGAGGTAGGCCTCGGGGTGGGGCATGAGGCCGAAGATGCGGCCAGTCCCGTCGCAGATGCCGGCAATGGCGGAAACCGAACCATTGGGGTTGTCCGGGTACTCCATGGTGGGCTGCAGGGCTTTGTCCGCGTACTGCACGGCCACGAGGCCCTTGTCCGTGATCTCGTCCAGGGTGGCCTGGGTGTCGGCCACGAACTTGCCCTCTCCGTGGCGCACCGGGACGAGGAGGCTCTCCATGCCCTTCGTGAACACGCAGGGGCTGTTCGGGTTCACCTTCAGCAGCACCCAGCGGTCCTCGAACCTGGCCGAGTCGTTGAAGGTGAGCGAGACGCGCCGCCTGCCCAGGGGGTTGCCGGGCAGGATGCCGGACTTCACCAGGGCCTGGAACCCGTTGCACACGCCCAGGATGAGCATACCCCTGTTGATGAAGACCTCGATCTCCTCGAACAGGGTCTTCCCCGTTGTCTTCACCCGGGCGTGCCTGAGGCGCACGCTCTCCACCTGGGCCGAGCCCAGGTCGTCCCCGTCCAGGAACCCGCCGGGCAGGTTCAGGAAGTGGTAGTCGTTGATGGCGAATGCGCCGGAGAGGACCTCGCTGATGTGGGCGATGTCCGCCAGCGCCCCTGCCATGCGGCAGGCGTGCGCCATCTCGGTCTCGCAGTTGGTGCCGTAGCCGGTGATGACGAGTGCCTTGACGGAAGCCATATCAGAAGTCCAGGGTCGCCTTCCAGGCGGTTTTCAGCGCAGCGATGTCTTCGGACAGCAGCGTGGCGCCGTTCACGGACCGGATCACGAGGGTCTCTTCGGGCGTGGAGGTGCCGATGAGGGAGGCATCCTTGCCCAGGGCCTTCTCAAAGGCGGCTTTCTTCCCCGGCGCCACCTCCACCACGATCCTGCCCGTTGACTCGGAGTAGAGGATCTCGGTGTCGCTCATGCCGGGTTCCGCCTGGACCTGCGCCAGGTCGACGGAAAGCCCGAAGCCGCCGGCAAAGGCCATCTCGGCCAGGCACACCGCAAGGCCGCCGTCCGAGCAGTCATGGGCGGCGAGCACCAGGCCCCGCCTCATGGCCCGGTGCAGGGCCTTGTAGCGTTTCAGGGAGGCCTTCGCGTCCACGCCGGGCACCCGGGCGCCCTTCCTGCCCAGGCTCGCCAGGTACTCGCTGCACCCGAGCTCTCCCCTGGTGACGCCCAGGAGGTAGATGAGGCTGTCCGGCCGCTTGATGTCCATGGTCACGGCCTTCTTCACGTCCTCCATCTTGCCGATGACCGAGATGAGGATGGTGGGCGGGATGGAGATCTTCACGTCGCCGCCGATGTAGTCGTTCTTCATGCTGTCCTTGCCCGAGATCATGGGGCAGGAGTACGCCAGGGCATGCTCGTACAGGGCCCGGTTGGCCCGCACGAGCTGGGCCAGCTTGTATTCGCCGTCTGGGTTCCTGGGGCCCGCCACCGGGTCGCACCAGCAGAAATTGTCCAGGAAGGCCCAGTGGTCCGGGTCGCCCCCGGCGCACACGTAGTTCCTCAGTGCCTCGTCCAGGCCGCAGGCGGCCATGGCGTAGGCGTCGAGGTCCGAGTACCGGGGTATGATGCCGTTCGCGACCACCACGGCCTCCTCGCTGTCCAGCCGGGGCCGGACCACGCCGGCGTCCGACGGACCGTCCATGGCCACCCCCACCAGGGGTTTCACGGCAGAGCCCGCCTGCACCTCGTGGTCGTACTGTCTCACCACGTACTCCTTGGAGCAGATGTTGAGCCTGGCGAGCATCTCCTTGAGCTTCGCGCCGTGGTCAGCGGGCTCTGGCACGGGCGCCGGGTCCACTGCGGGCGGAGTCCACCGGGCCGCCAGGCGCATGGGCGGCAGGCCGTTGTGGAGGAAGTCCAGGCTCAGGTACGCCACGGTCCTTCCCTGGTAGGTGCAGTGGAAGAACCCGGTGTCCGTGAATTCGCCCACCACCGTGGACTCCACGCCCATGGCCTCGGACAGGGCGAGGAAGGCGTCGATGTGCCCGGGCGCCACCCCCAGCGTCATGCGCTCCTGGGCCTCGGACAGGAGGATCTCCCAGGGGCTGAGGCCGTGGTACTTCAGCGGCGGCCGGTCCAGGTCTATGCGGCAGCCGCCGCAGGCGGTGGCCATCTCGCCCACGGACGACGACAGCCCCCCCGCCCCGTTGTCCGTGATGGCCCGGTACAGGCCCCGGTCGCGGGCCACGAGCAGGAAGTCCGTGAGCTTCTTCTGGGTGATGGGGTCGCCGATCTGCACGGCCGAGGTGGGCGACTCCTCGTGGAACTCCTCAGAGGAGAAGGTGGCGCCGTGGATGCCGTCCTTGCCGATGCGGCCGCCGGACATGACGATGAGGTCTCCGGGAGCGATCTCCTTGAGGTGGGAGGGCTTTCCGCCTATGGTCCTCGGCATGATCCCGGCCGTGCCGCAGTACACGAGCGGCTTGCCCAGGTAGCGCTCGTCGAACACGATGCACCCGTTCACCGTGGGGATGCCCGACTTGTTGCCGCCGTGCTCCACCCCCTCGCGCACGCCCTCGAAGACCCGCAAGGGGTGGAGGATCTTGGGCGGTAGAGGTCCCTCGTGGAAGGGACTCGCGAAGCAGAACACGTCCGTGTTGAAGATGAGTTTTGCCCCGAGCCCGGTGCCGAAGGGGTCGCGGTTCACGCCCACGATGCCGGTGAGCGCACCGCCGTAGGGGTCCAGGGCGGAGGGCGAGTTGTGGGTCTCCACCTTGAAGACCAGGTTGTACTCGTCGTCGAAGCGGATCACTCCGGCATTGTCCGTGAACACGCTCACGCAGATGTCCCGGTTTCCCCGCTTTTTCCGGATGGCAGCGGTGGCGCCCTTGATGTAGGTGGAGAAGAGCGAGGAGATGTGCTCGGTCCGGCCGTCCTCCTCGTAGTCGATCTCGGCGGAGAAGATCTTGTGCTTGCAGTGCTCGGACCAGGTCTGGGCCAGGCACTCGAGCTCCACGTCCGTGATCTTTCCGGACAGGCCCACGGCCAGGCGCTGCCCGATGGTGGCGGGGTCGTTCAGGTGGGCCGCGATGGTCTTCATCTCGGAGAGGTTCAGGGCGAGCGTCCGCTCCTGGGAGAGGCGCACCAGGTCTTCGTCGGGCAGGTTCAGGGAGAGTTCCTCCACCACGGGCTCGTGGGATGAGGTGACCAGGGGGATGAGGGGCTCGATGCGGCGGCAGGCCGGCATCGGATAGATCCGGATGGTGTGGATCAGGGCGTTGGCCAGGCACTCGCTGGCCATGGCACGTACCTGGGCCTCGTCGTAGCCGCCCTCGATGAGGTATCCCCGGGCGGAATAGACGTCGATGGTCCTGCCCGTGAGGAGCCCCAGGGCGTACCGGGCGCTGTGTCCCACATTGTCCGTGACCCCCGGCCTGAACCCCACCTCCACGTACCAGCCGCAGCGTGCCCGCAGGACCTCGTCCGTGGCCATGTCCTGGATGACCGGGTCGCAGAAGGCCTCCTGAAGGAGCGCCGGGGAGACGTCGTCGCTGTCCACGTGGTAGACGTCGAAACAGGAGATCTTGTCAGGGGGTGTGAGCCGTGAGAAGGCGTGGCGTATCTGGCGGGTGACCCTGGCTCCGCGGGCGTCGAAGAGGTGCTCCTTGAGCCCGACCTCGACCCGGATGGCCATGGTATCAGCCTTTTTCCTCAACGTACAGGATGGCGGGGCCCTCCACGCTCTCGCGCTCGGACTTGCACTTCACGCACAGCGTGGCAAAGGGCATGGCCTTGAGCCTGCCCACCGGGATGTTCTCCCCGCAGTCCTCGCAGAAGCCGTATTCGCCTTTTTCCATGCGCAGAAGCGCGCTCTCGATCTGTTCCAGCTTCTGGCGCTCCCGGGTTCCGAGCAGGAGGTTGAACTCGCGGGTCTGCTCCAGGTCGGCATCGTCGAAGATGTCGCCGATCTCTCTCTGGGCAGTTATGTCATTGGACTTGATGCGCTCACCCAGGGTCTTAAGGATGTCCTTCTTCATCTGGAGAAGAATCTCTCTGATCTCAAGGAGCTCATTCTTTCGTAACATCCTGTCCTCCACAGAAAATTGGAAGTAGGCTTCTTATACTTATTACCTCCGCGCTGTCAACCACCAATTCGTCGTCCTTATTTCGATGCGTTTTCACAAATTTCGGTGCAGAACCGGGCGTCGGCGGTCTAGTCGGGCCTGAAGAACCGCATCGTCGACCCTAGAAGGCAAGCTCGCTGCCGAACACCTCGCATTCCACCATGGTCCCCCTCTCGAGGTCCACCATGCCCCTGGGGAGCACCATGAAGCAGTTGCCCTTCGCCATGGAGGTGAGGATGCCCGAGCCCTGGGGCCCTGTGGGCCTCACGGTGAGTTCGTCCCCCACGCGTTCCAGGATGCCCCTGATATAGTGGGGCCTGTCGCTCCTGTTCTTCAGCGCCTCACTAAGGCTGGCGCGGACGCGGGGCAGGAGTATGTTCCGGGCCCCCTGCATGGCGAGCAGCGCGGGCCTGGCAAACTGGTAGAAGGAGGTCATGGTGGATACCGGGTTTCCGGGCAGGCCGATGGTGGGTATTCCCATGAGGGTCCCGAAGGCCACGGGCTTTCCGGGCTTCATGTCCACGGTCCAGAAGGCGAGGCTGTTCCCGTCCTTCTGCATGATTTCCCTGACCATGTCGTAGTCTCCCATGGAAACCCCCCCCGAGGTGAGGATAAGGTCGGCCCGGCAGGCCCAGGAGAGCCTGGCCTTGAGGTCGGAGTGCTGGTCCCTGGCGATGCCCAGGTACACCGGCGTGCCGCCGGTCTCCCGGATGAGGCTGATGAGGGTGTAGGAGTTGGACGAGACGATGGCCTGCTCCGGGGCCTGCTCTCCGAGATCCACGACCTCGTCTCCCGTGGCGAGCACCGCCACCACGGGACGTTGCCCCACCATGACGAAGGGCCTGCGGAGCGATGCCAGCACCCCGATCTGCGCGGCTCCGAGGCGCTGGCCCGCAGACAGGACGCGCTGCCCGGCCGGGATGTCCTCCCCCTGGAACCGGATGTTCTCGTGTCTGTCCGGGACCTTCTGTATCCTCACCCGGCCCTTGGCCTCCACCGTGTCCTCGCGCCGGACCACCGCATCGGCGCCCTGAGGGATCGGCGCGCCGGTCATGATCTTCACCGCCCGCCCCGGCTCCAGGGGCCGGCAGGGGAACGCCCCGGCAGGGACCACTTCAGAGACCTCGAGGGTCGTGCCGGCAGAGCTCACGTCAGCGGTCCTGACGGCGTACCCGTCCATGGCCGAGTTGTCGAACGGCGGTATGTGCAGGGTGGAGATGATGTCCTCGGCCAGGAACCTCCCCAGGGCGTCATGGATCGGCACCCGCTCCGCAGGCAGGACCGGCATGGCCGACAGAATGATTTCCCGAGCCTTCTCAACAGGTATCATGGCGCCCATCCTTCCTCACGATACGGTGACAGCGTATCCTAAGGGAGCGGGCAACCCAAGTCAAGATTCGTTTGTGTGTTGTCGATAGGATGGCTATGGAACTGAAGGATATCCTTGCTCCTCTGGAAATCGAGCTCAAGAAGGTCTCCCTCCTGGGAGGGAGCATGGCAGTGGTGGTGGTCCCCTGGGATCAGGGGGATATGGCCATGCGGGCCAAGCGTGAGACGGACACGGCGCTTCGGTGCGGAGACTACCTCGTCATCGGTGTGTTCGGCCTGGGAGGCGACGAGGCGTCCTCCCAGTTCCTCTCCATACCCAAGGGCATCGCGGTCTTCCCCAAGGACGGCCCGGACATGCAGACGCTCTTCTTCGAGGCGGTGGAGCGCTTCAATCTCAGCAAGGGGAGCGCGCCCTGGGTGAAGAGCCTGTGGGAGGGCATCAAGGAGTCCGCTTCCATGGACACCGAGGGTGATGGCGAGGCGAAGTTCATGGGGAGTGCCTTCTACCAGTTCTACGCCTTCATGGCGGCCCACGCCCCGGAGATGGGCCGGGTGGTGGGGCAGATGAGCCAGGCCGACCGGCACTGGATCGAAGACCTCCTCCCCTACGGCCTGGTGAGGGATCTTCCTTCCCGGGAGGGCGGCAGGGACGAGGACATCGAGCGCCTCATGCAGGAGTGGGGATACCAGGAGCGGCTCGAGCGGAAACGGGATCTTGGCCGGGGCACCCTGCGGAAGTTCCGGAACATCGAGCACCTCTTCACCCTGCCCTCCATCTCCCAGGAGATCATCGCGCTCGCCGAAGACGATATGGTTGCCGCCTCCCGGATGGCAAAGGTCATCGAGAAGGACCCGGTGCTCACCTCCCGGCTGCTCAAGGTGGTGAACTCAGCCTTCTACGGGTTCCGGCGGCAGATCGTTTCCGTGGAACACGCCGTGGTTATCCTGGGCAACGACGAGGTGGTGAACCTGGCCTTTTCCATCGCCGTGCACCAGATCATGGAGAAGATCGCGCCCAAGCAGGCCGCCCTGCTGTGGGAGCACTCGCTGATGGTGGCCCACCTCACCCAGTGGCTGGGAGGCATCATGGGATGCAGCTCCACGAGCGCACTGTACACCCTGGGCCTGCTCCACGACTTCGGGAAGATCATCTTCCTCCAGAGGGGGTATACGCCCAGCGATTATGTCTCGCTGTCCTCCCTGGAGGAACTGGCCCACGAGGAGCGGGAGACGGGGCTCTCCCATGCGGAGATGGGTGCGTTCGTGGCGGAGCGCTGGAACCTGCCCGAGGACATCGTGGACGGGCTTCTGGGCCATCACCTGCCCAGCAAGGCAAAGGACATCTGTCTCGCCGTGGCGGTCCATGCGTCGGATGCCATCGCCCATCTGGGCGCCCTCGATCTGGACCGGCTGAATACGGTGGCGGTGCGTCACCTCGTGCCGGACAAGATGGCGCAGCTCAGCGCAGAGGTGGTGGCGAAGCGCCATGAGTACATCAAGGCCCGGGTCCACACCCTGCTCGACATGTAGGCCATGGAACGGGACATAGTATCCATCCTCAAAGACCGCATCGTGTCCCTGGAAGAGGGGTATGAGCAGAAGATCGCGGAACTCTCTCTGCTCAAGGAACTGGGAGAGGCGCTCAAGGGCACGAGCCTTGCCCACTGGAACCAGCTCTTCATGCGCCAGCTCGACATCATCAAGAAGTCAACGGGCATCTACAGCATCTCGGTCATGCTCCTGGACGACCAGACCGACAACCTCTACGTGGTGAGCGCCTCCCTCATGAGGAGCTTGCCGAGCCGGCCGCCCATCCTGCTCAAGCGCGGCGAGGGTATCGCGGGTAAGGTGGTGGAGTCCGGCAAGACCCTCTACATCCCGGACGTGACCAAGGACCCCAACTTCTCCAACCGTGGCACCAACCAGGAGGGCTCCCTGGCCTGCGTGCCCATCATCGCGGAAGGGCGCAGCATCGGGGTCATCAACTTCCGCGACAACTCCCCCGGATCCTTCGGGCCCAACGACCTGCGGTTCTTCGAGCTCATCGCTGACCAGCTTTCCATCACCGCCTCCCTGGTGCGCACGTACCAGGACCTCCTGGACCTGGAGAAGAAGAGGATGAACCTGAGCAGGTACTTCTCCCGGGGCCTGGCCGAACACCTGGTGGCGGATGACCGGATGACCGGCCTGGGCGGGCAGAAGAAGACCGTGACCGTGGTCTTCGCGGACATCACCGGCTTCACCACCCTGGTGGAGGCGAACCCGGTGGAGCAGGTGGTGGAAGTGCTCAACCGGTACTTCGAGACCGTGGTGCCCATCATCTTCCGGTACGGCGGCATGCTGGACAAGTTCCTGGGCGACGGGGTCATGGCGGTCTTCGGCATCCCGGACGCCGCGGACATGGACCCGGTGAACGCCATCCGGTGCGCCGTGGACATCCAGAACGGGGTCCATGCGCTCAAGGAGCGCCTCGTGGGTGACGGATACTTTCCCATCGAGGTGGGGGTGGGCATCGCCACGGGCGTGGTGGTGGCGGGCAACGTGGGAACCGCGGAGCAGATGAACTACACCGTCATCGGCGAGCCCGTGAACCTGGCCCAGCGTCTGGAGTCGGTGAGCTCTCCCGGGGAGATCGTGGTGAGCAGCTTCACCACCGACGTGATCCCGGCCCACACGGACCTGGGGGTTTCATTCGAGCCCATGGGGTCCATCAAGGTGAAGGGGATCCAGCGGGAAATCCACCCGCTGAAGGTAATATATAGAACAGATTCAAGGTGATGGATCGCCGGGAGGGCGCGGCTCCTTTTACGCTTGACTTCCACGAACGTTTTCGCTAGTCCATGTCAGTACCGATTCATCTGTTCGTGGGCCCTCACATAGCATCACCCCACATCAGTTCATTTCACAGAGAAGGATTAATATATGCACTTAGAAGACCTCAAAAAGATGGACCCCAAAGAACTCCTGGAGACCGCCAATTCCCTGGAGATCGAAGGCTCCGCCACCATGAACAAGCAGGAACTCATCTTCGCGATCCTCCAGGCCCAGGCGGAAAAGGACGTGTCCATCTCCGGCAAGGGCGTTCTCGAGATCCTGCCCGACGGGTTCGGGTTCCTGCGCTCCGCCGACTACAGCTACCTCCCCGGGCCGGACGACATCTATGTGTCGCCCTCCCAGATCCGGCGGTTCAACCTGAAGAACGGCGACGAGGTGAACGGGCTCATCCGCCCGCCCAAGGACAACGAGCGGTACTTCGCCCTGCTCAAGCTCGAGACCATCAACATGGAGGACCCGGAAGGCGCCAAGCACCGGGTGTCCTTCGACAACCTCACGCCCTTGTACCCCATGGAGAAGTTCAAGCTGGAGACCTCCACGGACAACCTCACGGGCCGGGTGCTGGATCTCCTGGCCCCCATCGGCAAGGGACAGCGGGGCATGATCGTGTCCCCGCCGAAGGCGGGCAAGACCATGATGCTCCAGAACATCGCCAACAGCATCACGGCCAACCACAAGGACGTGGTGCTCATGGTGCTCCTCATCGACGAGCGGCCGGAGGAGGTCACGGACATGCAGCGCTCCGTCAACGGCGAGGTGGTGGCCTCCACCTTCGACGAGCCCGCCACCCGCCACGTCCAGGTGGCGCGCATGGTCATGGAGAAGGCCAAGAGGCTCGTGGAGTACAAGAAGGACGTGGTGATCCTGCTGGATTCGCTCACCCGGCTCGCCCGGGCACACAACACGGTGTGCCCGCCCTCGGGCAAGCTGCTCTCGGGCGGCATCGACGCCAACGCCCTGCAGAAGCCCAAGCGGTTCTTCGGCGCGGCCCGCAACATCGAGGAGGGCGGCAGCATCACCATCATCGCCACGGCGCTCGTGGACACGGGCTCCCGCATGGACGAGGTCATCTACGAGGAGTTCAAGGGAACGGGCAACATGGAGATCCACCTCGACCGCTCCATCATGGAGCGCAGGGTTTTCCCGGCCATCGACATATCCAAGTCGGGCACGCGCAAGGAGGAGCTCCTCCTGCCCAAGGAGCAGCTGGACCGCATCTGGATCCTGCGCAAGCTCCTGAGCCCGCTCAATCCCATCGACAGCATCGAATTTCTGCTGGACAAATTGAGCAAGGCACGCCATAATGCCGACTTCTTGGAATCCATGAACAAGTAGGAGTGAAAGAGAAATGAAAAAAGGCATACACCCGGATTACTTCGAGACAACCGTCACCTGTGCGTGCGGGAACAGCTTCACGACGCGTTCCACGAAGAAGGACATCCGCGTTGAAATCTGCAGTGCCTGCCACCCGTTCTACACGGGGCAGCAGAGGCTTGCCTCCACGGCCGGCAAGGCCGAGCTGTTCAAGCGCAAGTACGGCGAGTACCTGAAGAAGGACAAGCAGAGCTCATAAACCCCCCGGACATGCTCGACAGACTGAAGGAGATCGAGGACCGCTACACGCAGCTCTCCGGTCTCCTTGCCGACCCAGAGGTTCTCAAGGATCCTGCACAGTACGCGACGTTCGCCAGGGAGCACTCCTCCCTGGAGGAGATCGTTGCGCCGTACAACCGCCTCAAGCAGGTCATGGCCTCCATCGAGGAGAACGAGGCCATGCTGGCGGACCCCGATCCGGACATGCGGGACCTCGTCAAGGCTGAGCTCGGCGCGCTCCGGGAGGAGAAGGAGCGGCTCGAGCAGCAGCTCAGGCTTCAGTTCATCCCCAAGGACCCCAACGACGGCCGTGACGTGATCCTGGAGATCCGGGCCGGCACGGGCGGCGACGAGGCGGCGCTGTTTGCGGCCGACCTGTTCCGCATGTACAGCCGGTACGCCGAGGACAAGCGCTGGTCCGTGGAGATCCTGAGCGCCAACGAGACCGGCATCGGCGGATTCAAGGAGATCATCGCGGGCATCAAGGGAAAGGGGGCGTACTCCCGGCTCAAATACGAGAGCGGGGTGCACCGGGTCCAGCGGGTGCCGGCCACCGAGGCCAGCGGGCGCATCCACACCTCGGCGGTGACCGTGGCGGTCCTGCCCGAGGCGGAGGAGGTGGAGGTGGATATCGACCAGAACGACCTCCGCATCGACACCTTCCGGGCCTCCGGAGCGGGCGGCCAGCATGTGAACAAGACCGAGTCGGCCATCCGCATCACCCACATCCCCACGGGCATCGTGGTGTCCTGCCAGGACGAGAAGTCCCAGCACAAGAACAAGGCCAAGGCACTGCGGGTGATCCGCACCCGGATCCTGCAGAAGATGCAGGACGACCAGGCCCGCGAGATCGCGTCCCAGCGCCGCTCCCAGGTGGGAACCGGCGACCGGAGCGAGCGCATCCGCACCTACAACTTCCCCCAGGGCCGCGTGACGGACCACCGCGTCAACCTGACACTGCACAAGCTCCCCCAGATCCTCGAGGGGGACATCGACGCCATCATCGACGAACTCACCACCCACTTCCAGGCCGAGGCCCTCAAGAAGACCGGGAGCTGAGGCCGTGGCCCGCACCGTCAACGGCGCCCGAGCCTGGGCCCGGGGTGTCCTTGCCCCGGCGGTGGGCGACAGCGCTTCGCTGGACGCTGACCTCCTCCTCATGCACGTGCTGGGGCTGACCCGCGTGGAGATCGTGGTCCAGCGCGAACGGCCCCTGAACGATGCGGAAACGGCGGCGTACGAGGCCCTGGTGGCGCGCAGGGCCCGTCGGGAGCCCGTGGCGTACATCGTGGGGGCCAGGGAGTTCTTCGGACGCAGGTTCGCGGTCAACCCCGACGTGCTCATCCCCAGGCCCGAGACCGAGATCCTGGTGGAGCAGGCGCTCTCGCTGGCCCCGTCGGGAGCGGCAATCTTCGAGGTCGGGGTGGGCTCCGGCGCCCTGATCTGCTCCATCCTGGCCGAGCGGGACGACCTGCACGGGGCGGGCAACGACATCTGCATCCGTGCCCTGCGTGTCGCCCGGGACAACGCCCGGTGCCTCGGCGTCTCCGGGCGGCTCCTGCTCTTCGCGGGCCGCGGG
>Ga0116184_10002385_pt1 | contig 16523 bp, 27 predicted proteins | sample AD_JPNNA5_MetaG_FD_89886 | JGI IMG/M metagenome (GOLD analysis project Ga0116184, IMG submission 89886) | Active sludge microbial communities of municipal wastewater-treating anaerobic digesters from Japan - AD_JPNNA5_MetaG | ecosystem: Engineered > Bioreactor > Anaerobic > Digestate | place... | reverse complement strand
AAGGTCTGCGCATGCACGAGGAAGCGCACGAAAAAGGGCAGGAGCCCCGCGACTCCTGCCCCTGACTCGGGTTTCCCCTCGTCTCTCGCCCCTTTCCGGTAATGCCCACTCGGGGCGAGGTTTGGCCGGCGTGGCTCGAAAGGGAGAACCCACCACGCCGGCCAGGACGCGCCGAAGCGCGCCCGGGCTATCCTTGGGCCTCTTCCGGCTCCTGGGCTCGGAACTCCACGCCGTCCGCGGGGATCTTGAGCTCTGCGAACAGGGTCCGCGCACCATCGACGCCGTAGACCCGGACCGCTTCGTCTGCCAAGGTCTGCCGCTCGAAGGGCGTTCCGGTCTGCGCTGCCTGCACCTCGGGGGCGGCCTGGGCTCGCCGGACCATCGGCGCCCGGACCATCGCCGGCGCCGTGAGAAGTCCCGAAATCATCGGCGCGAGGTCGTTTAGGAGGGAAACGGCCTGCGCCATCCAGGACGGCGCCTCGGGCTCGGATTCGGCGCCCGCGGGCTGCATGATTTCCCGGGCGTCCTTGTGCAGGCTCAGAAGTTGCGAAGTCATGTTGAGGTTCTCCCGGAAGATTTCGGACGGGTCTTTCTGGTTGGCGGGTGCAGCTGGGGAAATGAGGCGTTCAAGCAGCTTCGGGAGCGCGGCCGCGATGACCGTTCCGACGATCTTTCCCGCGTCCGTCTCGAAGAAGGACGGCCGGGGCGGCTCGGCCATGACCTGCCGGAGAAGGGCCATTTCCTCGAGCTTCGAGCGGAAGTCCGGAGACCCGCCCGCGGGGATGGCTGCGACGGCTCGGTTTCGGGCTTCGGCCTCTTCCTTCGCGCGGTTCGCCGCGGCCAGGGAGTCCCACGGGTACGCGGGCAGGATGAAGGACCATTCATGTTTCGGCGCCTTCTTCGCGCCGGTTCCTAGAATGGTCGTCACGACGCGGTACCGACCACCGCCGAACTTGCCGCCGAGGTCGTGCTCGGTGGGCCATTCGTTGTTCCACGTCCAGAGCGTTTCCTCTTCGCCCTTGGCGTTCCGACGGAATGCGACGGTTTCCGACTTCGCGCCCTGGGGGACGCGAGAGGCCAGAAAGTCAGCGAGTCCGGCCGGTTCTTCGATCTGCCGCCCCTCTCCCAGCACGGCCGCCGGCATCGCTGCCGCCGGTGCGGGGTTCTTCCCCAGCTCCGAGAGAGGAACCAGGATGTCCGGTTCCATGTTGTTCCCTTTCGACATGCCCCACGTGGGACACGGAAAGGAATCTACCTCTTCGCGGCCTTGGCTGGCAAGTCAGACGGGCCGGACAAAAGGAAGAGCGCCAGGACGCCCCCCGCCGCGAGTATCACGACGAGGGGCAGGGCTTTTCCCTTGACGGCCTCGACGGCCGCCGTCAATGGTGCGCCGATGCGCTTCTCCACCGAGCGCAGGACCGAAAGCAGCTTGTCGGCGTAGCCGTCGCCGGTGGCGTAGCCGCCAGAGGCCAGGGCCGCGGCAAACTTGGCTTTATCGCCTCGCACGGCCCACGCGCCGGGAAAGCTGCGTTGCACCACCGCCGCCCAATCGGCGAAGGACTCGGCCGGGCTCGGGTAGCTGCGGAACCAGTCGTCCACGTCGTACAGATACTTTCCGTCGGTCCGCTTCGTGACGCTGTAGACCTTCGGAAAGGACACGTTTGGAGAGGAAAGAACCTCTTTCGTCCGGATCAGAACGCGCGCGCCGGTCCAGCTCTTCCCGGTCTTGATGCCGAAGAAGTTCCAGCCCTTGGGCGCCTCGTTCCATCCCGTTTCTAGCCCCGCTTGCGCGAGGATCGACTCGGCATTGATTCCGGTCTGTGCTGCGATCTTGTCGGCGTAGGGCCGAAACTTGGAAATGAACGAGTCAATCGCCACGGCTACGGCTTCCCCCCGCTCAAGGCGTCGAGCTTGGCCTCCATGCGGTCCAGCCGCCGGAGGATGTCCACGTTCTGCGCCTCGACCCGGGTCAACTCCTCGCGCTTCGAGTAGCGGGAGTCGAGAAGGTCTTGAACGCCGGAAACGGCTTGCGAGACGCCGAACAGGGCCGCGAGCACCACGGAGGCAGAGACGCCGAGCGGCGTCTCCTTGACGGCCCGCGCGACCCTTCCGGCGCCCTTGGCGGGCTCTTCCTGGGGTTCGGTGGTCTCGTCGCTCACGGTGCGGCCTCCTCGGCCTCCTGGGCCGTCTCTGCGGGTGCGTCGGGGTCGTAGAACTCAGCGCGGCCCATGAAGTAGGCCGGGTCGTCCAGGTGTTCGGCCTGGGCCTGGGCGATGCGCGCGGAAAGCTCGGCGCGCCCCTCGTCGGTGTCGGGCACCTCGGCGACCAGTTCCGGCCGGAGAATCAAGCGGTATCGGATCATTCTCGCCATGTTGTCACCCCGAGACCATGAGCCACGGACGGAAGGCCGTGTTCGTGAAGGCGGTTCCGATGCTTGCGGGCATCTCGTTGGGGTCGCTCTTCTGCATGTTGGGCGAGGTGGTCGTCGTGGACCGTCCGGAGAGGACCAGAAAGCGATTGTTCCCGGTCGTGTCGTCCATCCAATAGCCCATGTAGTAGAGCATCGCACCAGTCAGCACGACGGGGGCAATCAGCGGAACGACATTAATTCCCACGGCCGGGGAAAAGCGGTTCGTCTGCGCGATGCGGTTCGCGAGGGAGTTGTAGAGACCCAGCCGGACATTGCTTCCCGTGATCTGCGAGAACCAGACGACCATTTGCGAAATCGTCACGGTCCCTTCGCTGATGAAGCCGAATGCGCGCGTCCCGTTGTTCGCGCCGATCCCGGTTCCGTTCTGCGCGATGGCGGATTCCGTCTCGTTCATCGCGAAGGGGAAAAGCTCCTTCGCGTAGGGGCTCGCGAGGGGTCCGCCGGATGCGTTGATCTGGAAGGTTCCGCCCGCTCCGCCGTCTACGAAGGACACGTTCGTTCCCGCGAGCAGCCGACGTGAGTTCGGGAGGGTGGCGGCCTCGTTGGCGATGGTCGCGAACGTCGCCGTCGCCGGCGCGCCGCCTCCACCGCCGCCGCCTCCACCTCGAACGCTTGGCCCTTTGGCCTGTCCTGGACGGAATCCCATGGTCAGGCGAGCGGGTAGGTGTGTTCGACTTCGAGCGCCAGCACAAAGCGGGCGTCTTCGCCGTTGAATGCGACATCTATCGCATCTGTCCGGAAGCGGAACAGCTCGAAAGCTCCATAGATGATCTTCGAGCCGGCGAACTCGTCCGCACCGTAGAACGGAACGAAGCGGTCCACCTCCTGCCAAGTGTTCAGCGTGTCGAAAAAGAAGCGGAACCCGTTTCCTGGTGCTGGAGCTGGCGGAGGATCAGCCGAAGCAAGGCTGCTTCGGATCAGAACAGAGAACGCGAACTTCCCGGTCACCGGATCCGCTCCCGTGGTCGTATCCAGAACGAGGCCGTCGGCAAAATTTCCGAATACGGCAAAACGCCGAAGAAATGGCCTGTCGTTTGCTTGGAACACCGACGAAGTGTCATTGATTCCGGTTCGACTGTAGAGAGTGGATCCGGGGTAGAGCTGGTTTCCCGGAACGACCAAGGCGATTCCCGGAAGAGGAGCGAAACCACCAATTCCGCCGCCAGTGTTTGCCGATGTCTCCAGCCTGGAGAGGATAGGGGAATACCTGTTCATCCGAACACCTCACTCCGGAACCCGGCGTCCATGATGATGGATTCCCGGGTTCCCTCGACGCGCTTGGATCCCTGGGGCAGCGCAGGCGCTGGCGTCCGGGCCATGAACTTCCGCATCCAATTCGCGTCCGAAACCTCGTACACGACGCACGAGACGACCAGGGAGACCGAGGCCTTTCCGATGAGTGCGGGAGTCTGCAAGAGACGGCCCTGCGCGGAGAACTGAATCCGGTTCCCGTCCACCTTGGGAGCGAAGGGGTAGCAGATGCCGAGATCCGAGAAGTAGGCCGGAGCGGGCACGGCGTCGGCCAGGACCGAGGCGCCGCCGCGCTGGAGGATGCGGAACGACGGAATCGGCGATGCGGCGTAGGTCGGGTCGATGGCGGCCGAGTAGTCGGCCGGGTCGAGGTCCGCGGCGAAGGTCAGGGATGCCACGATGTAGAGGAACGAGGACCGCAGCTCGACGCCCGGCGAGGCGTCGAAGTAGGAACCGTCCCAAGTGTAGGCGCCGGCGGCAAGCGGAGCCGTCAGACGGCCCGCCAGGATCAGCGGCCGGGCCTGGGAGTACGGAATCGAGACGACGGAAGCGGACATCGGGTCACCTCTCGAACAGGTAGGCGCGGAGGAAGCCGGTAACCCGACGTTCCGCCGCGGCGAGGTTCCAGAACTGGACCGTCACGGTAGAGCCGCCCGCGCACAGGTAGGGGACGCGGACCACGAGTTCCCCGCCGGCGTTGCCGTTGAGGAACTGCACCGGCTGCCGCTTGATCTGGATTCGCCCGTCGGTGGTCCCGAGCTGAACCTCCACGTCGCGAGGAGCGACGAGGAGGGAAGCAGCGTCGGCGACGGCCACGCGCAGGACGTTCAACCGAGAGGGGCCGGCGTGGGAAAGCTGCACGACGGCCGACACGGTGCCGGCCGCCGGGATCGCGATTTCCCAATCGCCCGGCTCGGTTCCGGCGAGATTGTAGAGGATCGGCTCGACGCGGGCCGTCGTGGTCCGATCCTGGAAGGTTTCAAGGCTGGTCGGCCTGTTGACTCCGGACGCTGGGGCGGCCATGGTGGCCCCCCTTATCGCTGCGGACGAACGGCGTAGACGCTGCCATGCAAGGCGACCGCGGCGTACTGGAAAACGGCCGGGTTCGTCTCGAGGCTGCGGAACTCGAAGCGCACCAAGGCGGTACGCTCGAAGAGGTAGCGCCAGGGGACGAGCGGTCCCATTATCTGGCCTTGATTCGTCGCGCCGGTGCCGTATCCCGGCGTGAAGAGGAGCGCGCAATCGACGAAACCGTTCGTCAGGTTGCGACCCGATCCGCGATCCGTGATGGAGACTTGAAGGCCGCGGGTAGCCGTCGCGCCTCCGAAGGCCGACACGGGGGCCGCCTGGGGGCGTCCGTTGGCGTCGCAGGGACCGGCGCAGATGCCCGACAGGTGTTCGGACAGGAAATCGCCGTCGCCGTCGATCTGGATTTCCACGGCGTTCGAGCCGCCGCCGGCGACGACGCACGAACCGGCGTAGGTCCGGCGGAACTTGCCCCGCTGCTGCCGCGTGATAGTGCGGAGCTCGGTTTCGATCTGTTCCAAGAAGGTATCGGCGGCCATGTGTTCCCTTTCCTCGGGCGGTTTCAGGGGTGAAAGATACAACGCTCCCGACTTGCACAGGCACCGGACCGCGTGGTCTGGTGGGTTTCTTCGCTGACGGGCGAGCCCTTGCGGGCTCCCCTGGTGGCCGGCGCGGAGGCTGCGCCGGCCGGGCTCGATCAAGTGCGCTTGACGAGGTTGTTCCGGTAGATCACCTGGAGCTTGGCGCCGTTGAGCGCCGCAGCGATGCCCGCCGGAATGGCGACCTGGAGACCGAAGGAAACCTGCTCGCCGATGACCTGCGGAATTTCCTTGATGGAGATTCCGAGCTCGCTCGGGAAGTGCGCGACCTGCGCGATGGATCCGGCGGCGATTTCGTAGTGCACGGGCACCTTGGGCAGCAGAGCCGCGCCGGAGTGCCGGAGCCAGAAGTCGGAGCCGGGGAAGAAGTGGCGGAACGCGGATCCGCCGAGCATGTCGTAGAACGCCGACACGAAAGCCGTGTTGACGGTCGCCGAGCCGCGCAGGAGGCGGAAGTCGATGTAGTGGACCTCGAAGGCCTGCCCGCGGGGAAGCTGGCCCGGAAGGGTCAGGTTCGTGTCCGCGATGGTCTTCGCGCCGCCCTGGGGCACCGAGAAGAAGTCGAGCTGCTGGACGCCGGTCGCGAGCGTCACGGTGTCGTACAGGTAGTCTGCCAGTACCTGGGCGCCGGGTCCGAAGGTGCCGGCGCCGAGGCGGGCAATCGTCGCCTGGGCGCTGCCGGGAACGACGCGATTCACGCGGGCGGCGGGGTTGAGCTGTTCGGCCATGGTGGAAACTCCGTTCGAGAGGTTGGGAGGGTGTGGGCTCGGATACTGGATCAGTAGCCGTAGCGTTCGGACTCGTCGCCGTCGAGATCGACGGGGGCGGCGAGGAAGTTGTCGTCGGCGCCCATGTCCACGGGAGCGGACATGTAGTAATCGCCGTCGAGATCGACGGGCGCCTCGATGGGCTGGTAGGCGAGCATCGTCTCGTCGTCGCTGCCGAGGTAGGGCGCGAGGACGGGGACGTTCCGGCGGATTCCATCCTGCAATCCGGCGATGCAGAGGCCGAGGCCGACGCCGCGGGCCTTGGGAACCTTGATCGCCAGGAAGGCGCCGGCGGCGAACTGGACGACGCCGACCATGCGGAGGACGAACGGGTCCTTCCTGTCGGTGGGCTTGCGGGGGAACATGCGGGCCGCCTGATTCGCGATCATGCGGGCGGCTCCGTATCCGAGCAGGCCGAGACCGGCGTCGATGAGCAGGGGCGCGACCTGCCGGCCGGCGCTCTTGACCATCGAACCGGCCTTGCGGGCGGTGCGACGGGAGGGCGTCGGGTTCTTGCGGGTCTTGTGCTTCTTGGCCTTGCGCTTCTTCTTGGGATTCTCGCGCATCTTGGCCCAGTATGCCTTGAGGGCTGCGGGCATCTTGCCTTTCTTGCTCTTCTTCTTCGTGGCCATCTGTCGCCCCTTGTTCGTTGGAATGATGACGCGGGCGCGTGGCCCCGGATTGAGTAGGAGAATACTTTCGGATTTCGGCACTGTCAACCCCTTTTCAACAGGTTATCCCCGATCTATCAACAGTCGAGGGAAAATCTATCAACACTGCCAGGAATCAATCCACAATCCCGCGCGAGTTCACGCGCAGCCGTGGACCGATGACGTAGAGCGTCCGGCCGTCCTGGTCCGTTGCGAGCATGTCGCCGGGGGCGAACTCGTGCCGGTAGGTGGCTTTCGTGCCGTCTCCGCCGCCGTTGAGCTTGTCCGACTCGTACTCGATGGCGACGGCCCGGCCGAGCGCCACGAGGACCAGCGGCGCCGGCTTCCGCACTTCCTGCGCGGAATCGACGGCCTCGCCCTGGAAGGCGGCCCGGATCCGTTCGGCTCGCTTGATGGCGTCCCGGCTCATGCGAAGCGATTCGCGACCTTGGCGGGCGCGCGGGCGGCCTGGAGGTAGGGAAACGCGACGAATCCGAGCACGAGGACCGCGGTTCCCCCGAGGATCCAAGGGGCGTACTCCACGAACGCGCCGGCCGTCTTGCCGGCGGACGTGAGGCGGTCAAGGATTCCGGGATCGGCCGCGGCTGCTGCTTTCTCCCGGGCGACTCGTTTCTCGGTGAGAGCCGGCGAGAAGACCTCGAACGAGATCGCGCCGGAGGCATAGAGGCGAATGATTCCGGCGAGGAATCGCTTTGCCGTCTCTTGCGGAGCTCCGAGGCCGTTTTGCAGGACGGCGACGAACGAACCCCACGACGGTTTCCCCGGAAGCGGATTCAAGGACACGCCGGCGCCGAACTGCTTCGCGGCAGCCATGTACTGCACGAGGTACCGTCGGAACTGGTCGTCCTTCCACGTTCCGAAGATGTTCGGGTCCGACTTCTTGAGCGAGTCCCGAAGGGCTCGAACGGCTGCATCGAATCCGACAGCGTCAGACAGTGCCGCCATGGGTGGCCCCCTTTCGCTTTCCGGATTGGTTCCCCTGGTAGTAGCCGACGGCGAAGCCAACGGCCGCCCACGCCAGGGGCGGAAGGATGCGCGCCAGGAGCGACGGCGCTTCCTGGGTCTGGACCACGACAGGAGTTCCCGCCGGAATCGTGCGGACTGCCGGGGCGGTACTCACTTGGACTTCGCGAGCATGTATCCGCCCACGACTCCCAAGGCGATCAGACCGCCGGACACGAGGAGGCCCTTTGTTCCGTAGAGCTTGGCCGCGACGGGCACCAGCACGGGCGCGAAGTCCACCTGCACCGGCCCGGGGGGCTGATCGGCAAGGCGCTTGAAATTCCGTTCCACCATCGCCGAGACGGTGGGAACGTCGGTGTCCCTCCATCCGACGACCATTCGGCCGCCGGACTCGTAGACCATCGGCTTTTTGCCGAACATTTCGCCAAGGCCTCCGGCGATGGCTTCGGCCTTGATCTTATCCGCGAGACTTGGCATTCTTCGACCCTCCACGGAAGAAAAGGACGCCGCCGACCACAACGAGGCCAACGGGGAGGAGCCATTTCGGGAGGCCGGAAGAGGACACTGGAGCGCGGCCCGCTGCGGTTGCAGCAGCGGAAGCCGCTCGCGCGGCCTCTCCGGCGGCCATGCCCTGGGCACGACCAGCAGCCGCGGCGCGTTTCTGGGCAGCAGCCGCGGCCGACTTGGCAGCAGCGGAAGCCGCAGCGCCAGCCGCAGCAGCAGCCGCGGCGCGTCCGCGCTTCTCCTCTTCGCTCATGGGTTCGCCGACGAAGACGTTCACGGCTTGGCCTAATTCCGCAGCAGGAGGACCAGCAGGAGAGCGCCACCGCCGATCAAGTAGATCGGGGGGATTCCGCCGCCGGTGGCAGGCATGGCCGCGGGAGTCCCGGTGGCAGGCATGGCCGCGGGAGTCCCGCGGCCATGCCTGCCACCGGGACTCCCGCGGCCGATTCCGAACATGGACGCCTTGTTCCCGAGCATTCCCTCGGTTCCGGCTCCCATCTGCGTGGTTCCGAACGTCGAACCGATGGCCGTTCCGACCAGCGTTCCGACCGGCTTCGCGGTGGAGCGAAGGACGTTCATGCCGACCGAGGCGACAGGGCGAACGATGGCGGATCCCGCGGAACCGACGGCCCGGAAGGTCTTCGCGGTTCTCTTCTTGAGATCGGTCAACCAGCCTTCGAGGCTTTCCGGGTCGAACTCGTCGCCGACCATGACGAAGCGCCCCGAGGACTGGCCCCAAGGACGCGCGCCGGCGGCACCGCGAGCCGGAATGCCGGACGTGAGCGCCGGCCGCCTGGGCTTGCGGTGCAGAACGTCGGACATGGTGGGTTCCCACGCCTTGAGCGAAGCGCGGGCCATGTTGGCGCCGAACTGTGCAGCGTCGAGGATTTCCGGCTCCATGGTGTCACCTTCGAGAGTTTCGAGAATGGCCATTGTCTAGCCCTCCGCTAGGGTTTTTCGGGCGCTCCAGTTTTCCGGGCGCCCGTAGCTGCTTGTTGGGTAGGTCGGGTCGATGGGAACCCACGTGTCGCCGAGTTTCACCTCGGTGAAAACGTGATGCAAGCGAAGATCGGGCCGACGAGACACGGCCACGACGCGCCAGGGATAGCGCGAAGCAATGGCCCAAGCCGCGACGGCCGTCGCGCGGTCGTCGCAGTCCGCACCGCGCGCCGCCTCCATGCGCAGGAAGAGCGGGCGTTGCACCAGCTCGACGCCGGGAGGGTCGCGGCGGTATGGGATCGCCTGGACGAACGCGAACAGCTCGGGAGGAGTCAGCGAAACGAGGTCCGCCATATCCTGCCAGTATTGGCGGGCAAGCCTGCCAATCTGTTCCCCGGTCTGCTCGACCTTGAAGAGCTTTTCCCTTGTGGATTTCACACCAACAAGCTATCTTCCCCAAAGTCGGCTTGCAAGGGCTTTCGCCCTGGGAGGCCGATAAAATGGGGGAAAATGGGCTTTCCCTCTATATAATACACGAAAGGGATATTTTCTTCATGAATAAGCCACTTCCGCCGAAAGTCAATTCCGAGGGACGCGCCGAAAAGGTCAACCCGGACCCGTTTTCGCTCTTCGAGGTCGAAACCGAGGAGGGAACCGAATGCATTCCGATCCCAACGGTACTAGCCGAATCGGCAATGCGTCAAGCGGAAGCCGCCGAACGCACCGCCGGAGCCCTGGAGCGCCTTGTCGAGGTGCTTTCGCAGGCCCACGGAGTCCCCTTCCGCGCGTTCGGAAGCGAGGATCCCGAGGCCGGCAACATGCCCGCCGCGAGCAAGGATCCGCAGGGATGACGGGGCGGCCGGTCGCGGTCGTCTGGTCTGTTTCGCTTTCCGATCAGGAAAGCGAACAGCTCGAACAGATTTTGTCCGAATCTGGTTTCAAGCCAGGATTAGAGGGGTTCGAGGAGCTAATAAGGCAAATTCTGTCCGGAGATTTCGGCGACGAGGACGATGACGACAACGAGCAGACGAACCGCCGTCCGCGGGCCAGAACCGACGCACTCGAACAGCTTTTGCGCGAACATGGGCCGTTGATCGCCGAGGGCGGAAAGATCGCTCTCGAAGCCTTGCATCGCCGTTTCTTGAGGCCGCGCGGGTGAGCGTCCCGGACTACATCGCGAGCGAAGGGGCGGCGCCTGGAGGTGCCGCTCTTTCGTCCATGCTGCCAGGGTTGCACCTATCCGGCGGGAATCCGTTCGAGGGTGACGCGGGATTGCGGAACGCCTGGACGGTGTGGGCTCAGTCGTTCAGCGACAGAACGCGCGCCGTCTACTCGGACGGTCTTTCGTGGCTGTGTCGCTGGCTGGAGATCCCCGACCCGCTCGACGCCGTGCTCCATGTCGCCAGGATGCCGCAGGCCGAAGGAACGGCCCGCCTCGTGGCCTGGGAAACGTGGCTACACGAGATCCGCGGGAATGGTCCTCGAACGCTCAAGGCTCGACGGATGGCCGTTCTACAGGCTTTCCGCTTGCTCTACGCTGCCGGCGCCGCGACCTGGATTCCGCAGTTTCCGCGGCGTCGTGCCGAGGCCGACAGGCCGCCGGCGGATGCGCTCTCGATGCGGGCCGCGCGCGCCTTCGTGGCGCGCGTGGACGGCCAGGAGTGGCGAGACGCCAGGGACCGGGCCGTCTTGTGGCTCGTCGTCGGGTGGGGAATCCCTCTCGTGGACGCTGCCGCCCTGGACGTGTCGAGCTTCGATCCTTCGTCCGGCCGTCTTTCCCTCCCGAGGAGATCCGCGCCCGTGGTCGCCCTTCCCGAGATCGCCGACGCCCTGCGCGCCTGGGTGGAGGTCCGCCCCGAGGCCGAAGGGCTTCGCGCGCTCTTCGTCGGGCACCGAAGCGGAGGAGCGCAGCGGATCCGCTGGACCCGCTTGGATGTCCGCGGCCTCTGGTCCATCATTCGCCGGCGCTTCGATGCGGCCGGATTCCCCAAACTCCGGAAGGGCGGATTCCGCCATTCCGCCATTCTGGCCGCCCTGGGTGGCGAGGTTTCAGCATGACGCGAGCAGCAGCACGACGGCCGAGGCGGCCCCTTTTCTCCATTCTGGACCTGTGGGCGCGTCCTATCTCCTTCCTTCCGATCCTGGGCAGGATCCCCGGATCGGATGCCGTGGCGGCCTTGTGGATGTCCCACGCCCTGGAGAGGCAGCGGCAGGCCGGAGAGGGGAAAACCTGGATTTGCCCCTCCTGGGAATGGTACGACGCGACCCTACTAGGCCGGAAAGAGCAGGAACGAGCCCGCCGATTCTGGGCCGGGTTGGGAATCGTTGCCGACCTTCGCGCCGGTGGGGTCGCCGCACCTGGGAACGCTCTGGCCTATGTGGTGAACGTCCGAGCACTAGACGCGCTCGTTCGGTCGCACCTCGAAGAGGGTCCGAGCCCCGCACCTGGAGGAGTTCCGAAGCGTCCCAAACGGACACTTCCGAAGCGTCCCAAACGGACACTTCCGGAAATGTCCCAAACGGACACTTCCAGTATAATCCCTGTTGTTCTTCCTACGGAAGAAACAGGGAAGGAGAGCGAAAGGGGGGTGCAGGGGGGAAGCAATGCGCCCGACGAACGCAACGAACGCGACCAACAGCAGGCAGCCGGGACGGCTGCCCGCGCGCGCTCTTCGGAGCCAGGGGGGGGACCATGCAGCAGCAGCAGCCAGCCGAGCCCGGAGGAGTGGGCGGACCATTGCCGGACGACGTGGCCGAACTGGAACGCCGACGACATCGCGAGAGCCTACCATTCGGCCGCCGCCGCTGGCTGGAGGAAGAGCCGGGGGGGACGGATTCGGGATTGGCGAGCGTTCTCCGTGGTCTGCGCGAAGGTGTGGGAAGCCTCGAGGGAGGGCCAGGAGGCCGCCAGGAGGGCGAAGGAGCGGGAGAAGGAGCAGGAACGACGGGCGGAGAGCCTTCGACGCCTCGAGGCCGCCAGGACGCCCGCGAGCAGCCTAACGCCGGAGGAGCGGGAGGCGAACCGGGCCGCCCTGCTGCAAGGTCTCTTCGGGAAGCGGGCGGCGTGATGCCCGCGGCCGTGGAGCTCAAGCCGGGGAAGGGGGGCGGGAAATGGCTTTCCGCCCTGGACGTGCGCGACCTCACCGGCCAGGAGTCGAGGACGGATCGGCCTTACGTCGAACTCCTCGCCCCGCTGGGCTACCTGCCGAGCACGTCCGGCGACCTCGAACAGCTCGCCAGGGAGGGCCGACTCTCGGAGCTTGCGCCGATCTGGTGCCCGCGCGGCTTCCGCTGCGATGCGGCCTCGATTCCTCGCGTCCTGTGGGGCATCTATCCCCCCTGGGCTCGATCCAATCGGGCCGCGGTGCTGCACGACTACCTTTACACGGTCCAGCCGTGCAGCAGGGAGCGCGCGGACGCCCTGTTCCGCGAGGCGTTGCTCGCTTGCGGCGTCTCGTCGGCGCGGGCCTGGATCATGTGGAAGGCCGTTCGCCTGGGTGGTGGCGGCTACTGGAACGCGCGGACGCCCGAGGACGTGCAGGCCGCGCGCGAACATGCCGCCAGGAATGGCGGATCCCTGGAGGTTTCCCCGTGAACGTCTCGAAGATGAGCCGCGAGAAGATCGCCGCCGCCCTCGCCAAGGGCGGCCGGTACATGAACCACGCCCGCCAGTGGGTGGCCGTCAAGGTGGGCGAGCGGGTCGACCCCGACGACATCGCCCTCGCCCTCGTGTCGCCGGATGCTTTGATCGTCCGCGAAGCCGTGCGGATGGCCTCCAAGGCCGGCCGCGCTCCTCGTCGGCGGCGGGCTTGAGCGATGGTTCGGTGGACCTGGTGCGCCACAGGTCGGCCATGCGCCGGAGAGTCGTGTCGGAGGTGGCCTGCGCCTTGGCCGCGTACTCCAGGCGCAGGATTCCGAAGGTGAGCAGCTCGATCGCGTATTCGCCTCGCGAACGCGCGGGCTCTTCGTTCCCGGCGCCAAGCAGCGCCAGGCGGGCGTGGCGGGTGGTCCATCGTCAAGCCGGAGAAGCGCGACGACGCGGGCGGTGTGCTCGCCTGGGGGCCGTCGGGAATGCTCGAGGACTCGGAGGGCCGGCTCTATCCCTTCCGGTGGGCTCTGGTCCCGCTGTCCCGGATCATCCCGAGCAACGATCCGAAGACGGGCCGCCCGCTGCGGTTCTACCTGCCCGAGCTACAAGGGCGGAACCGGGAAGCCGTGGCGAGTCGGTCGCAGGTCCAGAAGTTGGCCGCCGGCCTCGATGCTCGCCGGCTCATGCTCGCCAGCTCGACGCCGGCCGACTCGGCGCCGGTGGTGTGGAGAGGGACCGGGGAGCGTTCCGAGGCCTTCCTCGTGGTGTCCGGGAACGGCCGGACCATGGCCGCGATTCTCGCGTTCGAGACGGAATCGGAGGCGTGGGAACAGTACCTTTCCGCCGTCGCTTCTCGCTGGAACATGGCCGCGAAGCTGGACGAGCTGGACCGGGACGAGCGGTTCCTCGCCGTGCGGGTGCTGGGCGGCAAGGACGGCGCGCCCGTCGAGCAGGCCGTCGCGCTTGCCGGCGCGAGCCAGGGCACGGCCTCGGCCGGTCTGTCGGACCTGGAAAAGGCCGTCCACGTCGGCCGCGCGCTGGGGATCGAGACGCCGCTCGCCCTGGGCCGCTTCCAGTTCTCGCGACCCGTGACGCCCGAGACCGTCGGCGACTGGATCGCCGACAACCCGGAGACGTGGCGGAAGATCCTCGCCAAGATGGACCCGGCCAAGGCCGCCGCGATCAACAATCAGCCGGCGCAGGCCGCCGCCCTCGTGGAAGCGGTGATGCTCCAGGGGATCCCGTCGGACGTGGTGGCCGCGGCCTACGATCCGAGCGGAAAGCCCGACCTCGTGCCGGTGCTGCTGGGAATGCTCCCGGCCGTCTGGAGCCTGGAGAGCGCCGCGAACAGTCGGCCGCCGGAGATCGCCGAAGGGTGGCGCCTGCTGCCGCGGTTGCCGCGGGCCTTCGAGTGGTTCCGCCGGATGGACGGAAAGAGCCTCGCGAAGATGCGGGCCGCCCTGCGCGACGAAGAGGTTCAAGGCGGCCTCGACCTGGGCGACATGCCGAAGGACGCGGCGCCGCTGTCCGATTCCCTCGCCTGGGCGCTGGGGGTGGCAATCGTCAAGGCGGCCGGCCGTGCTGCACCGGCCGAAGCGATGGCCGACTACCTGCGCGAGTACGTCGCCGACGCGCTGCGGACCGGGCCAGGGGAAAGCCTCTTCGGCGCCGCGGACGACGTAGACCCGGGGGCCGTGCTGCTGGGCCGCGTGGATCGCCGTCTCTTGCGCCGCAACCCTCCGCGGGGCATGGTGCGCCACGGGAAGGCGGGAACCGTCGTCAGGTATCCCGGAGGCGTGGAGGTCCGTTTCCGGCGCCGCGTGGAGGATCCGACCGCGCTCGCCATGGCCGACGCGCACTACCTCGAAGCCCTCGAGGGCCAGGGGGCACTATTCGGAGGCCTGGGCAGGGAAACGACCCTCCACCAGAACCCGGCGCGGGATCCGGCGCCGGCCTGGGCCGTCGCAGCCGCAGGGGAAGGCCCCGGCCCGTGGCCGTGGCTTCGGCTCACGCCGGAGCAGTGGGGCGAGCTGGAACTCGCCGCGTCCCGCGCGGCTGTGTCTGCTGTGGCATTGGCTCCCGGCGGGTTCTGGAGAGCGTGGCGGGATGCTGGCTTCGACCCGGCGAACCTCTCGCCCGAATGGCTGCGGAAGCGGGACGCCTTCGCGGCTCGATCCGTGGCGCAGATGCGGGATGCGGGCGCAACCATCCGCCGCGATCTGGCCTTGCGCGTGTGGCCATCCATCCCGAGCAATCCCTCGCGATCCTCGCGAAACAGAGACGCGAAAAGGGTTTGCGCTAGGCGAACGAAAAGGATATATTCCGAGGGCGGCCGGCGTTCGGCCGTTCCTCGAAAGGGAATCGACATGACGAAGAAGAAGACGCCCGCGGTCGCGACCACCTCGACGGGGGTTCGGAAGATCCCCAGCAGCTACAAGGAACTCGCCGCGGCGTTCCGTGCCCTGGTGAAGGAATGCGACATCGCGAAGCAGGTCGCGGCCGACAACTGGGATACGGCGAAGCGGTGGAACACGACGGCCGATGTCCGTTTGGAGTACATCCAGAAGGTCGAAGCCGAGCGCGATCTCGCCTTGTCCGGCAAGGCCGGTGCCGAGCAGCGGGAGGCCGCGGCCCTCGAGTACGGCCGCGAGCTTGCCACCTCCGAGGCCGAGCTCCGCGGGCAGGTCGCCAACCTCGAGACCCGGCTCGCCTGGGCCGAGAACGCCCGCCACGTCCTGGAACGTCGGTTCTACGAGTTCGCCCTCTCCAAGGGTGCGACCCTCGAAGAACTGCGCGAGCAGTTCCCCGGGCACCGCATCGACCACCGCGGAACGGTGGCGTAATGCGCTGGGCCATCGTTCGCCACGAAGGCAAGATTCGTGCCTGCATCCCGGAAACGGCCGCGATCTTCGCTTCCGTCGTGGATCCCGCCGAACCCCTGCGGAAGATTCCCGCCCTTCTGCCGTCGCCGGGTGTGGTGATTCCGCTTTCCGGTCAACCTGGGGTGTCCCTCACCTGGGAAGATTCCCCGGTCCCGCTGGACGGACAGCCGGCCTTCGGTGAAGAGTCGGGCCGGGTCGCCGTTGGCGCCGGGCTGCACATCTTCGGCGCCGGGGGGAACTAGTGTTCGTCGCCCTGTTCATCATCTTGGGCGACTTCCTCGCCAGCTCGACCCGCTTCAAGGCGGGCGCGCTGGTGTTCTGGTGCGTCCTCATGTTCGCGCCTACCGTCTTCCTCCCCTCGCCGTGGTCCGATCTGTTGACGGGCTCCGTCGCCCTCGTGGGCGCGCTCTTCGGGGCGTGGTGGCAGGCAGAAGGGGAAACGGTCCGCCGGCGGCTGGATGCTGCCCACGTGGCCTGGGAAATGGGCTTCGATGCTCGCGCGGCCTGGAAGTGGTCGCGCCAGTTCGCGGGGCTCGACAAGTAGCAGAAGGGGAAACCATGTCCAAGGATCTCAGAACCCCGAAGTACCTTCGGGAGTTCGTTCTCTCTCGTTGCCTGGGCTGTACGGTCCGGGTCGAGGCCATCGCCAGGGAGTGGACCAAGCAGCAGCGCGGACAGATGCCCGCGTTCGGATCGAAGGAGCTTCCGGACTACGCCAAGGGGGCCGCCTCCGACTTCAAGCAGATTCGGCGCGCCGTGCTGGACCTCGTGGAAACCAAAGGTCTGCGCATGCACGAGGAAGCGCACGAAAAAGGGCAGGAGCCCCGCGACTCCTGCCCCTGACTCGGGTTTCCCCTCGTCTCTCGCCCCTTTCCGGTAATGCCCACTCGGGGCGAGGTTT
>Ga0116184_10002379_pt1 | contig 16550 bp, 9 predicted proteins | sample AD_JPNNA5_MetaG_FD_89886 | JGI IMG/M metagenome (GOLD analysis project Ga0116184, IMG submission 89886) | Active sludge microbial communities of municipal wastewater-treating anaerobic digesters from Japan - AD_JPNNA5_MetaG | ecosystem: Engineered > Bioreactor > Anaerobic > Digestate | place... | reverse complement strand
CGAGGGCCTGCTGCGGCTGTGGGGCTGGGATGAGCCCATCGAGATCCTCGATGCTGTGCAGCAACTAGCCCAGCCCAGCGAGCGGGTTCTCGACCGCTTCGGGGTCGACACGCGCTACATCCGCGCGAGGGGCGCCGAGGACGGCGATGGCAGCATCACCGAGGAGCTGATCCGCGGGAAGCCGCATCTGTCCTTCACGGACGAGTTCGGCGTGACTTGGTCCATGCCCAAAGTAGGTGGGCTGTACCACGACATAACCTACTCGCCACTGGCTGCGGCGACCACTGTGTCGGACGTCGAGAACCATCCGTGGCCCGACGGGGGCGACCCGGCGCGCTTCCGAGGCGTCCGTGAGGAGGCTCTCCGCACGCTGGAGTCGACCGACAAGGCGCTCGTGACCGGCATCTCTGGTGTCGTGTTCGAGTTCGGCTGGTACCTGATGGGCTTCGAGCACTTCTATGGCTGCCTGTCGACGCAGCCCGAGCTCATCGAGGCCGTCCTCGACCACACGCTACAGTACTGGCTGGACTTCGAGACGGGCTTCCTCGACGCCGTGGGCGACCTGGTCGATGTGGTGTGCGTGGGTGACGATCTGGCCGGGCAGCACGGAATGCTCATGTCGCCCGAGGTGTACCGCCGGTTCATCAAGCCGCGGCAGGCGAAGCTGTACGCGCTGATCCACAGTAAGACGAAGGCCAAGCTGTGGTACCACTCGTGCGGCGGCATCCGGCCAGTGATTCCCGACCTGATCGAGATCGGCGTCGAGGTGCTCAACCCGGTGCAGGTGTCCGCGGCGGGGATGGACCCGGCCGAGCTGAAGCGCGAGTATGGCCGGGACCTCGTTTTCTGGGGCGGCGGATGCGACACCCAACACGTGCTACCCCACGGCACGCCGGCTGAGGTGGCGGCCGAGGTCAAGGGCCGGCTGGATGCCCTGGCCCCGGGTGGTGGGTGCGTGTTCACGCCGGTGCACAACATCCAGCCGGACGTACCGGCGGCGAACATCGTCGCCATGTACGAGGCGGCGGCCGAGTGGCGGGGCTAGCCCCCCGTCGCCATGCCCAGGTGGTATCCGAGCCACTCGTAGGCCCGCTCGAGCGCGATGGGCGGCAGAGAGTGGCCGGCGTCATGGACGAGCAGCCCCAGCGCCTCGGTGCCGCCCATCAGCCGGTACACCGGCATCGCTGCCGCCACGTAAGGCCAGCTCTGAGCACCGTCGGCCGAGCCGCCGCCGATGAGTAGGAATGGCCTCGGCGCGGCCAGTGCCAGCAGTTCGTGCGTGTCGTGGGCGAAGCCGGGCTCGCGGATGGACGGGCCAAGGTACCACTCGGCATCCCAGTTGGAAAACGACAGGCCGACGCCGCCCTCACTGCTCACGGCCGCCGAGAACCGGTCGTCCAGCGCACAGAGGAACAGGGTCTCTTTGGCGCCCAGCGAGTGGCCGATACACCCCAGCCGCGAGGGATCAACGAACGCGAGGCTCTGCAGGTAGTCGGCGGCGCGTTGGGCGTCGTAGAGCATCTTGCCCATACCGCGCCAGCCGGGATGTCGCTCGCGGAGGCGTGCCACCGCCTCGCCGAACGTGGTCGCGCCGGCGTAGTCCCAGATGAAGCACCCTGGGCACAGCGTCACCATGCCGCGCTGTGCCAGGTGCAGTCCGATGTGGTAGCTCTCCGGCCCTTCGAGTCCGGCCGGCTGCCGGATGGTGTAGTCTACCGTCGAGTGCAGGACGACCACGCCGGGCAGGCGGCCCGTGGTCTCTGCTGGGCGCAGCAGGTAGGCCTCCATCCAGCAGCCTGGCTCCACCTGCAACCGCACGAGCTGGCGGAGCACGTCGCCGGCCCGGTCCTCCTCGATCACCTCGCAGGCCAGGTTGGCTGGCGGCGTAGGCGCAGGGCCGAGGAACTCCGTCCACCAGCTCCGGATGGTCTCGCGCCGCGCGAGCCAGTGCTCGCGGTCATGCGGCCGCCCTTGGAGCAGGTCCCACGCGGCAGGCGCGTCAGGCGCCCCCGGCGGGGCCTGCTGCACCTCGGGCAACCACGGAAGAGGGACCGCGGCCAGTGCCGCGGCGGCTAACGCTATGGTTCCGAGCCCATGCGTCTGCATCGGTTGCCTCAGCAAGGCTGGTCCAGTTACTCATCCGGCGATTTGGCGTCTCTACTCCCGCGCGAACACGAGAACGTCCATCGGCTTCCCGCCGCGGTGGATCTGCTTACGCAGAATCGCCTCATCGACGAACCCGGCCGCGTTCAGCGCCCGAATCTTGGCCTCCGACGCGTCGTCCGCATAGGCTTGCACCTTGGCCTTCGGCCAGTCGAAGGCGCTCACCAGGGCAGCGCCGTGCTCGGCAGCACCCGGCCACAGCATCAGGTCGAGCACGTAGACCTCTTCGTGGAACCGCACGTCGGGCTGCAGGGCCGCGTAGCCGAGCACGGCGCCGTTGGGGCCCTGCAAGACCTTGCACTGGCAGTCGCCGCGCTCCTCGCACCTCTGCTTCAGGCCGTAGAACGGCCCCTCGAAGTTGTACGGGCCGAAGGCCGGTGGCAGCACTGTGCGCAGATACTCCCCGTAGTCGAATGAGGTCATCACCGAGATAGCCGGCCAGTGGTGCCAGGCCAGATCCACCACGCTCACCGGCTCGGCCGAGAACCACTCCGCGGCGAAGGCATCGTCGCCGACGACGGTGTAGCGCATCTGGCCGGCCTCTGGGGCGATACTCTCGAAGCCGAAACCTCTGTAGATGTAGTACGGGTGGGTGTCATAGCCCGTGTCGAGGATCAGGCACTGCCCACCCCGGCGGCGGAAGTCGCCCATCTGCTCGGCCATCAGTAACTTGCAGGCGCCCTTGCGGCGATGGGGCACCGAGGTGAAGACGTGTCCGAGGATACCGGCGCCCCGCGACTCGACGGTCATGATGTTCGTGATGATTTCATCGCCCACCCGGCCGATGTAGAAACGGGTCTCGAGCTCATCCAGCCGCTCACTCACGGACCGCCGGATGTGCCACATGCAGCTCTCGGGCTTGTGGGCGAGGAACTGCGGGACCAGCGGTGCGAACGTCGGATCGGGACACAGCACGCAACCCATGTCCATGGTCTCGCCCGACGTCAGGACAGCGCTACCCAGGCTCGTGTACAAGGATCACCCTCCGTGTCACGACCGGTGCTCAGCGTGAGCGCACCGGGAAGTAGAGAGTATAGGGTTCATCGACCACCTCAAAGAGAGGTCGGAACCGGATGGCCTCGCGCTGCTTCACGGTGCGGTAGCCTCCCTGCCACAGGATCCACTCTCGCTCGTTATCGGGCACTAGCACACTGGCCGGATCGTTCGGGTCGCACTCCAGCGCGACCTCGCGGTCGCACAAGCCGGCGAGCACCACTGGGCCATCCAGGAATGCCACGGTCCCCGGCTCATCGGGGATGGGGGCCACGGACAGCGCCTTGGGCAGCTCCAGCGTCACGGTGTCGTTCGACCAGACACGCCGGAGCACTGTGAAGCCCCGATCGGGTGGGGGGGCCACGGGCGTCTCATCGTTGACGCGAACCGAGGCCGGCCCACTCAGCCAGCCGGGGAGCCGGAGTTTGAGCCCGAACTCAGTGGGGCGGTCGCAGGTGACGATCACCCGGAATGTCCACGCCGAAGGACGATGCGTCGAGCCGCCACGTGGCTCGGCGAGCGCCTGAGTCCCCCCCGCGCGGGTGTCCTGCGCCAGCGCCAGCCGCACGGTCGCGCCGCTCCACTCGGCCGTCGCCTCACTCGGGATGAACTGCGACACGACGAACCCCTCGTCGTCCGCGAACCACACGAGCCGCCCGTAGCGGCTGTGGGCTTGAACCAGGGTCCCATGGCAGCACCAGAAGTCGTGTGTGGGGTGCCCCCACCGTTTGCGCCCACCGGCCTCCAGAGGCAGGAAGTAGCTGACCATGCCCGTGCCCGGGTGTTGCTGGGCGAGGATGCCGTTGTAGAGGTTGCGCTCGATGTAGTCGGCATAGGCCGCCTCGCCAGTCCACCGGAAGAGGTAGTCCGCCAGCCGAATCATGTTGTAGACCGTGCAATGCTCCTGGTTCTTGTCGCCCCGGCGGGCGGCAAAGGCCATGGGAGGGGTCCAGATCTCGCCCGAGGTCTGTCCACCGGTGCAGAAGGTGCCGCGCTCCGTGACCGCCCACCGCCAGTAGGCCTCCGCGGCCCGGCGCCACCGGCCGTCGCCGGTCACCTCGTAGCACCGGGCCGCGCCATGGGCCTCAGGGATCGTGGTGTTCGCGTGCATGTTCGTGAGCACGTCGCGACCCTCGAGCAGAGGGTCGAACAGCCGGCGCCGCGTGTAGCGCTCGATGAGGTCCAGGTATTTGGCGGAGCCGGTGACACCATACAGGTCGGCCCAGGCCTCGAGCATCCCGCCGGTCTCGACGTCGAGCATGTCGTCCATCTGCTTCTGGGAGAACTGGCCCGACCACCGGTGGAACCAGTCCGCGAACCGGTCGGCCACCTCGAGCGCCTGAGCGTTCCCGGTGAGCACGTGCATATCGTGGAGTCCCATGAGCGTCTTGTGGTGCACGTAGTGCGGCGCCCAGGTGGGCGTGCCTTGAGCGAGCCAGTCCATGTACTTTTCTGGAATGGGGCTGGCCCACTCGCCGCCGTTCTTGGCCTGGCAGCGGGCCAGCTCAGCGACCACATGGTCGGCGCGGGCCCGCAGCTCCGCATCGCCTGCGGCGACACAGATCGCGGCGGCGGCCGAGAGCCAGTGGCCAAGGAAGTGGCCCCTGACCTGACAGGTGGGCGACTCCCACCCCCAGTGACGGTCGTCGCCGGCATCGGGCGCGGGCCCGCGCGTCTCCCGGAGAATCCACTGCCCCATGCCTGCTTCGAGGAGGAAGGCCTGGAGCAGGTTCTCCGCGCGAAGGCTCGATACATAGGCGCGGTTCAGTGCGAACCGATGGGCGAACAGTCCTCCCGATAGACGCACATCACCCAGCGGCAGCCCACGGCATCTCGCCATGCCTCAGTCCTCCGAAAGCCGGATCGGTCGCGCACGGCATCGCTCGCGCCACCGGCACTCTTTGCTCTGACCGTTCCACGGAGCGGGCCGGCTCCCCTTGACCTGTTGCCTCGTACCGAGGCCGCACGCGAGCGGGCGGGCGGAGGGCCCGAGGAGGAATCGGGACGCGCGGCATGAGCGGCCCCATCCGGCTCTATCGCGCCTGAGTATCGCGCCGCCTCCACCCCCACACCCCCGACACCACCACGGCGGCCAGGCTCGCCCATACGGCCACCTCGCCCACGCGCGTGTACACCGACCCGGGCGGGTCGGTGGGCCGGAGCGGGATGCGGGCGCTGACGGCCCGGCTCTTCATGTCGAACAGCGGCGTGGGATAGGAGATCCGGCCGTAGGCATCAACGAACATCGAGATACCCGTGCACGCCGCGCGGGCGATGGGAGTGCGGTTCTCGACGGCCCGCATGATGGACAACCCGGCATGGAACTCGCCACCGTCAGTGGCACGGAACCAGCCGTCGTTGGTCACCAGGGCGATGAGGTTGGCCCCACGGCTCACGGCCCGCCGCGCCGGGTAGGTCAGCGTGGACTCAAAGCAGATGATCGGCGCCAACCGCAGGTCGCCTGCATCGAACACGACGAAGCCATCGCCCGGAGTGAGGCTCCGGGCCGATGCGCCGAAACGATCCAGTGTCGGCCCGGCAACGGCGCGCAGCCAGCCCGGCGTCTGCTCACTCATGATGACGAGCCGGTTCTTGTGGTAGACGCCCCCGATGGTCCCGTCGGGCAGGAACAAAATGGCGGCGTTGTGGCTGCGGTCGGGCGGCGTGTGGTGGTGGCATCCGGCGAGGAGATAGCACCGCTTCCGCCGGACCAGGTTGCTCACCGCTCGCCGCAGGACCGCGTCGCGCTCGAGATCGGCCCCAATGGCGGCCTCGGGCCAGATCACGAGCCCCCCCGGCTCGATGTCCTGCGCTTGGGTGGTCTGGATGAACTGCCTCAACTGCTCCATGGACGGCGTCGGTGGGCCGAAGACGATGGGTTGGTTCACCTCTCCGCACTGCACGAGGGTCACCTGCACGCCGCCGGCGTCCTCCTCGTCGCCCGGGTGGAGCGCCAGCACCATTTGGCCGAACAGGATGAGGAACACGGGTGGCCCGACCGCGAGCACGCGCGTCAGCACCGGCCGGGCGTTGGCGGTGAGCAGTTCGACGATCGCCGCGTTGGTCAGGGCGATCAGGTACGAGAGTCCGTATGCACCGGCCACGCTGGCGAACTGAACAGCCCGGGGCGCCGTCACCTGGGAGTGCCCCAGGTCGCTCCACGCGATACCGAGGTCGCCCAGCGAGCGGAGCCACTCGACCGACACCCATACGCAGGGCACGAGGAGCACCACGCGTGCCCACGAGGGGCGCCGCCCGACGACCCAGTACAGCGCGCCCCCGAGGATGAGGCCCCACGCGGCCTCGAGCGCCGCGCCCGCGATCCAGGGCAGCGTGCCGAAGACCGACAGGAAGTGGAACGTCTTGAGGTTCAGCCCGAGTCCGAATGCGGCTCCGCACCACAGCGCTCGTCGGAGCCGGTGAGCGCGCAGTGCGGCCGCGATGAACGGCACGGGCGCGACCCAGGCCAGCGCGGCGATGCCCGGCCGGATGAACGCGAGGCTCAACACGAAGCCCGACAGGCCGCACAGTAGCGTCACATAGGGCAGTGGCGCGGGACGAGCGCTCTGCGCTTCGACCCGGTGCTCCTCGGCAGTTGCCATGGCCGCCTCGCTCAGCGCGCGGCTCCCCAGAGCAGCGCGAAGTCGTGTTCACTCTCACCCAGGTCGACGCTGCCGTCGGCGCCGGCCTTCATGACACGCTCCTCGGCCGTGTCCAGGTCCACCGCGATCACCTCGGCGCCCTGAAGTTCGGCGCCCAGAAGGGCCACCAGGCGTGCCTTCGCCCGCTGCCGTAGCCACATCGTCTGCCCCGCCTTCACTTCCCAGGCGACGATGCCCGCGAAGTTGCGCGCATAGGCCAACCCCTGTTGCCCGTCGGCCCTCGTGAGACTCGCGAGCTGGTAGCCCGGGCTGACGCGCCGCCCACCGGTCAGCGCGGGGGGCTCGAAGGCGGCGACACCGCACACCGTGGCGTAGCCCGCCGCATCGGTGGCGAAGTCAAAGTCCACACCCAGGCTGAGGAAGTGCTGCACATACTGCTCCATCACCCGCATCTCTGCCTGGCCCCCGGGGCTCCGCCAGTGCTTGTCGTCATCGAGCGGATGGTCGACGAGGACGGCGATGGTGGGCCGCCGACGCTCGAATGCCGTCCAGTCGATCCGGTCCATCAGCGCCCGAGCCAGCCGGAACTCCTCGACCTCAAAGCCGCGGGCATTCCAGAAGAACGACCCGGGGTTACCGTTCACGAGCCCGAACCAGATGATGTCCCGCATCACGTACCGCCGGTCGCGGTCACGTTCGGGTGGATACGACGAGAACTCGTCACCCGCCGACTCGCCCATGAAGCACGTGCCGGCCATGCGGCCATAGCGGGTCAGGAGGTCGACGGCGGCGCCGTAGTCGGTCTCGGGCCTCGTCATGCCCACCGGGTACAGGTGATACGTGTAGAAGTCCACGTTCGACTGCGTCGTCCAATAGAGCGGGTCGCTGGTCACGATCCCGCCGCCGCCATGGCTCACGCAGACCGGAGTGTCGGGGTCGACCTCTCGGATCACGTCCACCGCGTGGTTGACCCAGCTCACGGGGCAGTCGACCATCTCATTCTCGAGTTCCCATGAGAACACAACGGGGTTGTCCTTGAGGTAGCCCACGATCTCGCGGGCATACTGGTCCTGGCACGCGATGGCGTCGGGGTCGGTGTACCGCTCAGCGGGCGCCACGAGCTCCTGATCGCGGATGAACCGCCGCTGGAAGGCCGGCAGTGCGTTCAGGTCCTCTCCCGCGAAGGCCGGCAGCGCGAATCGCTTCAGATGCCGGGCGTTGCAGTAGACCGGTTTGTCGTAGTCGTCGTGCAGGGTGAGCATGAACCGCAGCCCGAACCGACGGGCCAGGTCGAAGTAGCGCAACGTGGTTGCGAACAGGCGGCGGTTCACCCGGCCACCAATGTCCATGGCCTCGGTGCCGTCCGGGCCGTGGGTGCGGAGCATCATTCGGATGGCGGTGATCCCCTGGGCTTGCAGGAAGCCGAACCAGTCGAGAATCTCCTCCTCCGTGGCCTCGTGGAATGCGTGGATGGCCCGGCCCTTCTCCTGCCCGGGCGCGGCAATGCCCGGGACCCAGACGCCGTAGAACCCGCCCAGGGGCACGAACGGCTGGCCCGGCCCCGTGGTGAAGTAGCCGTTGTCGCCCAAGCGAACGCGATCCGGTCGCGGCCCCTTCGGCAGCACGCAGACCGGCCCCGACTGTCCCGTCAGGCCCTGGTCGTCGGTCACCCGTACGGTGTAGACCCAGCGCCGGGCCATGTCGGGCACGAGGCGCGCCGTGGCGCTACCGTCCGCCGCGGTCGCGGGGGCCGCGCCGTCGAGCTGCCCCTCGGCCACCTCCCAGCTCAGCTTGCGGCCTTCCAGGGGCAGCGGATTCCCGCACACGTCGGCGACCTGAGCCCGCACCAGGAGCGGCGTATCGACCTCGGGAACGATGATCGGCTCGGGGCTCAGGACGATGTAGTGATCCGGCGGGCCTGCTTGAACGGTGGCTCGTATGATCTCGGATCCCATGTCGGGGAACTCCGTTCGGGCGATCAGCTCATCGGTCGATCCCGCCTGGCGTCCGGCCTCGTAGCGGACGACGAAACGACCGTCGGGCCCCGTCAGCCCGCGTAGACCCCCTTCGGCCTTCAGCGCCATGGTGCCGGACTCCGCGATCGTTCCCGCACCCTCACGGATGGCGATGACCACAGGCTGCCCCGCCACCGGATCTCCTTGGGCGTCGGTCACCCGCGCCGCCACGTCCTGGTCGCTACCGGCTACCGGCGATCGATCGGCCACCTCAAGTGTGACCTGCGCCGCCACGCCACTTGGGGCGCCCAGAGTCTGCAGCCCGGTCAACTCCGCCGGGACGCCCTGCGTTAGCCGCACCCAGTCCACAGCGACTTGGGCCCGCATGTCGTTGGTGAGATCGATCCGGAACGCGGAGAGCGGCTGGCGCCAGTTCGCATCGCGCAACAGGTCAATGCGGATCGTCTGCCAGCCCTGGCCGCTGACCGGGAACTTGTACACGGCGAGGCCGTCGGTGCCCGCCACCCGCCCCATGATGTCCCACTGGGACCATGGCACGCTCTGCCGCAGCCGGATCTCGAGTTGGTTGTACTCGGTGGGATCCAGGCGAAAGGTCCGCTTGCCCTGGTCCTCCGGCCCCCACATGGAGCCCCAAACGATGTAGGCGTCTTGCTCGACGTCAGCCTGCAGCGCACCGTCCTCGACGCGCACGTTGCGGATGTAATCGGGCTTGTCGCCAAACTGGTCGATATCCTCGATGTCGCCCTCGTCGAAGTCCCAGGCATCACCGAAGGTGGCCGTGGCGAAGTCCGTGGGCGCGAGGGCCGTCTCACTGGCCGACGTGGTAGGCATCTCACAGGTGACTTGCAGCGGACCGGCATAGGCATAGCGGGCCGCACCGAAGTAGACATCGAAGTGGCGCTCCTCACCCGCCGCGATGCGGCCCGGCACCACCCAGCGGACCACTCCGGCCGCAGGCTCCGCCGCCAGTTCCGTCCCCTCGGCGAACACGCGGCATACCGAGGGCAGGAGTTGCTCGAGGCCACCGGGGACGCCCAGTGTGCCACCGGTGCCCATCGGGAGATGGGCCACGGGGTCCGTCCGGTCCCGCCGGGCGGGCACGACCAGCGCCGTGGCGCGAAAGGGTAGCTCGGGCGCCAGCCAGCCGGGCACCTGACGGGCAGCAGGGACACGCGCCGTCGCGCCCGTGTGCGCCTTCACCCAGGCTACGCCCGACGCGATCTCATCCGGCGGCAGCGCCCGGCCGTACAGGAACAGGTCATCGAATGCAGCCCAGCCGTAGTCGGCCGAGTTGTCCGAGTCGCGACCCACATGCCACACCGTGGAGGTGGGCCCCACGTCGAGCTGGAGACCGGCGCTCTCGCCCACAACCTCTCCGTCGGCGAACAGCCGCAAGGCGGCCCTGGGCTGACCGCTGTTGATACCCGACCACGTGGCCGCCACGTGGTGCCACTCGCCCGGTTGCCAGGCCGACACATCGGCCTGCGCGCTGGCGACGGCGCCCTCCCGCGGGAAGACCTGCATGGTCAGCCGGCCGCCCTGGACGAACAGGCAGAACCGGTTGTGCATCCAGCTCTCAGCCACCGACGGGTGTCCGTAGATGCACATGAGGTAGCGCGGCGCATCGACATCCTCGATGGCGTCGAGCGCAACCCACAGCCCGAAGGTGCCTTCGGCCACCGGGAACGCGCCGTCCACACTGAAGGCATAGTCGCCCACGAGATGCACCGCACTGCCGCGCATGCCCGGTACGAGCGGCAGGTCCGCGGGCATGCGGGTCATGCCCTCCCCACACCACAGCGGCTCCAGTGAACCGTCGAAGGGACAGTAGAGGGCAAGACCGTCGGGCGGCGCGGCCGCCACCAGTGCTGCGACCACTCCGAAGACTGGAGTCACGGCACATCACCTTCCTGGCATCCAGGGCACCATATGGTCCAGCTCGGGCCCGCCGTACCGCTCAGTCGAACTTGCTCTGGCCCACCCGGGTCATCGATTCTGTGTCTATTTTATAAATACGCGTTTCCTTGGCCACGTAGAGCCAGCGCCCTGCGAGGCTTGCCGCACACGCGCCCCGCTCGGGCGAGTGCTTGAGCTCCGCGCGACCGAGCTCCTGGAGATCGCTGAGCCGGAACCGGTATGCGAAGTCCCGAACGGCCACATAGAGCGAATCCCCGTCAGCCACCATCCCCGGATGGGCGCGTCCCGCGCTGTGGTCCATGTCGGCCATGGCCACCAGGTCCAGGTGCTCCGGGTCGAACTTGAACACGCGGTCATCCTTGACCACATAGAGGAACCCATCGATCACCCCGACAGCGGCCGTCCCCAGCTTCCGCACATCGCGGAGCCGGATCTCGCGCAGCGTCCCCAGCGTCTCCGCATCACACTGATAGAGGCTGTCGCCTCGCGCCAGATAGAGGAAGCCAGCGTGTTCGGCCATGGCCGTGTCCTCCACCATCTTGTCCGGGTCCACCTGCTCGTCAGCGATGTCGTCGAAGATCCCGGCGCGAGCCCTCGGGGTCCCGGTCCACAGGACCCACCCCGTGGCGATGGCCACCACCACCAGAAGCCCGAATGGTCGTCGATGCCGCTGCATCGGCTTCCCTCCGTTCCGAATGCGCGTGCGCTCCGTGCATTGTACGACGTTGGGCCCCGCGAAGGAGGCCCGGGTCCGCGGGCCGAAGCGCGGCGGAGCCGCAACGAGCCATCCCGAACGGAGTGGGTTTGCAGTGGGTCTGATGATCGGAGTGGGAAGGGCGGACATCACCGCCCCAGTCGGCGCGCACCTGAGTGGCTACGCGGCACGCAAGACGCCCGCCGTCGGCATTTGCGATGACCTCTGCGCGACGGCGCTCTACCTCGAGCAGGGCGATGTCCGCGCCGCGGTGATTGCACTCGACCTTCTGCACCTCGGCCCGGACGAGACCGACGAGCTTCGACGGCGTTGCGAGCGCCAGTCCGGCGTCCCCGCCGCCAACGTGCTGATCGCCTGCTCGCACACGCACGGGGGCCCGGCGCTCGGCCTGGGCCCGGGCGACGACGTGCGCGTCGCGTATACCGACTGCCTCTTCTGGCGGGCGGCCGGAGCGCTGACGGAGGCGAGGCACACAGCCCGGGAGTGCCGCATCGGCCATGCGCGCAAGGAGGCCTTGGTCGCCTGCAACCGGCGCGAGCGCACACCCGAGGGCGTCATCCTCGGCGTGAACCCTGACGGCCCCCGGCCCACGGTGGCTGACGTGCTCGCTGTGACTCCCCTCTCCGGTGGCGCCCCCCTGGCGGTGGGCTTCGTCTACGGATGCCATGGCACGACCCTCGGCGGTGACAACTACCTCGTCACGGCCGACTACCAGGGCGTGGCACGCCGGTTCGTCGAGGGCCAGATGCCCGGCACGCGCGGGTTCTTCCTCCCCGGCTGCGGGGCGAACCAGAACCCCTATCCGCGCGGGACCTTCGAGCACGCCCGGCAGCACGGCACGCGCCTCGGTGCCGCCGCGTTGGCCGGAGCGCTGGACGCGGCCGTCGCCTCCGACGCGGCCTCACTGGTCGTTCAGAGCGCGCGCGTCGGCTTGCCGCTGCAGGATCTGCCTTCGATCGACGACTGTCGCGCTCAGCTCGCGGAGGCCGAGGCCGCGGCGGAAGCAGAGCGCGCCGCGGCGCGCGCGGCCGCCGAGGAGGCGGGGCAGGAATACGATCCCACGGCACCGCTCGACTGGTTCACCGAGAGGAGCCTGAAGGCGGCGCGGGCCCGCCTCGAGGCCGCAGAGCGGGGCGAGATTGACCTCACGCTACCCGTCGAGATCCAGGTCATCGGCTTCGGCGATGTGGCCCTGGTAGCGCTGGGCGGCGAAGTCTTCTTCGAGATCGGCGAGGAGGTCCGCCGCCGTTCGCCCTGGCCCATCACCATCCCCATGGCCTACTGCAACGGCAGTGTCGGCTACATCCCCACACACGCCGAGGTCCCCTTTGGCGGCTACGAAGTGGACATGGCCCGCGCCCAGTGGCACGGGCTGCAGATCCGCGACGACGCCGACGAGGCCCTCATCGGCCACGCCGTGGCGCTGCTCGAGAGGGCGCGTCGGGCTGGCTGAGACGGCGGTCCAAGGCGCCACCGAGAGCGTATGGGCACAAGCCTGAGTTTGTTGCTAATGCTGCAGGTGTTTTGCGGCGTGGAGGCGAACCCATGGCGGTGAGAAGCTGAGCACCCCATAGGTGTGTTGAGAGGGGACTGCGATGCGTACCGCAGGCACCACCTCCGCCTGGCGCGGGGCGCGCCTCCTCGTCGGCCTCGCCGCTGGCTCGCTTGTCATCTGTGCCGCTGGCCATGCCTCGTCATAGATCTCGCCGCAGTCTGGCGCGAGCGTGTCCAACATGGTGAAGTTCGAGCTCCAAACGTCCTATGGACAGCCGAACTGGTACCCCTGCTCGGTGACCTTCTACGCGCCGTTGGTGTTCGCGGCCAACGGGAGCCCCGATCCCCAGCGGCAGGGGGTGTACACCGCCAACTGGGCCGCCCAGAGTTATGGCCACAATGGCGACTATGACGCTAAGGCCATCGTGCACTGGGTGAAGCAGGGGTACCCCCCGCAGTCGAACGACGAGATCCTCTGGCAGGGCTTCGAAGTGGACAACCTGATCGTGCGGGTTGATATCACCACTCAGGTCTCGCCCGACCCCTACGTCTTCGCCTACGACCCGGCGAACCCGGATCTCGACAGCCCACAGATAGCATGGCAGATCCTCGGGTCATTCGCCCCGGAGACGCAGAACCTGCTCACGCACACGATCCAGATCTGCAGCAGCGGCGGCAGCGTGGTCTGGGAGGAGAGCGGGTACAGCCCCGCGACGATCGGCACCGTTTTCTGGGACGGCAAGACGTCGGCAGGTCAGCCCTGTCCCGCCGGCCTCTATAGCGTGATGATGAGTGCCAGTCGCGTGGGGCTCCAGGACGGCCACTCGCTCAGGCAGTGCGACGTCACAGTTGCCACGGTGCCCGGCAAGCCCCTCGCTGTTCGCTACCAGAAGTTCGCGGTCGGAACGGTGAAGTTCCAGTTCAACTACTCGCTGACGGATCCGACCGGCAACGGTGCGGACTCCGTGACGGCAACACTGTACGGCCCCAACTTGCAGCCAGTGGGGCAGGACGTCGCGCTCGTTGGGGTCCCCGGCACGTACGAGCTGTACGGGACCTTCTGCGGCATCGACTTCACAGAAGGAGGCACCTACACAGTCCTGATCACGTACAAGGAGAAGACGACGGAGCACTCTCGATGGAACAAGGACCACGAGGCCGACTTCGGCATGCCGCTGGCGGCCACGTTCCACGTGCCATACGCCGTGGCATGCTCCGGCTCCGGGGTTGCCCAGGAGGAGGGCCTCGTGCAGCAGTACATGGGGGGCCTCGATGGGCCCACGTGGTATGCAACGAAGGTGGTGCCGGACTCCCAGAACGCCCCCAAGGATACCCCGCGCCTCCGCGCTACGGTGAACGCACACAGGCCAGCCATCGTCTACGTTGGGGCCCACGGCGAGGGGGCCCATCACGCAACGCTCATGATCAAGGCGGCCGAGTGGATCCTCGTTCCGTACGACGCAGCCGACCCTGTCGCCGACCTGCCTATGCACTCCGGCGAGCCGGAGCCCGTTGCCAGCGCCAGTCACCCCGACTACTGCTGGGACCTATCCCAGTGCACAGTCGCGGTGTTCGCCGCGTGCTACTCGGGTCTGCCCGATACTCACGGCGTGTTCCGCGACGCTTCCGTCTCGCGGGGGGCCCAGGCCGGTGTTGACTTCACCGACATGCTGAACGGCGGCACGGACTGGTGCAACTTCTTCTTCGGGCATCTCTGCGTCGGCCCCAAGCTCTTCGGGTGCTCGCCTGACGGGCCGCAGCCCCTCTGTGTGGCGCTCAACGAGGCTCGGTGGCACTACTACCAGGCATTCGGCGAGTACGGCGGCTACGACACATACATGATAGCCGGCAACGCCGGCGCTATGGTGGTGCCAGCGCCGTGACCGTGCGGTCTGCCCAGACGTTCCGCCGCCCCGCGAGGGAGAGACCGATCACGGCCCCGCGATGGCTGGCGCCGTTCGCTCTTGCCCTTGGCGCCCTACTGATTGCGGGCTGCACACGCCCTACATCGCGCCCTGTGGCGAACGCGACACGGGAACATTTCTCCATCACGGTGCTCCCGCCGCTCGGCGGCCTGGACCGGCGCCGCGCTGTGCAGCTGCCGCCGGTGCCCGAGCGGCACGCGGTGACCGATTCGGGCCGGTACTGGTCTCCCCTGGACGATGGGTCAGCGGTGTTGTGGTCCAGCGGTCAGGGAGAGGACCAGTGGCTACTGGGCGACGGCTCGGGCTGGCGCGAGGTGCCTACAACAGATCCCCTTCTCACCAAGGCTTTCTGCGGGCTCAGGATCGGACACGAGCCGTTCGACCTCGAGGAGTCTCTGCAGCACTCCGCAGGCGCAAACCGCTGGATGTGCGCGGCCCTGCCGGACGGCACGCGGATCGACGTCTCCGGGCCACCGTCGCACATCAAGGGCGGCAGCGGGGGACAGAGGTTCGCCTTGGTGAAGCCTGGCGCCGCGGGGCGGCGGCGCGAGGTCTGGGCACGCCAGATGGAGAGCGTCAACGTAACCCAAGCCACAACGGGGGTCATCCTCACCGCCAACGGCCGGTGGTTCGGCGTGCTCCTCCAGCGAGACCGGCAGTTGTGGTTCCAGCTCGCCGTCATAGACGCGCGAACCGGCAAGACCGCGTGGGTCGCGCCGGGCATTACATCAGACCCCATCGCCGCCCAGTTCGCGATCAGCCGCGCTGGCGACGCGGCCATCGTGATGCGCACGCCGTGGGGGCTGCACTTCTACAGGCAGGGCCATCTCATCCGGACACTGATGGTGGACAGCTTCGCTCTGGCGCCTGATGGCGACCGCATCTACGTGATCGCCAGGGGCTCGCCGGGCGCGGCGAAGTCCGACCGCGTCCTGGCCTGCATGACTTACTCCGGTCATGTGCTGTGGGCCTCCGAGGAGCGCATGACCGGAGCCCTTGCCGTCTCGCCGCACGGGAAGTATGTGGGCGTGCTGCTGGGGCGCACATGCCGGCTCTACCGGGCGGATGCGGGCGCCGCTGGCGCCAGCGGCACAGGCGAGCAAGCCAAGTCGCCCACCGATTCGAAGGGAGCCAAGCGATGAGCCGGAGTGCTAGGCGCTGGGCCGTGGTGCTGATCGCGCTCGGCTTCGGAGTAGCCGCATGGGCCGACGCCGAGACCGACGCCGTCGGGCAGCGCATCGCGCAGACGCTCGCGGTGGAGGCAGGCGATGTCAGCGTGCAGAAGGCCCGATCCATCGCGCACCTGACTGCTTACCCGTTCACCGCCAAGTGCCCCGGCTACAAGGTCCGAGGTGCATACGCGAAGGCGCTGGAACGCATCATCCAGGTGCAGTTCGAGTTCGATGCCGACTTCGAGCCCGATCCGCGGTGGGCTGATCTCGCGCCGAGCGAGGCCCTCACGGTGCACTTGCGGAGCCTCGGGATGGCCATCCCGAAGGGCGTGCGGCTGGCGAAGCAGCGAACCTTCGCCATGGGCAGCTTGGGCGATCGCGTCTCGCTGCAGTACGAGCGAACCGAGGGCAGCCTCGCCCCGCTGTGGCTCGACGCGAACCTCAACGCCAAGGACCACCGCCCTTTCGACATGACGGCTATCGACTACCCGCTGACTGTCGACACAACGCCCAAGGTCCCCGAGGAGACGGCCGTCACCACGGCCCGCAAGGCGGCAGGCGCCGGTGCCGAAGCGTCGGCTGAGACCCGGCTG
>Ga0116184_10002377_pt1 | contig 16562 bp, 14 predicted proteins | sample AD_JPNNA5_MetaG_FD_89886 | JGI IMG/M metagenome (GOLD analysis project Ga0116184, IMG submission 89886) | Active sludge microbial communities of municipal wastewater-treating anaerobic digesters from Japan - AD_JPNNA5_MetaG | ecosystem: Engineered > Bioreactor > Anaerobic > Digestate | place... | reverse complement strand
TCGCCAGAAGGGGTACGGGCGGGGGCCCCGGCAGGCGATCGAGCAGGACCGCGTCGAGATCGTCGGCGGCGTGCGTCACGGACTGACGATGGGGACGCCGATTGCCCTCGTCATCCGCAACCGTGACGCGGCGAACTGGGGCGATGCGCTGACGGCCGACGCTTCGGCGGCGGACGCCCTGGAGGCGGACGCCCTGGCGGCAGACGCCGCCTCGGGGCCCGGCGCAGGGAAGAGCCAGACGATGAGCGGCGCGCCTGGGGGGGGTGTGGGCGCCGGGGAGGGCGCCGATGTCGGCGCCGGGGCGCGGCCCGTGACCGTGCCGCGCCCCGGACACGCCGACCTGGGCGGCGCCCTCCTCTACGACCACACCGACATCCGCGACGTGATCGAGCGTGCCAGCGCCCGCGAGACCGCCGCGCGCGTCGCCTGCGGCGCGGTCGCGCGGCGGCTGCTGGCCGAGGTGGGCTGCGTGGTCGGCAGTCACGTCGTGGCGATCGGCGAGGTCGAGTCGGGCGCGACGCTGACCGCGGCCGACCTCGAGCGGACCGACGACGACCCCGTGCGCTGTCTGGACGCGGAGGCGGCGGCGCCGATGCGTGCCGCCATCGACGCCGCCGCCGCGGCCGGCGACACGCTCGGCGGCGTGGTCGAGGTGGTCGCCTTCGGGTTCCCGCCCGGGGTCGGCTCCTACGTGCAGGGCGACCGGCGCCTCTCGGCGCGGCTCGCCGAGGCCGTGTTCACCGTGCCGGCGATGAAGGGTGTCGAGGTCGGCATGGGCTTCGCCGCGGCGCGTCTGCCAGGCTCGCGCGTCCATGACGCGATCGCCTGGGACGAGCGCCGAGGGTACCATCGCACGAGCGACCGGGCGGGGGGCGTCGAGGGCGGCATCTCGACCGGCGAGCCGATCGTGCTCCGTGCGGCCATGAAGCCGATCGCGACGCTGAGGAACGCGCTGCAGACGGTCGAGCTCGGCACGCATCGCGCCACCGAGTCGCGCTACGAGCGCGCCGACGTCTGCGCCGTGCCGGCTGCCGGTATCGTTCTCGAGGCCGTCGTGAGCCTCGCTCTCGCCGACGCCCTGCTGGAGCGGTTCGGCGGCGCGACGGTGGCCGACGTCGCCGCCGCCGTAGAGGCGTTCAAGGCACGGTGCGCGGGGCGATGAGCGCCGCGCCGGGAACGCCGGGCACAGACGACGGGCTGCCCGAGGGCGCAGCCGCTGGCGGGGGCGCCTCGGCCGTCGTCCTCGTGGGCTTCATGGGCTCGGGCAAGAGCGAGGTGGGCAGGCTCGTCGCGGGCGAGCTCGGTCTGCCGTTCATCGACACCGACGCGCTCGTCGAGGCCGAGGCGGGGCCGATCGCGACGATCTTCGCCCGTGACGGGGAACGCGTCTTCCGTGACATCGAGCGGCGCGTGGTGCTCGCCACGCTGGCGGCGTTGCCCTCGCGGGCGGCGGTCGTCGCCCTGGGCGGGGGCGCGGTGAGCGACGGCGACGTGCGCGCGGCGCTGCGCGCCGCGCCCTGCGTCGCCTGGCTCACCGCGCCCGTCGCCGCTCTGTGGGAGCGTGTGCGCCGGGCCGCCGCGTGCAGCGGCGGTGGCCGCCCGCTGGCTCGCGACGAGGCGTCGTTCCGCGCTCTCTACGACGAGCGCCTGCCGCTCTATCGCGAGGCGGCGACGTTCGAGGTGGTCAACGACGGAAGGCGTCCGCCCGCCGACGTCGCCGCATCGATCGCCCAGTGCGTCCGGAAGGCGCGGGTCCAGACACCACGCGTGCCCGAGGGCGGCCCGACGTCGCCTCGACCTGAAGGAGCCGGCTGATGCTGGGCGCACATTGGCGGCGCGGGCCGATGCCGCACGACCGTCGAGGAACGGGCTGATGCCGCACGACCGTCGAGGAACGGGCTGATGCCGCGCCTGCGCGCCGAGCTGCCCTCGCGGGCCTACGACGTCGTCGTCGCCGACGGCGCTCTGGACGGCGTCGGCGCCGCGGTCGCGTCGCTTCGTCCCGGCGTCCAGGCCGTCGTCTGCACCGACGAGAACGTGGCTCCCCTTTACCTTGACCGGGTGCACGTCGCGCTGCGCGAGGCCGGCCTTTTGGTGTCGCAGCTCGTCGTCCCGGCCGGTGAGGCCGAGAAGAACCTCGACCGCGCCGCCGAGATGTACGGGGTGCTGTACGACCGCGGCATCCGTCGTCGGGACGTGGTGGTCGCCCTCGGCGGGGGCGTGATCGGCGACCTCGCGGGCTACGTGGCGGCGACGTTCCTGCGCGGCGTGGGGCTCGTCCAGGTGCCGACGACGCTCCTCGCCCAGGTCGACGCCGCGATCGGCGGCAAGGTGGCGGTCGACTTCCGCAGCGGCAAGAACTACGTCGGGACCTTCTACCAGCCGCTGCTCGTGGTGGCGGACCCCCTCGCACTCCGCACGTTGCCCCCGCGAGAGGTGCGCAGCGGCGCCGCCGAGGTCGTCAAGTATGGCTTCCTCGCCGGCGGGGATCTACTGGATGCCGTGGACGCGCTCGCGCGGGCGGCGCGCGGCGGCAAGGACGAGAGCGGCGGCGGGCGCGACGGCGGCGGACAAGGAGAGGGCGTCGGCGGGCGCGTCAGCGGCGGACAAGGAGAGGGCGTCGGGCGCGACGGGGGCGACGCGCTGGTGTGCGGCATCGGCGAGGAGGTCATCGCCGCTTGCGTGGCCCAGAAGCTCGCCGTCGTCGCCCGCGACGAGCGCGAGGAGACGGGCGCGCGCGCCGTCCTGAACCTCGGTCACACCATCGGACATGCCATCGAGGCAGCGACCGCCTTCCGCCGCTACACCCACGGCGAGGCGGTGGGCCTGGGCTTGCGGGCGGCCCTCTGGCTGTCGGAGCGACTCTGTGGGCTCTCGGGGGCGGAGGTCGAGCGCGGCCTCGGCGTGCTCGACGACATCGGTCTGCCGGTACGGTTCCGCGGCGCCCGCCCAGATGACGTGCGCGACCTGGTCGCGCGCGACAAGAAGGCGGGCGCCGGCGGTGTGAGGGGCGCCGAGGCGGGCGCCGGCGGTGTGAGGGGCGCCGGCGGCGAAGCGGCCGCCGGGGGCGTGGGCTTCGTCCTGCTGGAAGGGTTCGGGCGGCCCCGTCTGCACGTGGACGTGCCGGCCGTCGTTCTCGAGGAGGTGATCGCGTGGCTGAGCGCGGAATGACGTCCCTGTGCCTGCTGCACGGGGTGAACCTCGACATGCTCGGGCGCCGCGACCCGACGCACTACGGCACGCTCACCTTGAGCGAGCTCGAGCGCCAGGTGGCGCGCCACGCCGAGCGGCACGGGTTCACCGTGCAGCCGTTCCAGACGAACTTCGAGGGCGAGATGGTGGAGGAACTGCACCGCATCGCCGTCGAGGGCGCCGGGGCGGTGGTCATCAACCCCGGCGCCTGGACGCACTACAGCTACGCCATCCGTGATGCGCTCGAGATGGTCACGGCGCCGGTCGCCGAGGTGCACCTCTCGGACGTGAGCGGCCGCGAGGAGTTCCGCCGCCGCTCCGTGATCGCCGACATCGTCGCCGTGCGTGTGGCGGGGGAGGGCATAGAAGGCTACTTCAAAGCCTGCGACGCGCTCGCCGACATCATCGGCCTCGGGGTGCAGGGGTGAGCGCGGCGAAGGCGGGCGGCGCGGCGAAGGCGAGCGGCGCGGCGAAGGCGAGCGGCGCGGCGCCGGGCGCGGCCGCCCCGCCCGACCGCCTCGCCCGCTGCCGCGCCCTGCTCGACCGTCTGCGCCTCGACGCGGTCGTCGTCAGCGCCGTCGCCGACGTGCGCTACCTCTCCGGGTTCAGAGGCGAGGACGCGACGCTCGTCGTCGGCCGCGACGACGCCCTCATCGTGACCGACTCACGCTTCGTCGAGCAGGTGCACGAGGAGGTCCTCGGGTTCGAGCTCGTGCGCCGCGACGGCGTCGACCTGCTCGCCGACACGGCCGCCGCCGTGCGCGAGCGCATGGGCGGCGGCCGCACGCTCGGCTACCAGGCCGCCGCCGTCAGCCACGCCAGTTACCGCGCCCTGCGTCGCGCCCACGACGGCCGCCTGCGTGACGTCGGCAGCCGCGTGACGCGGCTGCGCGTCGTCAAGGAGGCGGCCGAGGTCGAGGCCGTCCGTCACGCCGCGGCGATCGTCGACCTCGCCCTCGCCGTGGTCGTCGGCGAAGGCCTCGTCGGGCGTACGGAGGCCGAGGTCGCCTGGCGCCTCCTCGAGGAGTACCACGACCGCGGCGCCGAGGGCGAGTCGTTCCCGGCCATCGTCGCCGCCGGCGAGCACGGCGCCCAGGCCCACGCCGTCCCCGGGCGGCGCCGCATCAAGGCCGGCGATCTGGTCGTGATCGACACCGGGGCCCGCGTCGACGGCTACTGCTCCGACATCACGCGCACGTTCGCCGCCGGTCGCGTCTCGCGGGCGCACCGGCGGATCTACGACGTCGTCCTCGAGGCGCAGCTCGCCGGCGTGGCCGTCGTACGTGCCGGCGCGCACGGCCGTGACGACGTCGACGCGGCCGCGCGCGCCGTGATCGCGGCGGCCGGCCACGGCGAACGCTTCGGCCACGGCACCGGCCACGGCGTCGGTCTCGAGATCCACGAGGCGCCGAGCTTGGGACGTACGGTCGGTGACGTCCTCGGCGCCGGCATGGTGTGCACGGTCGAGCCCGGCATCTACATCGAGGGCGACGCCGGCGTGCGCATCGAGGACACCGTGCTCGTGACGGCGAGCGGCTGCGAGCGCCTGACGCTTTACCCGAAGGAGCTCCAGGTCGTCTCGTGAGAGAAGAGCTCCCGGTCGTCGCCTGAGGTATCATGTTCTCTCACGCGCGCAGGCACCATTCCCGGGAGGACCCGACCGACCTATGGCTGACGTCGTCAACACCAACCAGTTCAAGAGCGGCATGGCGATCGAGATCGACGGCGAACCGTACACCATCGTCGAGTCGCAGCATGTGAAGCCCGGCAAGGGCGGCGCCTTCGTGCGCACCAGGGTGCGCAACATCAAGACGGGCAACGTCCTCGACAAGACCTTCCGCGCGGGCGAGAAGTTCACCCGTATCGACACGCGCTCGCAGACCCTGCAGTTCCTCTACTCGACCGAAAGCGAGGTCGTGCTCATGGACCCCGAGTCCTACGAGCAGGTCTCGGTGTCGCCGGCCATGGCGGCCGAGGCCATGAAGTGGGTCGTCGAGAACATGGACGTGCAGGTCTTCTACCTCGACGGCGTGCCCTTCGACGTCGAGCCGCCGACCACCGTCGAGCTCACCGTCACGCACACCGAGCCCGGGTTGCGCGGCGACACGGCGCAAGGCGGATCCAAGCCTGCGACGCTCGAGACCGGGGTCACGATCCAGGTCCCGCTCTTCATCGAGCAGGGTGAGCGCATCAAGGTCGACACCCGCAGCGGTGAGTACCTCAGCCGCGCCTGAGGGCGCACCGGGCCGCGAGGAGACGCGATGAGAGCGAGACGCGTCGGCATCACCGAGACCAGCCTCAGGGACGGGCAGCAGTCGCTCTGGGCGACGCGCATGCGCACCAGCGACATGCTGCCCATCCTCGAGCTCATGGACGAGGTGGGCTACCACTCGCTCGAATGCTGGGGCGGCGCCACGTTCGACGCCGCGATGCGCTTTCTCGACGAGGACCCGTGGGAACGTCTGCGCGTCGTCAAGCAGCACGTCGCGCACACACCGCTGCAGATGCTGCTGCGCGGCCAGAACCTCGTCGGTTACCGCCACTACGGCGACGACATCGTGCGCCGTTTCGTCTACAAGGCGGCGGAGAACGGCGTCGACATCTTCCGCGTCTTCGACGCCCTCAACGACGTGCGCAACTTCGAGACCGCCGCCGCGGCCATCAAAGAGACGGGCAAGCACTTCCAGGCCGCCGTGGTGTACACGATCTCGCCCGTGCATTCGCTCGACCACTACCTGGAGGTCGCTCATAAGCTGGTCGACATGGGCGCCGACTCCATCTGCATCAAGGATATGGCCGCCCTGCTGAGCCCGTTCTACGCCGAGGAGCTCATCCGCCGTCTCAAGGCCGAGATCGAAGTCCCCATCCAGCTCCACTGTCACTACATCGGCGGGCTCGCTCCGATGACATACCTGAAGGCGATCGAGAGCGGGGTGGACGTCATCGACACCGCCACCGTGCCGCTTGCCTTCGGCAACTCGCAGCCTGCCACCGAGATGGTCGTCACGGCCCTCATCGGGACCCCTTACGACACCGAGCTCGAGCTCGAGAAGCTCTTCGAGGTCGCGAAGTACTTCGAGGGCGTGCGGCAGCGCACCGGCCACGAGCGCGGCGTCACTTCGCTCACGCACATGCAGGTCTATTCGCACCAGGTGCCGGGCGGCATGATCTCGAACCTCGAGAGCCAGTTGAAGGAGCAGAACGCCCTCGACCGCATGCCCGAAGTGCTGCAGGAGATCCCCATCGTGCGGGCCGAGGTGGGCTTCCCGCCCCTGGTGACGCCGATGTCGCAGATCGTCGGCACGCAGGCCGTGCTGAACGTGCTCTCCGGGCGGCGCTGGCACATCGTCCCCGACGAGATGAAGCAGTACCTGCGCGGCCGGTACGGGGCGGCGCCGGGGCCGGTGTCGAAGACCATCCGCGACCGGGTGCTCGAGGGCGAGGAGCCCATCGACGTGCGTCCCGCCGAGCTCATCGATGAGACCCTCGAGGACTACCGCGACGAGATCGGCGACCTCGCGCGCTCGGAGGAGGATCTGCTGAGCTACGGCCTGTTCCCGCAGACGGCGCGCGTCTACCTCGAACGGCACCGCGTCGGCCTCGAGAACGACGTCTTCGGCCTGCACGAGCAGTACCTGCGCGCGCAAGCCGGCGCCGCAGTCGAAGAGCAGACGGCCGACCGGGTCGCGCGCATCCTCGAGCTGGTGGAGCAGAGCGACCTTCAGGAGGTCGTGATCGAGGAGGGCGAGCTGCGCATGACCGTGCGCAAGGCGGGGGCGGCGCCGGGCGCGGCCGGCGCGCCCGAGGGCGCGCCGGCCTCGCCCGGCGCCAAGACGCCGGCCACGGCCGCTGCTCCGGCTCCGTCCGGCGCCGTCGAGCCCGCGTCGGCCGTCGACGCGTCGGCGAACGGGTACCACATCGTGCGCTCGAAGTGGGTGGCGACGTTCTACCGGTCGCCGTCGCCGACCGAACCGGCTTTCGTCGAGGTCGGCGACCCGGTCGCTCCCGGGCAGACGCTCTGCATCCTCGAGATGATGAAGATGATGAACGAGCTGACCGCCGATGTCGGCGGCATCGTGCGCGAGATCCTCGTCGAGAACGGCGCGACCGTCGAGTATGGCCAGCCGCTCTTCGCGATCGAGCCGGTCTGAGGCGCGGGACGCCGCTGCGAGGTGCGTCGGCCGTGAGCGTCCCCGCGCAGGTCCACGGCCGGACGGCCCTCGCATGACGCCCGCGTCCCCCAGCCGCAGGCAGGCGCGTCGCGATGCGCTGTTCCTCCTCTATCAGCGTGAGGTCACCGGGCGGCCGCTGGACGAGCTCGTCGCCGGCCACCGTCTGCGCGAGAGCTACCCTCCCGACGACTTCACGCTTGCCGTCGTCGCCGGCGTGGTGCAGCGCCTGGACGACCTCGACGCGCGACTCCGCGGGCACGCCACGGACTGGCCGCTGGAGCGGCTGGCTCCCCTCGAGCGCAGCGTGCTCCGCCTCGCCCTGTACGAGCTCGAGAGCGGTCTCACGCCGCCGGAGGTGGCGATCGACGAAGCCGTGCGGCTCGCGCGCCGGTATGCGAGCGACGAAGCCGGCGCACTCGTCAACGGCATCCTCGGCGCCATCGCGCGCGAGCGTGAGGCACACGAAGGCCGGGGCGAGATTCGCGAGTCCAGCGCGGCCGCGCGCGAGGGCGCCGGCCGCGCGCGCGGCGTCGCCGCCACAGACGGAGAGGCGCGTGGGACGAAGGACGGGACGCGCGGCGAAGGAGGCGGCCGGGGTGACTGACCGCAACGACGACCTCGCGCGCCTGCGCGCCGTGATCGACCAGCTCGACGAGCTCACGACGCGCCTCGGCACGTCTTCCTCGACGGAGGTCGACATGAGTCTCCTGGAGCGCGCCGCGGAGCTCGCCGACGAGGCCGCCCGCCTGCTCGAGGGTCTCGCCGGGGAGACGACATGAGCCTTCCGGCGACATGAGCCTCGCATCGGCGCCTGGAGACGAGCCGGCCTATCCGGTCGCGCTCCAGCATCTGGTCGAGGGCTACCTCGAGGCGCTTGACTTCGGCGTCGACCCGCGCGCCCGCCGTCTCGTCGAGGCCATGCGCTACTCGCTGCTTGCGGGGGGCAAGCGCATCCGCCCGGTGCTCGCGCTGGCGACGGCGCGCAGCCGCGGCGCCCACCCTGAGGCGGTGCTGCCGGCGGCGGCTGCGCTGGAGCTCGTCCATACCTACTCGCTGATCCACGACGACCTGCCGGCGATCGACGACGACACCCTCCGCCGCGGCCGGCCGACGTGTCACGTCGCCTTCGGCGAGGACATCGCCATCCTGGCCGGCGACGGCCTGTTCGCCGAGGCCTTCAGCCTGCTGCTCGTCACACAGCAGGGCAGCGCCGAGGCGCGTCTTGCGACGGCCGCCGAGGTCGCCCGCGCCACGGGCGTGCGCGGGATGGTCGGCGGCCAGTACATGGACGTCGTCGGCCGGGCCTTCGACGACGACGACCTGCGTGCCCTGCATGCCCTTAAGACCGGGCGCCTCATCGAGGCTGCCGTCGTCTGCGGCGCGGTCCTCACCGGCGCGGCCGCCGCCGAGCTCGCCCCGTACCGCGGTTTCGCCGTCGAGCTCGGGCTCCTCTTCCAGATCGTCGACGACATCCTCGACGAGACCGGCGACGAGGAGGAGCTCGGCAAGAGCGTCGGCAAGGACCGCGCCCAGGCGAAGGTCACGTACGTGTCGCGCTACGGGCTTGAAGAGGCGCGCCGCCTGGCCCGCGAGAGTCACGCGCGGGCCCGGGCGCGCCTCAGCGCCCTGCCCGGCGACACGGACGAGCTGGCGATGGTGACGGACTACATGTTGCGGCGCCGCGCGTAGGGCGGGGTGCCTCGGTTCCGGGGCGCGGCGCCTCTGCGCCGGCCCTGCGGGCCGGTCGGAGCGCCGCGCCTGCGGTGCTATACTCGCCAGGCGATGACCGATGACTTGCTGCGCCGGGTCACGGGGCCTTCCGACCTGCACCAGTTCTCAGAGCTCGAGCTGACTTTGCTTGCGGACGAGATCCGCGCCCTCATCCTCGGCTGCGTGAGCGAGGTCGGCGGCCACCTTGCCGCGAGCCTCGGCGCCGTTGAACTCACCGTCGCCCTCCACAGCGTCCTCCACAGCCCGCGCGACAAGATCATCTGGGACGTCGGCCACCAGTGCTACGCCCACAAGATCGTCACCGGCCGGCGCGATTGCTTCGCCGGCATCCGCCAGTACGGCGGCATCTCGGGTTTCCCCTGTCGCGCCGAGTCCGAGCACGACATCGTCGGCACGGGCCATGCGTCGACGTCGATCGGCTACGGCCTCGGACTGGCCGAGGCCGCCCGCCTGGCGGGCGAGCAGGAAGGCACCGTCGTCTGTGTGATCGGCGACGGCGCCCTCACGGGCGGCGTCGCCTTCGAGGCCCTCAACAACATCGGCCAGATGCGCACGCCCGTCGTCGTCGTCCTCAACGACAACCAGATGTCGATCCGGCCGAACATCGGCGCCCTGCAGCTCTACCTCAACCGTCTCCGTCTCGACCCGGCGCTGACCAGGCTGCGTGAAGACATCGAGCGCGGCGTCGCCCGCATCCCCGCCATCGGCGAGAGGGCCTACGCGCTGGGCAAGGACTTCAAGGAGTCCATGAAGGCGCTCATCATCCCCGGCATGCTCTTCGAGGAGCTGGGCTTCGCCTACCTCGGCGTCGTCGACGGACACGACATCAGGGCGTTGCGCGAGGCTATCCGCCAGGCGGTCGACACGCCCCGGCCGGTGCTCGTGCACGTGAAGACGGTCAAGGGCAAAGGGTACGAGCCCGCCGAGGAGTGTCCCGACAAGTTCCACGGCACCGGCCCGTTCCATCTCTCGAACGGCGACAGCAAGACGGCCGCCAAGGGGACGTCGTACACCGACGCGTTCGGGGACGCGCTCGTGCGGCTCGCAGAGCGGGACGAGCGCGTCGTCGCGATCACCGCGGCGATGACCCAGGGCACGGGCCTCGACCGCTTCGAAGAGCGCTTCCCGGACCGTTTGTACGACGTCGGCATCGCCGAAGAGCACGCCGTCGTCTTCGCCGCCGGTCTCGCCCTCGGCGGCCTGCGTCCCGTGGTCGCCGTCTACTCGACCTTCCTCCAGCGCGCCTTCGACATGCTCGTGCAGGATGTGGGCCTACAGAAGCTCCCCGTCGTCTTCGCCGTCGACCGCGCCGGCCTCGTCGGCGATGACGGGCCGACGCACCACGGCGCCTTCGACCTCTCGTACCTGCGCCTCATCCCGAACATGACGGTGATGGCGCCGTCGAGCCAGGTCGAGCTGCAGCACATGCTCTGCACGGCGCTCAGCCTGGACGGTCCGGCGGCCATCCGCTATCCGCGCGGCATGGCCGCCGTGTCCGCGCCCCCGGCCGAGCTCGAGACTTTCGAGCTCGGCCGGGGGCGCGTCCTGGAGGAGGGCCACGACGTCGCCTTCATCGGCATCGGCACGGGCGTGCGCATCGCCGTCGAAGCGGCCCAGAAGGCGCGTGCCCGGGGTCTGCGGCCCACCGTCGTCGACGCGCGCTTCGTCAAGCCGCTCGACACGGCGCTGCTCGACTGCCTGGCGAGCACCCACGAGCGTCTCGTCACGGTCGAAGAGAACGTGCTCGCCGGCGGCTTCGGCAGCGCCGTACTGGAGTGCGTCGCGGGGCGCGGGGTCGAGGTCATCCGCTTCGGTCTGCCCGATGCCTTCGTGCCGCACGGCGACCGGGAGCGGCTGCTGGCCGACGTCGGGCTCACTCCCGACGCCGTCGCCGCGACGGTGTGCAGCCGCCCGGTCGGGCTCGCGCACGCGCGCTAGGCCGGGCGCGGTCATGCCGCGTCGGCGACTCGACAGCATCCTCGTCGACCGGGGCCTCTTCGCGAGCCGGGCCCAGGCGCGTGCCGCCGTCCTCGCCGGCGAGGTCGCGGTCGGCGGGGCGGTCGTCGACAAGCCCGGGACGGCGGTGAGCGACGACGCCGAGATCGCCGTCGCCGCGCGGCCCCGCTTCGTCTCGCGCGGCGGCGACAAGCTCGACCATGCCATGAGCGTCCTCGGCGTCGGCGTCGAGGGCGAGGACGTCGTCGACCTCGGCAGCTCGACCGGCGGGTTCGTCGACCGTCTGCTGCAGGGAGGGGCGGCGCGCGTGGCCGCCGTCGACGTCGGCTACGGCCAGCTCGACTGGCGCCTGCGTGGCGACCCCCGTGTGACGGTGCTCGAGCGCACCAACGCGCGCCGCCTGACGGCCGAACGTCTCCCGTTCCAGCCCTCGTTCGTCACCGCCGACCTGTCGTTCATCTCCCTGCCGGTGGCCCTGGGGCCGGTGCTAGAATGCCTGCGCGCCGGCTACCGCGGCCTCGTGCTCGTGAAACCGCAGTTCGAGGCCGGCCGCGAGCGCGTCGGCAAAGGCGGCGTCGTGCGCGACCCGGCGGTGCACCGTGAGGTGCTGGGCCGGGTCGCCGAGTGGCTCGGGGAGCGCGGCGCGGTGGTGCTCGGCGTGTGCGATTCGGGGCATCCGGGACCAAAGGGCAACGTGGAGTACTTCATCTACTTCTGCGATGGGCGCGCGCCGCTGGCGGCGGGCCGGGTCGACCCGGCCGCCGCCGCGGCGCGCGCCGTCGCGGCCGTCCACGGGGGCGCCGATGGCTGACCGTCTCACCACCGTGGCCGTGCTCACGGGTCGGCGCAACGACGACGCCGTCCGCGCCCTCGGCGAGCTCGGCGCGGCGCGCGAGATGCTCGGCGTCGAGCTCCTGATGCCGGCCGACGAGGCCGCCAAGCATGGCGATGTCGAGGCCCTCGGGTTCCGGTGTGTCGACGACGAGGGGCTGCGCGCCGCCGACGTCTGCCTTGTGTTCGGCGGCGACGGCACCATCCTCCGGGCTCTTGGGCGTCTGCTCGGGTCGACGGTGCCCACGCTGGGCGTCAACTACGGGAACGTCGGCTTCCTCGCCGGCCTGCCGCACGACGACTGGCTCGAGGGCCTGCGCGCGATGGTAGACGGCGAGCACCGCGTCGTCGAGCTCCTCACTGTCGTCGCGACGTTGAACGGGACGATGGTCGCGGCCGTCAACGACATCGTCCTGAGCAGGGTCGAGCCGCGTCACGTGCTGCACCTGGAATACGACGTCTCGGGCGTCACCGTAGGGCGCATGCTGTGCGACGGCCTCATCCTGTCGACGCCCACCGGCTCGACGGCGTACAACCTGTCCTGTGACGGGCCCATCGTGGAGTGGGACGCCGGCGTGCTCGTCCTCAACTTCATCGCCCCGCATTCGCTGGCCTTCCGTCCCATGGTGTTGCGCCCCGATCACGAGATCAGCGTCGGCAACGTGTCGCCCTCGGAACGCTGCGAGGTGCTCGCTGACGGGCGCGAGGTCGGCCGTCTGTGTTGTGGCGAGCGAGTGCGCATCACGGCGGGGGAGGAACGCGCCCGCCTCATGGTCCGCGCCGAGAGCTCGTTCTACCAGAACGTCGAGGAGAAGCTCTTCGACCGCGAAGGGCGCTGAACCGGCGGCCGTATGCTCGCCGAGCTCGCCATCGACGACCTCGTGCTTATCGCCGCGGCGCGCCTCGAGCTCAGCCCGGGGCTGAACGTGATCAGCGGCGAGACCGGGGCGGGCAAGACCCTGCTGGCGCAGGCGGTCGGCCTGCTGCTCGGGCAGAAGGGTGGGGAGGAGCTCATCCGGCCCGGGGCGCGGCGGGCTCTGGTCCAGGCGCTGTTCACGAGCGGCGACGAGACGCTCGCGGTGGCGCGCGAGCTGCCCCGCGGGGGTCGCTCGCGCGCCCTCATGAACGGGCTTCTGAGCTCGGCCGCCGCGGTCGAAGAGACCTTGCGCGTGCGCCTCGCCTTCTACGGCCAGCTCGAGCACACGCGTCTGCTGCAGCTCGAGCGCCAGCTCGACCTCCTCGACGGCTTCGCCGCGGGGGAGGTCGAGCCGCTCGTCACGACGTACGCCGACGCGTACCGCCGGGCCCACGAGCTGGTGCGCGCCCTCGACGAGCTGCGCGGCGCCGGGCGGGAGCGTGAACGCGAGATCGACATGCTGCGCTTCCAGATCGGCGAGATCGAGGCGGCTGCGGTCGAGCCCGGCGAAGACGCGCGCCTCGCCCAGGAGCGCGAGCGCGCCCGCCACGCCGGCAAGCTGCTCGAGCGGACGGGCGGCGCCCTCGCCCTGCTCTCCGGCGAGGGCGAGCACGCCGCCCTCGACGCTCTGAGGGTGGCGCAGCGGCTCGTGAGCGAGGCCGCCGCGACCGACACCGGCCTCGGGCTGCTGGCGACGCGCCTCGACGCCCTCGCCGCCGAGGCCGATGACGTGGCCGCGGAGCTGCGCGCTTACGTCGAGGACCTCGACATCGACCCCGCCCGCCGTGACGCTCTGGAGCTGCGCTACGACAAGCTCACGGCGCTGATGCGCAAGTACGGGTCGTCGGCCGACGAGGTCCTGGCCTACGCCGAAGACGCCCGTCGGCGACTCGCCGCCCTGGAGAGCGCCGCGGCCGACGAGGGAGAGCTTGCGGCGGAGGCGGCGGCGGCGCAACAGGCCGCGCTCGCCGCCGCCGCCGCCCTGGGCGAGACTCGGCGTCGCCTCGCCCCCGAGTTCGCCCGCCGGGTCACGGACGAGCTCGCCGACCTGGCGATGCCCCACGCGACCTTCGAGGTCCGGCTGACGGCGCGCGGCAAAGGGGCGGCGACACCCGAGGAGCGGTTCGCCGCCCTCGGGCCGCGCGGCGGCGACGAGGTCGAGTTCTTCTTCAGCGCCAACCCCGGCGTGCCGCCACGGCCGCTGCGCGACACGGCCTCGGGCGGCGAGCTCTCGCGGGTGATGCTCGCCATCCGCGGCATGGTGACGATCGGCGACGACGTCGAGACCCTGATCTTCGACGAGGTCGACGCCGGCATCGGCGGCGTGACGGCGGCGGCGCTCGGCGAACGCCTCGCGCGCCTCGCCGAGCGCCGCCAGATCGTCTGCATCACGCACCTGCCCCAGGTCGCGGCCCACGCCGAGCGGCAGTTCGCCATCGTCAAACGCAGCGACCCGGTCGCCGCGACGACCGAGACCGTCGTCGCCCGGGTCGAGGGCGGGGAGCGGCTGGCGGAGCTCTGCCGCATGCTCGGCGCCGCCGCCGACGATGAGGCCGCGCGGCAGCACGCCCAGGGCCTGCTGGAGCGCGCCGGGCGCGCCTGACGGCGGCCGTCTGTCTGCTATACTTGCCGCCGTGATCCGTGGGCCCGCCGGTCGTCCAGTTGTGCCCGCCCGTCATCGTGCTACGGGCAGGACCCGGCCCCCGCAAAACCCTTCGCGAATCCGTAGCGGCGTCGTCGTGCCGTGCCTGAGCCGCCGGGCGGGCGCCCGCCCGGCGACGGGCGGCGGGCGCCCGCCGGTCTGCGGCGGCGACTGACACGAGGAGGGACGAGGGGGCATGGCCAAGCACATCTTCGTGACCGGCGGCGTGGTCTCGGGTCTCGGCAAGGGCATCACCGCCGCGTCCATCGGCCTCCTCCTCAAGGCGCGCGGCCTCAAGGTCGCGAGCCAGAAGTTCGACCCCTACATCAACGTCGACCCGGGCACCATGAGCCCCTTCCAGCACGGCGAGGTGTTCGTCACCGAGGACGGCGCCGAGACCGACCTCGACCTGGGTCACTACGAACGCTTCCTCGACGAGTTCGTGCGCCGCGACTCGAACGTCACGACCGGCGGCATCTACAACAGCGTCATCACCAAGGAGCGTCGCGGCGCCTACCTCGGGGGCACGGTCCAAGTCATCCCGCATATCACGAACGAGATCAAGTCGCGCGTCCACCGTCTCGCCCAGGAGCTCGACGTCGACGTCCTCATCACCGAGGTCGGGGGGACGGTCGGGGACATCGAGTCGCTACCCTTCCTCGAGGCCATCCGTCAGTTCCGCAAAGACATCGGCCGCGAGAACGTCCTCTACGTGCACGTCACCCTCGTGCCGGTGATCGGCGTGGTGGGCGAGCCGAAGACCAAGCCGACGCAACATTCCGTCGCCGAGCTGCGCGAGATCGGCATCCAGCCCGACATCATCGTCGCCCGCTCCGAGGAGCCTCTCGAACAGGGCATCCGCGAAAAGATCGCCCTGTTCTGCGACGTCGACCCGGATGCCGTCGTGTCGGCGCGCGACGCCGACGACATCTACCGCGTGCCCCTGCTCCTGCACGACCAAGGTCTCGACGACCTCGTCGTGCGCATGTTGGGCCTCGAGTGTGACCCACCCGACCTCGATGAGTGGCGCGAGCTCGTTGACCGTATCGACGCCTGTCAAAGCGAGGTGACGATCGCTCTGGTCGGCAAGTACGTGCAGCTCCACGAGGCGTACCTCTCGGTCTGGGAGGCGCTCAAGCACTCCGCCATCTACCACTGCCGCAGGCTCGACCTGCGCTGGGTCGACAGCGAGGACCTCACGCCCGACACGGTCGCCGAGAAGCTCGACTGTGCCGACGGCGTGATCGTGCCCGGCGGCTTCGGACAGCGCGGCGTCGAGGGCAAGATCGAGGCCGTCAAGTACTGTCGCGAGCACAAGGTCCCGTACCTGGGCGTCTGCCTCGGCATGCAGTGCGCCGTCATCGAGTTCGCGCGCGACGTGTGCGGCATGACCGGCGCGCACTCGAGCGAGTTCGATCCCAGTGCGCCGTTCCCCGTGATCGACCTGCTGCCCGAGCAGAAGAGCGTCGCCGACATGGGCGGCACGATGCGTCTCGGCGGGTCGCCGGTGCGCGTCGTCCCGGGGACGAAGGCGGCGGCGGCCTACGGCGCCGACGAAGTCTACGAGCGCCACCGCCACCGCTTCGAGGTCAACAACGAGCTGCGGCCCGAGCTCGAGGCCGCCGGGCTGGTGGTCAGCGGCACGACCGCCGACCGCCGCCTCGTCGAGATCGTCGAGCTCGCGGACCACCCCTGGTTCGTGGCCTCGCAGTTCCATCCCGAGTTCAAGTCGCGGCCGACACGCCCGGCGCCGCTCTTCCGCGACTTCGTCGGCGCGGCGGCGCGCTTGCGCGCGAGCCGCGAAGACGAGCTCGAAGAGACCTGCGCCGAGCGCTGACCGCAGGCTGGACGACGGCGGCGGGCGGAGGGACGTCACACGGACGCCGGGAGGAACGATGACCGCTACCCTTGACGAGCTCACGGCGTTGTTCGTGCGTCTTGCCGAGACGCCCTCGCCGTCCGGCCGCGAACGGGGCGTCGCCGACCTCATCACGGCCGAGCTGCGCGCCTGCGGGGTCGACGTCAGCGAGGACGAATCGGCGCCGCGCACCGGCGCCGCCGCCGGGAACCTCGTCGCTCGCATCCCGGGACGCGGCGCCGGCACGCCGGTCGCCCTCTGCGC
>Ga0116184_10002374_pt1 | contig 16588 bp, 18 predicted proteins | sample AD_JPNNA5_MetaG_FD_89886 | JGI IMG/M metagenome (GOLD analysis project Ga0116184, IMG submission 89886) | Active sludge microbial communities of municipal wastewater-treating anaerobic digesters from Japan - AD_JPNNA5_MetaG | ecosystem: Engineered > Bioreactor > Anaerobic > Digestate | place... | reverse complement strand
GAGTTAAGAATCGCCAAAGGAAAGCCAAGTCAAGACGACTGCGAACACAAACTTATAGAAACCAAGATAATAAAGAGATGCAAAGTTTGCAAAAAAGTATTAGGTTATGAAATCAAAAAAGGATAATAAATATATAACTCTCAATTTTAAATGTGTATTATGCAAAAAGACTAAATGGTGTGTTGAGTTTAAGTCTGGCGAAGAAACTATTAACCAATCATTAGGAATAGTTAAGGTAATATATACTCATTTATGTAAGGATTGTATAAAACAAATGTATAATCAAATAAAACAAAAATAATACAAACAAAAGATTGGGGATTTAAAAAATAAATAAAAAAACTTATGGAAAAAAAACAAATAGCAACTTATTTTTTAATCACCTTACTAATAGTTTTAGTAATCGGCACAATCGCCTTTCAAGTTGGAGGTGGAATGAAAAGTAAACCAGTAGGAACGGCTACAAGCACATCACCTTTTACAGAGCAAGAGAATAAAGTAATAACAGAATTGATGAACAACACCACAGAAGAAAAGTGGGTAAATTTAAGAACATCACTTACTAACTCTATTGAATATCAATCATTGATTAAGATTGCAGATATGTCGCAGAAATCTGCTGGCAATGTAGCTCAAATACCTTTTGAATTTCAAGGAAAAAAATGGCAATTAAATTGTGGATTGATTGATTTGAATCAACCGATACAACAGCCACAACCACAAGCACAGCCACAAGCAACGACAACGGAAAAATAATTCACATATTGACTTTATCTTAAAAGTGTGCTAATTGCAATCAAGAGGGGAGCTACATTCTTTGTAGCCCCTTTTTGTATTAGACATCGTATAACAAAGCATTGTTTATTCTTATCTGTCCCAAGTCGGGGGAAGCAAATATATTTAAAAAACCTACGGGTATTGCTAATTAGCCCTGATAACAGACAGGGACAGGCAAAAGTAAATTATGATAGAACTATGACAGAAGACCAACTCCATCGTTTTAATCTTATAAGAAAAGATATAAAAAGCGGACTTTCACTTTATAAAGAACACGGACTTTATTATGCCTATTTAGAATATCAAAACAGATTAGGCAAGTTTTTAAAAATCATCAGTGATGGAAAACTAACTGATGAACAAGCAATAGAAGACTTATTAGAAAAATTACCACAAGAATTATATGGCAAAAGTAGGAAGACCAATAAAATTTAAAAGCAAAAAAGAATTAGAAAAGAAAATAAAGAAATACTTTAACGATTGTAAAAAAAAGAAAAAGCCATTAACTATTACAGGACTTGCTGTATCACTTGACACAAATAGAGAAACATTGCTTGACTATCAAGATAAAGAAGAATTTTCTGACACTATAAAAAGAGCAAAGGAAATAATACATAATTGGACAGAAGAGTATTTATTTACAGGAAAGAACCAAACAGGTGCAATATTTAATCTAAAAAACAATTATGGTTGGAAAGATAAAACAGAGCAAGACATAACAAGTGGAGGAAAACCAATACCAATATTAAATGGCACTATTTCAACTAACAACAGCAACAAAGAAGATATTAGCTCTTAAAAAAAGAATAAGAGCAATACAAGGCGGAACATCAGCAAGTAAGACAGTAAGCATAGTTCTTTATCTTATAAACAAAGCACAAAGCGAAGATAATTTAGTTATAAGCATTGTATCAGAAAGTTTACCCCATTTAAGAAGGGGAGTAATGCAAGACTTTTTACTGATAATGGATAACCACAACTATTTTAAAGATAGTAGGTGGAATAAATCAGAGTTTACTTATCAATTTGAAACTGGCAGTAAGATAGAGTTTTTCAGCGTTGACCAACCAGAAAAGGTAAAGGGAGCAAGAAGAGATATACTTTTTATCAACGAGGCAAACAACATACCATTTGAAACATTTAATCAGTTAGAGGTAAGAACAAAGAACGAAGTATGGCTTGACTGGAACCCTACCAACGAGTTTTGGTTTTATAGCGAATTACTAGGAAAAAGAGAAGACATTGACCATATAACACTTACTTATAAAGACAACGAGGCATTAGACGAAAACATTGTTAAAACGCTTGAATTAAGAAAAGGAAACAAGAATTGGTGGAAAGTTTACGGAGAAGGACAATTAGGAGAAGTAGAAGGCAAGATATACAAAGACTGGCAGATAATAGACCAAATACCCCACGAGGCAAGATTGGAGCGATACGGATTGGATTTTGGATATAGCAATGACCCAACAGCAATAGTAGGAATTTATAAATACAACGGAGGATTTATTTTAGATGAGGTTTGCTATCAAAAAGGATTAAGCAATAAGCAGATAGCAGATATTTTTAACAACTTACCAAAGGCATTGATTAAAGCAGATAGTGCCGAACCAAAGAGTATTGATGAAATAAAAGGATATGGACTATCAATTTTACCAGCACACAAAGGAGTTGGAAGCGTAAATCAAGGAATACAATTTGTCCAAGACCAACGAATATCAATAACAAAAGGAAGTGTTAATTTGATTAAGGAGTATAGAAACTATCTATGGCAGACAGATAAAGACGGAAAAGTAATAAACACCCCAGAAACAGGATTTGACCACTTAATGGACGCTATAAGATATGGTTTAGAAGAATACATAGAAAACAAAGACAACTCAATGGAGATATTTAAACAAATGCAACAATATCAACAACAAAATCATAGCGATTACGAAGGTAAAAAAATACAACAATGGCAATAGACACTTTAATTACAGAGAAAGCATATAAAGCCTTTACAACAGGCTTTTCTTGCGAGGCAAAGGGAAAGCAAATGAAGGAATACACCAAGAATATTGATATGTATTCTAACAAGCCAAAAGAGGAGTTATTAGGATTTTTAAGCTTTCCTTTAAATAACTTTTCTGGATATGTAGATACTTATGTATCCCGTATGCCACGCTTGAAATTTGTTTTTAAATCAACAAAGAACGCTGATAATCAATCAGTTGCTAAAGTTAATGCACTAGCAGATAGAGATAGAGGAATACAATTTGCTAACTATGACCAGATAAACAGAGGAGTAAATAAATTTGCTACGATGTCTGGCGTTGGAATTTATAAGATATTTAGTGATAGTGCAGAAGGATATAAACACCATTTACTTGCTATTGACCCTGCTAACTTCTTTTGCCAACCATACGGAGGTAGCAATTTAGAAACACACCAATTTTGCGGAGAGGTTGGAATAATGAAGACAGAAAGCCAATTATTAGAAGGCGTTGATAATGGATTCTATGATAAAACGGCAGTAGAGCAACTTATAAACTTTACAGGAGAGAATAGAGATTTCTTTACTGATGTAAACGACCAAAGAAAAGCCCAAGAAGAACGATTTAAAATATTAGGAATACAAAGCAATGATGCCTTTTTAGAAAAGACTTATTCAATGGTTGAGGCATATATCACCGTAAAAGGAATAAGATATTATGTTTTATTTGAACCAAAGAGCAAAATTGCAGTTAGACAATGCAAACTAACAGAGGTATTTGAGAGCAACCTTTATCCTTATACTTCATTTTCACCAAAAGAAGATATTAACAACTTCTGGGCTATTGCACCTGCAACTGATATAAGAGCAAGTTGTGTGGCAGAAAGAACCATAGTAGATGAGCAAATCAACAACTTAATGCGTCAGAATAGACCCGTTAGGTTTTATAACCCAGATATTACAGATAGACCACCACAATACTTACCTGACTTTTGGATGCCAATTAAGAGTGGTAGGAGTGTATCAGAGGCATATAGCATAATGGCAACGCCTGACATTGTAGATAAATCAATGAAAGTTGTTGACTTTTTAAGAAGTTTGAGATCAACAGATAGTGGAACAACAGGAGGAGTGCAAGGAAATGCTGAAACAGACAAGGTTGGTATTAACCAAATGAACTTGTATCAATCGGCAACAAAACAAGATTATCAAAACGAAAGCCACGAGGAATGTGTTAAACAATTAGGATTACGCTACTTATATGGCGTTAGAGAACACTTATCAGAAAAGATTGCCGTTCAAATATTAGGCAAGAACGGACTTGAAATGCAAATGATAACCAAAGATGATGCTGACCCTGATTTTGATGTAATTATTGAGGACAACAACAAAAAGATATTTGAGAACAAAGAGGATTTAGTATTAAAACAATGGTTATTTAATCACCCAAGCGTAATTCAAAGTGCTAACCCAAAGAAACTTTTAGAAGAAATGTTTAAATTGGCAAAGTATGACAGCAGAGATATAAAAGAATTTTTACAACCTGAATACTACTCTTCAAGAGAGCAAATTGAGAATAGCGAAAACGCCTTTAACAAGATTTTAGAAGGTAAAGAGCCAAAGTTTTATCAAAGTGCCGATGAAGTATTTGTTAAGAACTTTGGAGACCTTTTATTAGAAACCGAAGGTATCCCAGAAAAGAAACGCCCAATATTAGATACTTATTTCCAAGCAATATCAGAAATAGCAAAAATGAACCAAGCAAAGAAAGCCTTTATAGATATGGAAATGGCTAAACGCCAACAATTACAAGCCCAATTACAGCAAGGAATACAAACACCTATGGGAGGCGATACAGAGCAACTACAACAAGAACAAGAAGTAGAGCAACCACAACCCATACAACAACCAATGACACAACCTATATGAACATACAAGAACTAAAAGACAAAATAAACGAGATAAAAAAAAGAGACTTAGGCGATTTATCCTTACAAGCCATAGATGATTGGGAAAGCCAGATAAAGAACTATGAAATACTTAAATCTTTATACGACCTACCACAATTTAGGGACATAATAAGCGAATTTGAAGGGATAATACACAATGTCAAAGAACTTTTAGCCGAGCAGGAAGTAAACAACGATGAAGATATACGCAAACGCCAGCAACTTATATCAGACAAGAGAGTATTTGGAACATTTTTAAATAGATTTGCTATTCCTGATTTAAAGGAAATAGAAAACGAAGTAAATAAAAATTATAAGAACTTTTATGAAAAACCTACCGAAATTAAAGAATGATACCAAACTAACATCTGGCGAATGGTTATTGATTGATACCGAAAATGGATTATGGAATATTGTTGCTTTTCCCACCGGAGGACAACTAATTGAAGGAACTAACAAGAAAATGGCAGAGATAAGCGATAAGAAATGGGATATAAAGACAACAAGAATAGTTGATACTAAAACAGCACTTAAAATGGGATTGATAACTTTAGAAGGAGAAAATTACAAACTATCAGAAATAAGTATGGAAAATATAAAGAAATTCGTTAATGGTGTTAAAGGTCAAAATAAATAATTAAAATATATGGCTAAAAAAATACAAACAAAAGAAATAGAAACAGAACCAAAGGAAGTAAAGGAAGTAAATGAAGTTAAATTAGACCACGAACAATACATTAAAAGCTTAAATATCCCTTTTACACAATGGTTTGAAGTAGTAAAGTTTAACGAAAAATACCAAGTTATTAAGGGAGGACAATTGATTGGAGAATACCTTGATAAGAAAAAAGCAGATTATACGGCTAACTTATTCAATATGTCAGAAAAGAGAGCTTTAAGAGATTATAAAAGTTAATTAAAAAGTGGTTATCGCACCAAGACAAAAACGAAATGGCTATCCACCATTAACGGAATAAATAAGTTGCTCCCATAAGAGCAAAGACAAACAAATTTATGGAACAAAACGAATTAGAGGATATGATTAAAGCCGAAGTTGAAAAACGGGAAGCTGAAGAATCAAAAAATCCTCAACCACAGGAAGAAACACCTGAGACAAAAATTGAGACGGAAACTCCAGAAACAAAGGAAACAAAGGAAGAACCGATTAAAGAAGACAAAACAGAGCAAAAGATAGAGAAGAACATTAAAACTATTCCATTATCAGCTCACATAAGAGCAGAGAAGGAATACAAGGCAAAAATTGCTGAACTTACAGGAGAATTAGAGAGGTCAAAACAAGCTAATCAACAACCTACTCCAAAAGAATTAGAGGAACTATTTGAACAATATGGAATTGATGAAAGTGCTAAACCATTTTTTAAAGACCTAATTGGCTCAATAGAAAACAAGTATTCTGATAAATTTAAAATATTAGACGAATACCAATCCAAAACAAAGGAGCAACAGGAACAACAAGAACTTGTTGAGTATGTTGATAAGCAAGTAAGCGAAATATCTGATTTAATCCAAAAAGAACACGGCAATAATGCCCCAGAAGTATTAAATAAATTAAAGATTAAAATATTACAAGAGGGCTTATATGCTACACCGCCAGAATTAGTTTATAAAGGATTTGATGAGTTTAAGCCGATAAAAAAGAAAATGTCAGCAGAAACTCCAAGCCCATCTCCGAAAACCGAGATATTTGATAAAGAAAATGCAACCTTTGACGATGTCAAAGCAGGGAAAATAAGTGCAGAAGAATTTATCAATATTCAAAGAAAGAAATTTGGACAGGAATAGGTGGTTAGATAGTAAGCTCTTTTACAAGATTTACAAGAATATATGGCAAATAGCACAAGTGCAGCCAATCCAGAATTATGGTCATCGTTATTGGAACAAGCATTGAGAAAATCAACTCTTTTTAGAGAAATTGCTTCTTTCAAGGAACAAGCTGGATTAACATATGGCGATACAATTCACAGACCATACGCAAGCGATGTTTCAGTTGATAGTTATGTAGCAGGAACAGCGTCAACAGCACAAGATATTACAATTACAGATAACTCAATGACTATTGATAGATTTGCAATTATCAATGTATTTGTTGATGACACACAGCAATTACAATCAAGATACGACTTGATGGCTCATTATGTTGAAAAAATGAGAAAGGCATTACAAGAAGATATGGATGCCCACTTCTTGTTAGAAATTAGAAATGCCGTTTCAGATGTTGACGATGCAGACATTGCAGCAGGAACAGCAGGAGACCCGTTTGCAGTTACATCTACAAACATTGTTGATGTATTTACATACGCAGATAGATATTTACTTGCTCAAAATGCAACAGAAGGAAATAGATTTGCTGTCATTACACCAGCAGTTTATCAAAAGCTCTTAACATATTTGGGAGGTAGACAAACACAATTAGGAGACCAAGTTACAAAATACGGATATAAGTCAAAAGGTATGTTTAACGACTTTAAGATTTATGTCTCAAATAACTTACCTTATTCAGCAACTTGGACACCAGCAGATAACCCTTCTAACTCTGCAACAATTACAATTGATTCAGTTGTGTTTACATTTGTTTCTTCAATGGGAACAACAGCAGGTTCTATTTTACAGACAACATCAACAGCACAAACATTGCTCAATTTACAAGCATTGATTAACGCTGGAGGGGTTGGAGATGAAAAAAATTATTATTCTTTAAGTGCCGCCAATAAGAGAAAAGTTAGAAATTGGTATGCAACAGTTGATAACGCCACAGCTCCAACAAAGATAACAGTTTGGTTAGGTGGTAGAACAACTGCTGTAACAGTTGCTACATCAGAAGCATTGGATTTGTGGTCTAATGAGACATTCCATCAATTCTTTGGCATTGAAAAATGCACTGATATGGTTGTTCAAAAAGAAGTTAATGTTAAGAGTGGAGACCAAACATCAAACGGAAAACTTGGAACAACATTCTTGGCAAATTGTGTTTACAAGGCAAAGACATTCTATGAGGGAACTTATAAAATGATTGATGTCAAAGTAACAGAAGCAACAGGCTAATATGGAATTTAAAGATTATTTTGTAATAATCGTTATTTTCGCAATATTATTATTTGGCTATCATTATACTTTTAACAAAAAAGTAGATAATCCAAATTTAGGACTTGTTGTTTGGCAAGATAAAATGGATTTTAGAAATGGATTTTCTGTTAATGGAACTGATGTTTTAAACGCATCAAGAGAAATAACAGTAGCCAAATCTACTAATTCCGGTGATTCCAGCATTGCTGACGACTTAACTGTTGGATCAACAACTGGTGATGGTTGTATCGGAAAATATAAAGGAGGAGTGCTTTATTATATTGACTTTGCAACTACAACTGGAAACGGAACATTTATTGTTACATCAACAAAGCCAACTGGTTGCGATTAACACGATTGTTTCTACACACTACTCCCTTCTGGGAGTAGAATTGTGGAAATAATAATATAAAAAAGCCACACATAAAATATGGAAATAAAAAATATAATTTTAGTTTTATTATCGTTAGCAGTATTAGGATTTGCTGTTAAGCAAGATATGAAATTAGGTGCTACAACAAACCAAATAAGATTAGTTACTTGCACTAACACCACATCAACAGTTGCTACCACAGGAGCAACAACTATTTTAGCTGGCAATAGTGCCAGACAATATGTATCTATTAATGTTGCATCAACATCGCCTGCTGTTTATTTGAATATGGCAAACTCAACAGCAACTGCCGCAGGAATAATAATCCAAGCAAGTGGAAGATACGAAATAACACAAAACAACTTTTATAATGGCGTTATTAAAGCATTGCCAGTTGGAGGAACTGCTGGAACTGTTTATATAACCGAATGCACAGAATAATATATGGCAACACAAATCACCCCTGCTAAAATATTGCCGATAACAAAACAACTTCAAGACACCTTAAATGGTGGAACATTTTATGTTAGAGCAGTTGTTTTGAATGCTAATACTAGAGAAACTATTGATACCATTGACTTAACAGACAATGGAAATGGTTATTTTTACAAGAATTGGAATGTGCCAGTATATCAAGACGAAACATACATTGATATTTTAGTAACAACCTACGATGACAGCGGATATACACAGATAAATGGAATGTATGGAACAGAGAAATTTCAATATGTTATTAGAGACCCAAGAGCAAGTGTTGGAGGAGGATTTGGAATGGAAGTAGATTATGAAAAGGTAAGAAAGATAATTAAGGAAGAAATTGGAAAACTTACTTTTCCATCTTTCCCAGAAGTGCCAGAAACCGACTTATTGCCACTTTTTAATAGATTGTCTCGTTTAGAACAGCTTATTAACGAAAACAAACCAAAAAACCCTGATTATTCAGGGATTTTGTCGTCTATAAACGATTTAAAGACTAAATTGATCGATAAAATTGACAAGAATAAGCCAGAGAAGACAGACTTGAGTAATATTGAAAGTAAAATTGATAGTTTAGAGGGAAAAATAGGAAATAAATTTGAAAAATCGGCAAAAGAAGTTGTTAAAGACTTAATAAGCGTTGTTGAAAAAATACCAGATAACTTAAAAGATTTTAGCAAAAATTTAAAATTTACAGCAGTTTTTCCAGTAGCACTTGAAAAAGAAAAAGACGACGAAGAAACAAAGATGATGGAAGCGTTAAAGAAGAAATATAACCTTGAATGAAGATGAAAAAACTATTTTATTTTATAATTTCATTATTATTATTTGCAAATGTCGCTTTTGCTAGTTGGTATAATCCTTTGACTTGGTTTAGCAAGCCTGTTGGAGATACTATTTCTCCTATGCCAATGTTTTACCAATCAGGGACATCAATTTTGCCGAGAGTAAGACAACTTAATCTTATTTTAGATAGAGGCATAACTGTTGGTAATAGCACAAGCACAGCAACAGGAACAATTAGATGGAGCGGAACTGCTTTTGAAGGATACGATGGCTCTAATTGGGGAAGTTTGGGAGGAGGAAGCTCTGACGCTTTAACATCTACTACCACATTTGCAGGCGATGTAACAGGAACATCGTCTTCAATGCTTTTATCAAAGATACAAGGTAGAACAGTAACAACCACTCAAAACCCTTCTATTGGATATATTTTAAAATGGGACGGTACATATTGGAATTATAAACCAGACGATACGGGGGCGGGTGGAGGTATTACATCTATTAACTCACAAACAGGAAGCTCACAGACGATTACAACATCGTCTCATACAGGAAACATTTTTTATATAGGTTCATCTGCCGACACCCACACTCTTTATATTCCAACAAATCCTATTTTCACAGGAGTATCAACGACTAACGCTACATCTTCTAATTTAAGAGTTTGGGGAACTACAATTTTAAATGGCAATACAATGCCAACGACTACTTGTGCTACTGGTGAAATGCCCGTGGCTTATTCAAGTGGAGTATTGCAATGCCGTGCAACATCAACTTTGGGCTTACAATCAACTTTAACTACTGGAAACCTTACAGCAGGAACAGGATTGTCTTTTGATAACACAAGGCAAGTAATTGGAGGTGCTGCACAGATTAGCGTTGCCACTGGATATAACCTTTTAACTGATGCCTCATCAACTGAATTTGCATCATCATCTAATAAAGTAATAAAGACTGCCCCACAATGGGATAGCACCTATACCATAGTAAATAACTCATCTACCAATTGGACAACTGCTTATAATACAGTAAATAGTTCTTCTACTTATTGGGACACAGCATATAACAGAGTAAATGGAACTTTAAGTGATGGAAAGTATTGCACCTACGCCAGTGCCACAGGAAAAATCAGTTGTAATTCAACGCCTTCTACTGGTATTACATCGTTAGCAGGACAGACAGGAGCAACACAGACTTTTTCAACTACGACAGGAACAGGACTTTCGTTTAAAGTAGTTTCATCTGCTAATAATCACGACTTTCAAGCAAGTATCGCTAGTGGATACAACCTACTTACTGACGCTAGCTCAACAGAGTTTGCTTCTAGCTCAAATAAGGTAATAAAAACTGCTCCTAACTGGGACAGTGCTTATGGATTTGCCCACGCAACAATGACAGAGAGTATCATAGGAATTGACTTAACTGGACAAGCACTCTCATTAACTTCTGGCTACATAATCCCTACAACTGCAAGCACAACAGATTGGACATCATCATCAGTTGCGCTAAACACTAATGATTCAAATTGGACAAGCGCTTATACGATAGTTAACAGCTCATCTACCTATTGGGACACAGCCTATAATAGGGTAAATGGAACTTTAACAGATGGCAAATATTGTACTTATGCAAGTGCAACAGGTAAGATTTCGTGTAATTCTACTCCTTCTACTGGTATTACATCTTTGGCAGGACAGACAGGTGCAACACAAACTATTTCTACCACAACTGGAACAGGATTATCGTTTAAGGTTGTTTCATCAGCTAATAATCACGATTTTCAAGCAAGTATCGCATCTGGTTATAATTTAGTTACCGATGCAAGTTCTACTGAATTTGCCTCAAGTTCAAATAAGGTTATTAAAACAGCACCAAATTGGGATACTGCTTATAGTGTAATTAACTCCTCTTCTTCTAATTGGGATATAGCACATAATAGAACTACAAAAGGAACCTTAACTGCAACAAAACTTTGCACTTGGAATGCAGGAGGATATTTTGACTGCAATACTGACCCTTCTGCATCATCAGGATTTACTACAACATCTATTAACAACTTTGCTACTACTACATTTTCATTTGCCACAGGAACAGCGACGGGAATTGGATTGACGATTACAACATCAACATCTGCTGTTACCTTTACCCCAACAGTATCTAGTGGCTATGGAATACCATTAACAGCATCAAGCACCGAATGGGCAAACGCCTATAACAGAATTTATGGAGGCACAATGACAGATGCAAAATACTGCACATACGCTTCGGCTACTGGTAAGATTTCGTGTAATTCTGAAGGTGGAGCTGGTGGTGGATTTACAACTACAACATTTAAAACAGCATATCAAAACTATGCTACAACAACTCTTAATTTTGCTACAACATCAGATACTAATTTAGGATTAGCAGTTTTAATAGATACTACAGGAATAACTTTGACTCCTCAATGGACTGGAACCTTAGCAGACGCTCGTATAACATCAGCTAATAAATGGAATGCTTTAGATACGGCTTCATCATCTTGGAATAATGCAGGGAATTTGGCTCACGCTACGGCCACGGAGAGTATATTAGGCATTGATTTAACAGGACAAGATTTTAGTCTAACTGCGGGTTATGTAATACCTTCTACAACAAGAGCAACTACTTGGGACGATGCTTATACAGAAAGAGTGGATACTTGGACATATCCATTACAATTAAGTTCTAATGTCGCAAGCATTGCATCAAATTATTTTTTAACAACATCTACTGAGTTTGGTGGTGATGTATCAGGAACTTCATCAGCAATAGTAGTTGCAGATGATAGTCATTCTCACGGAATAACAACAGGAGGAAGTGGAACTACAACTATTAAAACAAATGGTGTTATCTTTGGATATTCACCAACAAGAATTGGGCAAGACGACAGATTTACCTACAACACCTCAACTGACTTATTTACCTTTGGAAATGGAAGCACAACTAACTTTACTGCTACAAACATTTGGGGAACAAAGTTAATTTATACTAACGCCTCAACAACAAACATCACTGCATCAGGAAACGGCTATTTTGGAGCAATCCCTAGTGCTGGAAATGTTAGCTCAACTAACTTAACCACAGGAAACCTTTACGCCACAGCAATACCTTCTGCTGGTAATGTATCATCAACTAACTTAACAACTGGTAATCTTTATGCCACTTGGATTTCGGCAACAAACGGCTCTACAACAAACTTTACAGTAGGGACAAATTCCTATTTAGGAACTGTTAAGAGCGGAACTTGGAACGGCACTCTTATCGGATTAACTTACGGAGGCACAGGAACATCTACCACCCCTACAACTGACCAAATATTGGTTGGAAATAGTGGTGGAACTTATGATTATAGAAGATTAGTTGCTGGTAGCAACATTACCCTTTCAACATCAACAGCAGGGCAAATTGTGATTGCCTCAACTGCTTCTGGAAGTGGTGGAACGACAGTATTTGTAACCACAACACCATCATTGATTATCCCTACATCAACGATTTCAACTTATGACTTTGCATTAGGTTCTACTGCCACAGCAACAGCACCTTTCTGGTGGGATATTAGTGCTACAACATCATATATTGGAACAGCAGGTGCAGGAGATGGTGCAATAGACTTTACTCATAACGGAATACAAGCGATGACATTGGGATACGATTATTCAGCAGGATTGTTTAGATTTTCAACAACTACTGACTTTTCAGCAGGAAATGCCCTATCTATCTCTACTAGCACATTAGCTATTGGATTGGGTGGATATTATGGTTCTGCAACAGAATGCGACTATGGAACATCTACAAGTGCCACAACTACGATTGACTTTGCATCTACAACAAAACCTTGTTTCTCAAATATGGCAAGAGTTGAGATTGCAACCACAACATCAGTTTTATCAATCGTAAACCCACCATTAAACGGCAATCTTGATATTAGGATATTTCAAGGGAGTTCGGTTACAACGACATTATCCTTTGCTAGCAACATAGCATTTGAATATGGATTTTTACCTTCATTACCTTATGGAACATCAACAGAGAGTTTGATTTCGTGCAAATATAGAACAGTGGCAGGTAGCAATTCTACCAAAAACTTTAAATGTCAATTAAGTAAGGACTTTAAATGATAAAAGAAATCTTATACAAATTTTATAAGAGATTTGAAAAGTGGCTTATAGCAACAGGCATTATTGTTGTTGCTTTTGGAGCAGGAGAAACACAGTTTCAGAAAGGTGGTTTGCTTTATGATGGAATATCTACTCAAAAGGTAGTAGAGAAATTTGCGTTGGCAGATAACAGAATTAAGAGCAAGTATCAGTTAGACGGCACAGCATTAAAAATAAACGCCATTGATAAGAACAGCGTTGCAGTTAATTTAGGAGATAAAACAAAACCAGAATTTGAACCAAAGTTAGAGATAACAAGGTGGGAAGGCAAAGCAAAATTTTCTATTAAACCAAAAGGGTTAGATATTATCCAGAAAAAAGATAAAGACCTTATTTTTGAAGGCGATAAAATAAAGTTTGAAACTCCTGATATAACCTACGAATACTTTGATTCCCCTACATCAACAGAAGAAGGTGGCTATGAGTATCAACTTGTTTTAAACAAGAAACCTGCTACAAGCACCTTTTATTCAACCATAGATAGCACAGGATTGGAGTTTTATAAGCAATTACCTTTAACACAGGAAGAACACATAGAAGGAGAAACTTGTTATGAAACTTACTGCGAAAAAGACGGACAAAGAACAGCAGAACGCCCTGATAATGTAGTTAATTCATACGCTGTTTATTATTCAGAGAGTGGCGATTATTCAAAAATGGGAGGATATAATTTTAGAGCGGGCAAAGCATTCCATATTTACAGAGTAAAAGCGATTGATGCTGACGGATTAGAATTATGGTGCGACCAAAACATCTATGGCAATACACACGAAATAAGTTGTGATTGGAATTGGTTAGATAAGATAGCGAAGTATCCTGTTATAATAAAATGAAAAAAATAATACTAACATTACTTATATTATTTTTAATACCACTTACTACAAAGGGTGCTACTTTTGGTTATACGAGCGTTGGAGCAACAGAAGTAGACCCAACGGTAAATGGTAGTTCGCATCATTATTATTTATCTAATCAAAATTCTACTGTAAGTTCAAATGGAACAATTAGTAGTGTAAGCTTTTATGGTTATGGTAATTTTAGCAATGCTTGTGGATTAGGAGTGTATAAAAATAATTCTGGAACCTATAACTTAATAGATAATGGAAGTTTTTTTAATTGTGGTGCATCTGCTCAATGGAATACTGATAATACTATAAGTGCAAGTGTTGTTTCAGGAGGAATATATTTAGCAACTTTTGCTATTAATGATGCAGGAAAATATTTTAGAGATTCTGGAAAATCTGGAGATGGAAGAATTGCATCTAATATAAAAGATTCATCGGCTTGGTCAGACCCAATGTCTACATCTAACTATTCTTATAAAGTTTCTGTTTATGCTACTTATGACTCTCCACTTTCTTATTCCCGCAACTCCACCACCACTATCAACAATGGTCGTATTCAAATAAATAACGGCAGACTTAATATAAAATGAAAAAAATTCTTATTACAATTTTATTTTTTTTATTTATTTTGTCAGGATTAACCTACTGGGTTTTTAAAGACAATATTTTGAATGTTTGGATCAGTGATAAAACTGTAAAAATAGCCTATGTTGGGAAAGAAGCTCCTTATGAAAATAACGAAATAGAAAGTAAAAGGACAGAAAATTCTATTATTATTTCTAAAGGAATAAAAGATGAAAATCATATATTGGTAGAACAAAGATTTTATCCTCAACCTCAGTTTATAAACTTAAATGGCTGGAAATATATAGAATACAAATATGAACCTAAATTAGTTTTTGAATTTAAAGAAAAAATAAAAACTTCTTTATTAAATATAGCTTATGCTGCTTCCGGAAATATAAAATTTGCTCCTACTAATGGAGATGGATATGTAAAATATACAAATGGAGCTACTTGGTCAACTGCCAGAAATGCCTTATCTGGAAACGGAGCAGATAGGTCAACCTCTCTTATTTATTCTCCTTATGTTGGAAAAACTTTTGCTGGAGCTTTTGATATTTATAGATTTTATTCTCCTTTTGATACTTCTGCTTTACCAGATAATTATAGCGTTTCTTCTGCAAGTTATTGTTTTTATGTTGCCTCTAAATCTAATGGAGATAATGATGGAGATGATTGGATAAATGTTTTTAGAACTTATCAGGCATCATATTTTAATCTTGTAAATGCCGATTTTAATATTTCCGCCAAATGGGAAACATCTACTGCTGGGGCAACAGCGATAGATATTGGGAATATAACTACAGGAGCATACAATTGTTTAACAATGAATGATACTGGAATAAGCTGGATTTCTAATACTTCTACTACAGCAATAGGACTTTTAGAGGGACACGATGCTATAAATTCTGCTTATGCTGGTTCTAATAATACATCTAATCATATAAGAATATATACTTCTGAAACTACAGGAACATCTAAAGACCCTTATTTATCTGTAAACTATGCTCCAACAATAGAATGGCTTAGAGGATATGATGGAAGAATCAAAATATTCATACCTAAAGAAAATATACCAACAAGTAGTGAAGGATTTCCTTATGAATTGGTTTTAGCAACTACTTCAGGATATTCATTACAGCAAATGCAATGGATTTTTAATCAAATGAATGTTTCTTCGCCCTGGTTGAGAATACAACCGGCAACAGATGATGGCATAACTCAAATGTATGGTGAAGTAGAAGATTGGAATACAACATCTAAAATGGCAAGAATATGGGTTTCTAAATTGGGTTGGGAACCTTCTACAACAACAAATCTTATTTTTTATCTTTATTTTGATAAAAATCATAGCACTTCAACATATTATGTTAGCAAAATAACAGACGGAGGAGATAAGGGAAATGTTAATGCTTGGAAACCTGGATATTTTCAAAATGTATTTAATTTTTCTAATACAACAACTTCCGACAAGTAGTATATTTATGAATACCTTTAAAATATCAAATGTTTTGCCTCCTGGAACTTATACATTTTTTGATTATCATTTTTTTAGCTCTCCAGAAGATCCGGCAAATACAACG
>Ga0116184_10002372_pt1 | contig 16606 bp, 13 predicted proteins | sample AD_JPNNA5_MetaG_FD_89886 | JGI IMG/M metagenome (GOLD analysis project Ga0116184, IMG submission 89886) | Active sludge microbial communities of municipal wastewater-treating anaerobic digesters from Japan - AD_JPNNA5_MetaG | ecosystem: Engineered > Bioreactor > Anaerobic > Digestate | place... | reverse complement strand
TTCTGGTTGCTATCACTTTTTTGTTTTTGACACTGCTTGGGGGATGTTCTGAAGCTCCTCTTGAGTGTGATTGGACTATAAAAGTGGATCAAACCATTCCCATAAAAGAAGGCGATGTAACGGTAAACTATTCCCTGGTCCTTATTGCACAGAAAATAGGCGGCACCGATGTATACGGCACCTATGAGGGGGCTGCATACATAGGCAGCCAGCTGGATGCTTCGGAACTGTCGAAGGAATTTATCAAAATAGACGGCGGGTTTGATGTGAATGCTTTTGCAAATAATCTCAGCTTTGAAATTGAGCCCTTTGACAAGGAAAGGTATTCCGCTTACGGCAGCAAAGACAAAGCTTCCTTGGCGCCTCTTGCGAAATATGAGTCCATGGCGCTGCTGTCACCGGAAATGAAAGGGGGCGGAATCATCGGTGTGGATGTCAAAGCAATTGACGGCACTCAGGGAGGTTATAATGATTCAGGCATAGGGGCATCGCCGGTGGCAATGAAAATTGCAATCTACTCCGGTAAGGTGCATGTGGATATACCTGCCTTCAATATTGACAGAAGCTTTGAAGGGCTTATAACCGGGGATCCGAAAAGGAACAATGAAGAGTATCGGCAGGTAATGGAAAAGATTGAAGAGCTTATTGCCGAAAGTGAATCAAAGCCGGATTCACCCGATGACGGCAGTAGGGAAAGCATAGGAGGAATAATGGGCAAATTCGGAAGCAGCCTGGAAATACCTGCATCATTTCCGGCAGACGAATTCCCGATACTTCCGAATAGTGTAGTCATCAATACCTACGAGAGTGAAGACAAGAGGAATGTCAGGGTTATGGTCGGAACCAACGCTTCTCTTGAGGATATACTGGAGTTTTATAAAGAATATATAATAGAAAAGCCGGAGGTCGAAAAATTGGATATTCCTGACGGGGTAATGTATTCGGGGCGTTCGGACAAGTATTCTAATTTTATGCTTACGGTTATGAAGGATATGTCAACTACCTACAGTTATATGGCTTTATTGGAAGTAATGAAAAGATAATATCAAAAATCATAATTTATATTTAAAGGAGGTCAGTAAAATGAAAAAACGTATTATGTCCCTGATACTTACAGTAGTATTAATATGTACATTTATACCGATGCAGGTTTTGGCAGCAGAGGAGCTTCCCATAGAAAAGGGAATCAGCAAGCCCGAGAAGATAGCTTATTTTTTGGAGAAAGCCAGCGGCCATATGAGAATCGCAGCTTATTACATTATGCCCGAGGAGCTTCTGAAGATTATCTCCCTGGACTATGATGATTTTAAGGATATTTACGGCTATGACGAATATAAAATATTTCAGCAGACTGACTGGTCTCTTGATTCCACCAGCAATTGGCACTACACCGGCGACTGGGACAGCAGCACCAGCCCTGCAGTCACCTGCACCCGCTCAACCAATAAAATCGTAAACAAAGGGGAAATTTTCTGGCTGACATATGATAACCATTGCAGCGCACTGGGAGGATATGTTTATAAGGACTCCGGAAACGGAAACCAGTTTGATTTTGCTAATCATAAGCTGTATTTGCGCACCCGATTTATTGTGGAGCTTCGTGATTTTGACAAGGGCTTTGACGGAAAAGAATACAAATATTATACTTCCGGCTGGTCGGAGGTTGCATTGATAAATGATGTATATAACGGAAAAAGCATTTATCAAACCTATGATTTTTCCAAGCTTGATGCCCCGGTTGTAAGCAGAGAGCAGGTAAAGAATGATGATAAGGGGAAGCCTTATCTCAGCTTCTACCTGGAATTTCCCGAAAGCATAAAAAAAGCTGCCCTTGCCCTTAAAGTACAAGGTGAAGGTGCCGAAATGAATTTTGATGTACAGCGCAGAGTAAACGGCGGAGAGTGGACCAACAGCAGGATCACAAACAATGAGTTCCCCTATGACTACGGTGAGCGCAAGATATTTATAGATGACGATATACTGGCCAATAAATCCTCCCTGGAGTATCGCTTCAGGCTGAGCTATACAGGCAGTAAGGCAGCTAATTTCCAAACACCTTGGAGTGAGACCTTAAAATACAATGTCCCCTCCTGGAGCGATTCTTCTGCATGGGCTGAGGAATGGCTGAAAAAGGCTGAAGATTATGATCTGATACCGGATGTGCTGATAGGCGCCGATATGACACAGCCAATAAACAGGCATGAATTTGCCGCATTATCCGTGAAGCTTTATGAAGGCATGAGCGGAAAGAAAGCCGTTGCAGGCAGCAATCCCTTTACAGATACTTCTGATTCTGAAATATTGAAGGCTGTGAATATAGGTATTACTAACGGTACTTCTGCGGACAAGTTCTCCCCTGATGCACTGATTACCCGGGAGCAGGCTGCGGTAATGCTGACCCGTGCATATAAAGCCACCTATTGGGAGGGCTGGACACTTGCCAAGGACAGCAGCTACACGGCAAAAACATTGGATTACAGCGGAATTGCAGTTTTTGCGGATGATGCGAGCATCTCTGCCTACGCAAAACCCTCTGTCTATTTCATGGCTAAGAATAATATCATAAACGGTGTAGGCAACAATATGTTTGCTCCCAACCGTGCCAATATACCTGCAAATGCAGCCCTTACATACGGCCAGGCAACCAGGGAGGCGGCTATTAAGATTGCAGTTGCATCATTCGAAAACCTGAAATAAGTATTAAGCAGGACAAAAGGGCATGAAAGCACAGTCTTTCATGCCCTTTTTATTGTAAAGTGGGACACGGGGACGTTTCTCTTGTCCCACCCATGTCGCAGTCGACATTAATATCGCATTCTCAGACATTTTCTTTTTGTCAGAAGAGGAGCGGTATTTTTTAAAAATCTCTTGTATTAATTTGCTTTTTGATATAACATATATTATATAACAAACGTTATATAATATATGTTTTTTGCATAATAATATTGAGAATTAATTGAAAGGTGGAAAAAACTTTGGATAAGATAGTTATTATCGGCGGAGGCATTGCAGGGTTGAGTGCCGGCATATTCGCGCAAAAAAACGGTTTTGAGAGTGTGATTCTGGAAAAGCACAATGTTTTAGGCGGTGAATGCACCGGTTGGGACCGTCAGGGGTATCACATCGACGGATGTATTCACTGGCTGGTGGGGACAAAAGAGGGAACTCCTATCCATGATCTCTGGAACGCCGTAGGGGCCTTGGACGGGGTTGAAATCTACCACCCGGAAAGCTTCCTGGCTTTTGAATACGACGGCATAAGAGTGAACCTGTACCGCGATCTTGACTGGTTGAAATCCAGCTGGCTTGAATTATCACCCCAAGACGAAGCTGCTATCAATAATTTTTGCAGTACCGTAAAGCAGCTGCAATCTTTTGAAACACCGGTGGGAAAACCTGAGGACATGATGGGGCTTATGGAAAAAATTAAACTAATGCTTTCTATGAAAGACGCGGGCAAGGTCATGCAAAAGTACGGAAAAATCAGTTTGGCGGAGTATGCCAGAACCTTTAAGCACCCGGCACTTCGGGAAGCCCTGACATCTTTCCTTCCGGAGGGCTACAGCGCTTCAACAGTTTTTTTTGCACTGGCCGCCTTTTCTAAAGGTCAGGCATCAATACCATATGGGGGCTCAAAAAAATTCGCCCAACGCATGGTTAAACGTTATTTATCCCTGGGCGGCGATATAGAAGCTCCCTGTGAGGCAGTTGAATTGAGCATTGAAGGAAATAAAGTCCTCCGTGTCATTTCCGGCAGCGGCAAAGCCTTTGAAGCTGATTATTATATTGCTGCTTGTGACGCACACGTGCTATTCGAGAAGTTGCTGAAAGGAAAGTATTCTGATCCCGAATTTCAGAAGCGGTTCAATAATCCTGAAGATTATCCGTTAGCTTCGGAAATTCGTATAGCAATAGGTTATGAGGGCAGGATGGACGAAATTCCGCGTACGCTGAGATTTCCGACTGCTCCTATTAATATCAATGGAAAACCTATAAATTATTTGACGATAACTCATTACGGCTATGAGCCGGACTTCGCCCCGGCAGGTCATACCTTAATTACCTGCAGCATCAACCAGTTCCATGCTGATTATGATGCATGGAATGCCCTTTCTGAAGATCCTTCGGCCTACAGCCGGGAAAAAACAAGAATAGGCAAAGAAGTTATTGCCGGGATTGAAAAACGGTTCCCTCATATGAGCGGAAAACTAAAATTACTGGATGTGGCAACGCCGAAAACATTTGAACGGTACTGCAATGCATACCGGGGTGCATTTATGCCGTTCCTGCCCACCATTAAAGGAAAGATGATGGTCCATACGGGCCGAATAAAAGGTTTGGAAAACATATTTTTAAGCGGACAGTGGCTGCAGCCCCCCGGAGGATTGCCTGTGGCACTGATTACCGGAAAGGATACTATTATGAGACTTTGTAAGATGAAAAATAAGTCGTTCATATATTAACAAAAGGGTCCAAAGCGCGGCCAATGACGGTTGGGGCTTCGGGCTCTTTTTATTTGACAATTATAGTTATATATAATATTATATATATAACATATATATTATAAATCATAAATAATATTATATATGGAGGAATACTATGGAAGTAACTGAGTTCAAAAACATTGTTTTCGATTACACAAGGAAGATCAATGAAAGCTTGAATTGCGCCTTTAGCCCTGCCATTGGGAGCAGAGGGCTGACTATGATGCAGACAAGAATTCTTATGGAACTGCATCGCTGCGATTCCCATACAATAGGAAGCCTGGCAGACAGTATATGTGCTGCCGGCACTAATATTTCTGCAATGTGTAAAAAACTGGAGGGACAAGGCTTCATTGAACGCATCAGAAACCGGAATGATGAAAGAGTTGTACGTGTAGTTCTTACAAGGCTGGGGAAAGAGACTGTTTTGGAACTTGAAGAATTGTTTGACGAAAGGATTTCAAAGTGTTTGAAGCATGAGTCTGAAGAGACTTTTGAAGATATTATCCAAGGTATGCAAAAATTAAATGAATTGCTGACAAGAATAATAAACAATGAATGAGGATGAATTTAACTAATGTTAAGGAGAGGACAAGCATGAAAGAACATAATAACCCCAGGAAGCCGATTATTTATTTTTACATTGTTACATTGATAATAGTGATGCTGCTGAATGCATATATTTTTCCGGCTGTTGTGAAACAGCAGATTACCCAGGTGGATTACGGAACATTTTTGACTCAGCTTGACAATGGAAAAGTAAAAAGTGTAGAGATTCAGGATAATCAAATTGCATTTACAGCAATTGATGAAGCTGGGAAAGAGAATATATATGTTACCGGGAAAGTAGATGACCCGGAGCTTGTAAACCGGCTTCTTGCCGCTGATATTGAAGATTTCTCAAAGGTCATCCCAAGGGAAAATTCTCCTCTGATGAACTTTATTATGTCCTGGGTCCTTCCTCTGATTTTCTTTATTGGAATGGGACAGCTGCTTACAAACAGCATGCAGAAAAGAATGGGCAGCAACGCTATGACTTTTGGAAAGAGCAATGCCAAGATATATGTTGAAGCGCAGACAGGCAAAACCTTTGATGATGTAGCAGGTCAGGATGAGGCAAAGGAAGCTTTGCCGGAAATAGTGGATTTCCTGCATAATCCGGCAAAGTATAAGGAAATCGGTGCTATAATGCCAAAGGGTGCTTTGCTCGTAGGCCCTCCCGGCACCGGTAAGACACTTCTCGCAAAGGCCATTGCGGGAGAATCAAAGGTACCGTTTTTCTCAATTTCGGGTTCCGAATTTGTTGAGATGTTTGTAGGCATGGGTGCGGCGAGGGTGCGTGACCTTTTCAAGCAAGCCCAGGAAAAGGCCCCTTGTATTGTATTTATTGATGAAATTGATACGATCGGTAAGAAACGTGACAGCGGAGGCATCGCAAGCAATGATGAGAGGGAACAGACATTGAATCAGCTGTTGGCTGAGATGGATGGATTCAGCAGCGAAAAGGGAGTGGTGATACTTGCGGCAACCAACAGGCCGGATTCCCTTGACAAAGCTCTGCTGCGCCCCGGAAGGTTTGACCGCCGCGTTCCGGTGGAACTGCCGGATCTTGCAGGAAGAGAGGCAATCTTGAAGGTCCATGCAAAAAAAATCAAGTTGGGAAATGATATTAATTTTAATGAAATAGCAAGGGCAACTCCGGGTGCATCCGGTGCGGAGCTTGCCAACATAATAAATGAGGCGGCTTTAAGAGCCGTAAAGTGCGGCCGCAGATATGTAGAACAGATCGATTTGGAAGAGGCCGTTGAAGTCGTAATTGCAGGATATCAAAAAAAAGGTGCGGTTATATCTCCGAAGGAAAAGCAGATTATTGCCTATCATGAAATAGGACATGCCATTGTTGCAGCAAAACAGGCTGATTCCGCACCGGTACACAAAATTACAATAATACCCCGTACTTCGGGGGCCCTTGGTTATACAATGCAGGTAGCCGAAAATGAAAACGTGCTTATGACCAAGGAAGAAGCTCTTAATAAAATTGCAACCTATACCGGCGGACGTGCTGCGGAGGAACTGGTTTTCGGGACATATACCTCCGGAGCGGCCAATGATATTGAGCAAGCCACTAAAATTGCAAGAGCGATGGTCACCCGGTTGGGTATGAGCAAAACTTTTGATATGATGGGACTGGAGACAATATCCAATGTATATCTGGGAGGGGATCCTTCCATGACATGCTCTTCGGAAACAGCAGCCAAAATCGATGAAGAGGTATTGGCAATCATTAAGAGCGCTCACGAGAAAGCGATAAACATTTTAAAGGAAAATATGGAGAAGCTTCACTTATTATCCTCATACCTGATTGAGAAAGAAACAATAACAGGCGAGGAGTTTATGAAGATATTGGAAAGCTAGAGCCCTCGTATGCTTGTCACCATGATTATCCACAAAGAATATTATGTATTAGAACAATATTTGGAGTGGATTTTTATGATATTACCTATAGAAAAGACATATCCGTATATTTGGATTCCTATCATTCTGGTTTCAATTCTGGTTATTGCAGTTATAATTTACCGGTTCAGTGCAAGAAGGAGAGCGGATGATGAATTATATGAAATCATAAAATCTGCAGGTTATTCCTATGATCCGGAACAGGATATATTTTATTCCAATTTGGATCCATGGCAGAGGGAAATGGGGTATTGCCGCTTGTATGATGAAGCAGCAGCACCATTAAATATGATTATTGATTGTGAGCCGATTTATTTTGAGTATGAGGGCAAGAGGTGGATGATTGAATTCTGGAAAGGCCAATATGGGATGACTACCGGAGGCGAAATAGGGGTATATACTGCAGAGGGCCCTGATCTAAATATCCCAGGCCTTTTCAACGGTACTTTCTATAATTGTGCAAGCAACGTTGACCGATTGTACATGTCCTATTCTCTGGTAAAGAATGGTGAAGTACTTTTTACAAGGAATGATAAGCACTGGTGGCTTACCGGCTTTAAACTGGGTGAGTTTTCAGAGCCCTCAGAGCTAACGATGTATCTGACCATTGCCTTGAAGAATATAGCAATGCGTAACGCATTTATACAAGGATTAAAGGACGCCGGGTATTCGGAAAATGAAATCTTTGTTGATAAAAATATAGTCGGACTGATATTTAAGGAGCCCCGTACACTTCAGCCCATTACACGGATAGCCGGGACAGATTGGCTTATACAGAGGAAAAATGAACTGCTATGCAAAAAATATCAGGAGATAACAGCACAATATGATAATTTTCCTGATAAAATGAACGCAATCCGAAAGCAGGCGCCTGAAATCTATGATACAATTCTAAATGGCATCGGTAAGACTAAACAACTATTCGAGGTATTTGAAAAAATCAAAGAATACTTAAGCTTCAATTCATAAGTCAAGTGAATATATTGTAAAGGAGATTGATGACTTGACGAGGTGAGGCCGAGTGGATGTATTAAGGCGCATATCCCAGGTTTTTGAAGTGTCGGAGCAAATTACTTTTGATGACTCCTCCAAAATTATTTTAATGAGTGATTGCCATAGGGGAGACGGAAGCTGGGCAGATGACTTTTCCAGGAACCAGAATTTATATTATACTGCCTTAACTCATTACTATAAAAATGATTTTACTTATATAGAGATAGGTGACGGCGACGAGCTTTGGGAAAACAGGAATTTCTTTGATATCAAGCAGGTTCACAGTAATGTTTTCTGGCTGCTGTCCAAATTCTACAATGAGGGCAGGCTCCATATGATTTATGGGAATCATGATATGGTAAAGAAATACAAGAGGTTTGTCAGGATTAATATGCATCAATATTTTGATGAACCGGTGAGAAGATATATCCCATTATTTATAAACATAAAATTCCATGAAGGGCTGATTCTGAATTATAGGCCTACAGGAGACAAGATTTTCCTGATTCACGGGCATCAAGCGGATTGTTTGAATGACAGGTTGTGGAAGTTAGCCAGGTTTTTAGTCAGGTATTTGTGGAGACCCCTTAATACCCTTGGAGTAAATGACCCTACAAGAGCCGCAAAAAATTATAAAAAGAAGGAGGCGGCAGAAAAGAAGCTTACTGAATGGGTAATAAAGGAAGGGCATGTGCTTATAGCCGGTCACACCCATAGGCCGATGTTTCCTGAAGTAAATGAGCCTCCGTATTTCAATGACGGAAGCTGCGTACATCCTCGCTGTATTACTGGAATTGAAATTGCAGATGGTTATATCATTCTTGTGAAGTGGAGTATAAAAGCTAAGGGTGACGGTACATTGTTCATAGGCAGGGAGGTACTTGAAGGCCCAAGAAAGCTGGTGGATTTTTTTGCCTGCAAGGACAGAACGAAAAAATCTTTTGTTGAGATATAATGAAATAAGGTATAATTCAGTTAAGATACCTTTAAGCAGGCTAACAGAAAGGAATCAACCATGAAGAGAGTGGCATATGTTTTTGTTATCTCTGCGGCAGTGCTGTGGGGTACGATAGGAATATACAGCAAGCAATTAAGCCAATATGGGGCCAGTGTGCTGCATATAGTTTCAATCAGAGCTATTTTTGCTGCCCTTGCTATATTTATTTTTATCCTTTTAAAGGATAAAAAGCATCTTAATATTGATATTCATGACTGGAAATATTTTTTTGGTACCGGTATTTTAAGCTTTGTGTTTTTTAACTGGTGCTATTTTATTGCAATTAATAAAACCACTTTATCTACTGCTGCAATATTGTTATACACTGCACCTGCTATTGTTATGGTTTTTTCCATAATATTGTTTAAGGAAAAGCTGACAGGAAGAAAGGTTGCCGCCCTGATCCTCACTTTTATCGGTTGTGTATTTGTTACTGGTGTAATAAAAGGGAAACAGGATATCTCGCCATTGGGCATATTGGCAGGCATGGGTTCAGGGTTTGGCTACGCACTGTACAGTGTATTCGGAAGATATGCTTTGAGGAAATATGACCCCATAACTGTTACTTTCTATACCTTTGTATTCGCCAGCGTTGGTTTAATACCCATAAGTGACATAAAAGGGCTATTTTGCTTATTGAGTAACACCGGTGCCTTTTGCAATGCAATTCTGTTAGGCCTGGCAGCTACGGTCTTGCCGTTCCTTCTGTACACAAAAGGTCTTTCCTGTTTAGAGACAAGCAAGGCATCAATAATTGCGACTATAGAGCCTGTTGTGGCAACTGTTATCGGTATCATTCTGTTTGGTGAGCCGATTACAATTTATAAAATAATTGGAGTATTCTTAGTTGTATTTGCAGTGTCTATTCTGGAACAGAAAAAAGAAAATGTTCAGGAAAGCATATGATAAGCTGATAAGATTTATTATCTTATCAGCTTATTTTTCAGAATAGTATCCTGCTGCTGACCTCTGCAACAGAATTGCAGCCAGTCAGTATCATCGCAGATTTTAAGTCAGCTGCAACGCTGTCAATATAGGCTTTTACCCCTTCTGCCTGACCTCCAAAGGAAGCCGGAACAAAAGGCCTTCCAATTAAAACAGCATCAGCTCCAAGGGCAAGCATCTTAAGAACATCTACTCCGTTTCGCACACCGCCATCTGCCAATATAGAAATTTTGCCTTTTACTTTTTCTGCAATTTTAGGTAATACATCTGCTGTTCCGGGAGTTTGATCAAGTACTCTTCCTCCATGGTTGGATACCACTATTGCAGCCACTCCTGATTCAACGGCAAGCTCAGCCTCATCCGGAGTCATAATTCCCTTTAATATGAAGGGCAGTTTTGTACTTTGCACGATTTCCTTTATATCTCCAACAGATTTTGGCCCAACCGGCTTGCCAAGCAGCGATAAAGTTATTAAACCCGCTGCATCAATGTCCATTCCGACTGCATAAACACCTGCTTCCTCAGCCATACGGATTTTTTCAATGACTTTATCATTTTCCCAGGGTTTTATGATTGCTATTCCTTCTCCGCCTGAGTTTTTAAGCTCTTCAAGATTAGTTGTCAAAAGCGAGTCAATTGCTGCATCTCCAAACATTGGATAGATTCCGGCTTCAATACAGCCTTTTATTATCCATGATATATATTCCTGTTCCCGGAACTTTCCTCCCATATTGAGATTCGTTCCTGCAACAGGTGCCGCAAAAACAGGTATACTCATCTTTTTCCCAAAAAGCTTAATGGAAGTGTCTGGATTTTTGCAGTTATGCAGGACTCTCATATTAAGCTTATATTTCTTTAAAGCATCGACATTTGCTGTAAAGGCTTCACCGGTTCCCTTTCCTCCCATTCCGGGTACTTCTCCGGTACATGCTTTTCCGTTGCATACAGAGCAGACTCTGCATGCTCCGTTTAAATTTACTTTGGCATTTTTTAACACTTCATCATAATTCATATTTTATTTACCCCTTATCATTATGGTATGCTGATATAAAATAATTCAGGGGCTATTGCCCCTGAACTATTTTATTATAAAGAGAAAGGTTCAAAGCAGCATATTATGCATCTACGTTCTGGTTCTTGGACTTATCTCCGGAGAATGTCTTTACTGTAGTGATGATCAACACTATTGCAAGTATGAAAAGAATCGTAGCCAATGTACCGATTATCATATTGCCGCCTGCAAAGTTGTTTTTTGCTACCAGTACAAGAGCTGTAAGAGTTACACAGAACATGAACACCATTGGAACTACTGTCATAGTATTCTTTCTCCCTGACTTAGCCAGCCAAGCTGATACTGCAAGGAGTGCAAGCCCGGCAAGCAGCTGGTTTGCAGAACCGAATATCGGCCATATCTTCGTATAACCGTAGGACAGCAATAATGCAGACAGGCCTACAGTTACAGCAGTTGCTGTATACATATTGTTCAGGGCAGTTTTTGTTCCATCCGCTTTTGCAGTCATTTCCTGGAACATATAACGTCCTAATCTTGTTGCGGTATCAAGACTTGTCAGAGCAAATGCGGAGAATGCAAGTGTTACAAATACAGTACCGACGGAGACAGGAATACCGAAACTGCTCATGAAGTCTGCAACACCGGCAGCGAAGATCTGAGCCGGAGTACCCTGTGCTCCTGCAACATAGCTTACTGCAATAAGTGCAATTATTGCAACTACACCTTCAATAAGCATTCCGCCATAGCCTATCAGCTGTGTATCTTTTTCATTGTCTACCTGCTTTGAGCTTGTGCCGGAAGCAACTAATGAATGGAAACCGGAAACAGCTCCGCAAGCAACAGTAACAAACAGCATCGGGAAAAGATACTGGGCCTTCACACCTTCACCAACAGTAAAGCCGACTGAAGCCGGGATTACCAAGGAAGGTCTTACTAAAAGTACTCCGATTACTGCTCCGGCGAGCATTGCATAGAGCAGGAAGGAGCACAGGTAGTCTCTGGGCTGCAGCAGCAGCCAAACCGGTAGTGTGGATGCCGCAAAAATGTATATAATAAGTATTACATCCCATGCGAGTTTTGATAATTTCAGTACCGGGAACTGATAACCTATCCATATGCAGAAGAACAGTAATGCTACCCCTGCTACCGTAGATACTGAGAGGCTGGCTCCCTTTCTGTAAACAAAGTAGCCGAAGCCCATTGCCAGGAAAATAAACAAAATTGATGCAGTACCTGCCCTTGCTCCTGTAATTGCCTCAGGCTTTGCCGGGTCAAAAGCGAAGGTACCGGCACAAATATCGGTAAAGGCTGCAACAACCAGTATCAATGTAAGGTATGCAAAGATGTTGAAAAGCTTTTTGCCGTTTTCACCGATATTTGCCCTGATGATTTCACCTATTGATTTTCCGTCATGCCTTACTGATGCAAAGAGTGAACCCCAGTCATGGACACCACCGATGAATATACTTCCGACTACAATCCACAGATAAACAGGCAGCCATCCGAATATTGCAGCCTGTATGGGGCCTGTGATAGGGCCGGCTCCAGCTATGGATGAGAAATGGTGGCCAAGAAGTACTTTAGCATTAGCAGGACAATAGTCAATATCATCCCTTAAAGTACAAGAGGGTGTCTTCTTGGTTGGGTCAATTCCCCACTGCTTGGCCAGCCATTTGCCGTAAACAGTATAGGCGACCAGAAATGCTGCAATACCGATAAATAATAATACCAATGAGTTCATAACACGACCTCCTTTTTTATTTGCATGGGAAATGTTTATTTCCCTAATGCTCTGTTTGACCCCAATAATACTTCTTATAATACAGATTCATATACTTTTTTTACCTTTTTACCGTCTCTGTTTGTTATGATCATATTATTATCCAGTCCTACATATATAAGCCTTACGTCACACCAACCCTTAAGATAGAAGCAGAACGCCTTTCTATAATTGTACTTTTTAACTGCTCTAATTGCATTTTCATCTATGTGATTACCGATCAGTACTCCCGTAATATATGTACTCATATGATCCTTGTCCGGACTTATGCATTCATCCGATATTCTTTTTAAGAATTGTCCGAAAGAGACAATATCTTCTTCGGTCACATTATCATATCCCTTGATATATATGTGTTCATGATTATTATATTGGTCAATTATATCATGCTGGGTGATAAATGTCCTAACACTTATATTTGAAAACTTGGCAAATATATCTATCTTATTATCGAATATCACTATATCCCTTTCTATGGTAAAATTCTTTTCAAGCTTTGATATCAAAAGCTTGATATACTCTTCGTATTTCATTAAGCTCCTCCAAACAATGATCTTTGTAAATAATATGAAAAATACCATGATACTATACTTTTTTACAACTATATTATATAGTGAATATAAAAGCCGGTATTTATTTTTGCTTGAAATGACAAAAATGATACACTAAATGCAATCATATATGCATAAAAAAACTCCCTCAGCTGAAGTCTTCCGGAATCAGCGAAGGAGCTTTAAATCCCCATTAGCTTTTTAAACAATAATATGTTTTGTCTGCTGACCGGAATCTCTGCATCCAACCCCTTAAGCTTAAGCATATATGTATTATTGAACCAGGGGATTATTTCTGTTATTTTATCTATATTTACTATATAAGAGCGGTGGCAGCGGAAAAAACAATCTTGTCTCAGCTTTTTATGAAAATCGGAAATGCTTGAGGCAACTTTAAAGCATTTATCTTTTGTATATACACAGACATCATGCTTATGTGCTTCGCAATAGTATATATCATTAGCTTCCAGCACAAACAGCTTTCCATTTTCCCAAAGCGTAATCCTATCCCGATAAAACTTGACGGCGATACTATTCTCAAGTCTTTGAAGCGTGGCTGCTATTCTGGTTTGGGAGTAGGGCTTCAAAATATAATCAAAGGCGGAAACCTCAAAGGCTTCGAGGGCATGTTCGCTGTAAGCGGTGATAAATACGAGAATAGGTTTAACCGGCAAGGTATTTATCACTTTGCTGAAGGTTAATCCATCCAGTTTAGGCATATTAATATCAAGGGAAATAACATTGACAGTGTTTCTCTGGACATATTCAAGGGCTTTGATACTGTCATCAAAGGTTTCCGATATTGTGATTGAACTGAAATTTGTAATAAAATAACTCAATTCCTGTATGGACGGGTATTCATCGTCTACAATAATACAATTCAAAAAGCCCACCCCCACCTGATTATAATAATATCAATAATTATGCGCTCATATTAAGCATAAAACTAACCCTTGTGCCGACATCAAGACGTTCGATATTAAGCCCGGTGCCATATATATGACGGAGTCTGTTGTCAACATTTGATATACCGATCTTGTTTTCTTTAATCTTTCCGGCATGCAGATTTTCTATGATGGCCTGAGGTATACCTATACCGTCATCCTCTACTGATATCTTGATTTCATCCGAGTTATGCTTTTTTACGGAAATTACAATATTTCCGGTGCCGGAGCCCTTCAGAATTCCATGCTTTATGGAATTTTCAACTATTGGCTGTATGACGAGTGAGGGGATTTTTACATGAATGCTTTCATCAATATCATAAATAACATTAAGCTTATCGCCAAACCGTGCTTTTTCTACTTCAATGTATGATTTGACCTGCTGAAGCTCCTTGCTGATATCTACAAAAATACTTGTTTCTTCTATGTTGTACCTTAAATAGGTTGAAAGGTTGACGATTAATTCTCTGGCACTATTCGGATTAATTCTTAAAAGGGCTATTATCGTGTTTAATGCATTAAAAAGAAAATGCGGATTTATTTGGGCCTGAAGCGCCTTAATTTCAGCTTTTGCAGCCAATTCCTCCAGCTTACCGACTTTACTTATTTCCATCTGCGTTGAAATCAATTGAGATAATCCAATAGCCAATTTTTCATGTGTATAGGATATTCCGTTTCTTTTTTCATAGTATAATTTGAGTGTGCCGATAATTTCATCCTTTTCTTTCAGAGGCACTATGAGCCCGGACTTCAACTGACAGTCTTCCGATGAGCACTCAATTTCTTCCGGTGAATTCATTATGCGCATCTGGCCATTCATTATTACTTGCTTTGTAGCAAAGGTCTGTATAGGATCACCGCTGATATGATGATCCGAACCCAATCCTACATGTGCCAGGATTGTAGTTTTGTCAGTAATTGAAACTGCAGCAGCACCTGTGGATTCCTTTATTATTGCACATACTTTTCTTAAAGAATCACCGTTTATTTCTCTGAAATAAGGAAGAGTCTTATTCGCTATTTCGAGAGCCAATTGAGCTTGCATTGCAGCCATTTGCTCTTTTTCTTTGAAGCTGTTCTGAATCAGTAATATGAGGATACATATGCCTATGGCATTTGTAAAGCTCATTGGGACATAAATGCTTTTCACAATGGCAAGTGCACTGGAAAAGGGCTTTGATATCAACAGAATCAATAGCATTTCAATACTTTCGATAATTATGCCCCCGGCAAGCCCATAAAGCCATTTCTGATATCGGAATCCTTTCTTATGGATCAAGGCAGAAAGGAAACCGGCAAGTACTGTTGATATTGCACAAGGAACGGAGGTTATTCCGCCGATATCATATAGGAATCTGTGCAAGCCGGCTATAATACCCGATACAATACCCACAAAGGGGCCGCAAAGTATGCCTCCGGTCATTACGCCGATAATTCGCGTATTAGCTATCGCACCTAATACATCTGTTCCTGTATATGTACTTATAATACCAAATACGGCAAAAATAACAGATAATATCAGAAGATCTGATTTTTTAAATGCATCCTTTTGTATTATTTTCTTAAATATGGAAAGGTTTGAAACAATGAAAGCTACTATAATTACATAAATCAAACTGTTTATCAGGTTCTTAATAAGATCAATCATTTGATTCTTTTTAATCTCCTTTTAATATTTTTAAGAATAAAAGAAGGACTATCAATCCGATATTCCTTTTTATAACATTTTACCTTCTTGTTCTGAAATTTGCAAATAATTTTAGGGCAAGGTTTCCCTTGCCCCAATACTTTACCAGACCTCCGGAAAAGCAGTGCCTACATACAAATCTTCCAATTTAGTCTTATGCCCTTGTTCCATTACAGCAAGGCTGAGGAATGCTTCCTTTTGTTCTTTATCAGTACTTATAGCCGCAAATTCTTTATACATATCCATTGCTTCTTCTTCCTTTTTCATTGCCAGAGCAATAGCATCAGCGGGTTTCATATCAACGGAAAGCTTAGGCTTGTCTACTGATTCCGCAACCTTGTAGTCTGCAGTCAAGTCGAACTTTAACTTTTTCCCGGTATCTTTAAGATAATCTTGAAGCATAGCTTTATGTGATAGTTCTTCTTTTGCCAGGTTCTCAAATATTGCTGAAATGTTTTTGTCCTTTGTCTTCTTTGCAACATCCCGATAGAATGAATAAGATTCCTCTTCGTTTTCTATTGCATCTGTTATTATTTTTTTATACTCTTCATGGGTCATTTTTTAACCCTCCTCTTTGTTAATATTCTAACATAATTATACATAATAAGTTATCTTTTTTAAAGGCTCAATATTTTAATAGGGGTTAATTTTATACACGGTTGGTGAGACTCCTGTTTTTTTCTTGAAGGTAGATGTAAAATGACTGTGGCTGGAGAAGCCGCACATCATACTTATTTCTGTAACAGTATATTCATTAGA
>Ga0116184_10002369_pt1 | contig 16615 bp, 12 predicted proteins | sample AD_JPNNA5_MetaG_FD_89886 | JGI IMG/M metagenome (GOLD analysis project Ga0116184, IMG submission 89886) | Active sludge microbial communities of municipal wastewater-treating anaerobic digesters from Japan - AD_JPNNA5_MetaG | ecosystem: Engineered > Bioreactor > Anaerobic > Digestate | place... | reverse complement strand
TTCTCCACCAAGACCACTGTTATGATCTTCATAAAGATAAAACAGTGGTTTTTTTGCTCAGTTGGTCAGAGCATCCCGACCTCTGGTCGGGAGGGTCAAGGGTTCGACTCCCTTATTCTCCACAATTCAATATCAAGGAGTTAGAGTAATCTGACTCCTTTTTTATTTTATATTGGTTGCAACATGGTTGAAACAAATTTCAACCATCTGCATGGAGTAAGATAAATTAATCTTGCACAAGATTTTAATTGAAGGACGTTGAAGAATTCTTCTCTCTGCTTACATCTGTTTTAAAAAAGTTAGATATTCTTTTGATTGGCAACAGCTTTTTTTGCTGCTTCGAGATGAAGATAAACCTCGTGGTCGTAAATGACTCTCGCATCCCAGCTTCTCTGTAGTATATCCTTTGCTTCCTGATATTTTCCCTGCTTATATAATCCCCAGCCTTTTGTGTCTAAAATATAATATGTTTCAGGACTTAATTCAAGAGCCTTATCAATGAGTTCAATACCTCCATTTATATCTCTATCTTTATCAATCAGGAACCAGGCAAGATTATTCAATCCTATTGGGTTTTCAGGTTCTAACGATAACACCTGCCTATAATATTCTTCTGCTTTATCCAGAATTCCTGCTTCTGTATAAATGTCGCCAAGGTTATTTAGAATTACAGATTCGGGCCAGGAGTTTTCCTTCATAATTGAAATCCCCTTTTCAATATACTCGTTTGCAGCATCCGTATTTCCTTGCGATAATTCTAGAATAGCCTGCCGGCGACGTAGATAAAAAACATCACCGAAATCACTTTCTCCTTTTCTATAGAGCCTTCTTTCCTTATGATACTGACCGGTTTTGTGGTATCCATAACCTAGTGAAGTGTAGTCCGAATAGCCCTGAGGTTTTATTTTCCATTTTTTATACAGATCCATACACTTTTCCATTTGGGCAATCCCCTGATCAATTTGTCCTAAACCAAAATACTCACCTCCCAACAAATAATATACAGTTGGTATTTGATCATCAATTTCCAGATATTGTTTAAGACATCTGATAACCTCATTCGGTGTTTCAAATAATATAGCATGTAGCCAATCCAACTGAATTCTGTATGTCAACGATACCTGATCTCTTTTTCCGTAGAGCTTATTGCATAATCGTTTAGCATCGTCAAGCCTGCCTATTGTACTATATCGATAAGCAAGGAAAATTTTTGCGGCTACGAAGTTTGAGTCTTCAGCTACTGCCCCCTCAAGCATTTTTGCTCCTGTGAGGAAATTACCTTTCATTATGGCATCATTTCCCAAAAAGAATAACTTGTAGGCATCAGGAGAATTTGTGCCGTCTGAGTATTGAATATCACGGGATATTCCTTTATTCAACCTGGATATTATCAGAAAATTCCTTACCTGCTTCTTGAGCGAGTCGGCAATCCTAAAGACCTTTTCTTCTAAAGCCGGTCCTTCTATTTCAAAAGTTTTTAAAACATCTTTTGTTTTTGTATCAATTATTTGTGCGCTTACCCTTAAAGCAGTGCCTCCTCTTTTAATACTACCATAAATGAATACATTTGCATCCAGCTTCTTTGAAATGAAACTTGCGACAGAAGGAGTCATTGTGGCATAATTGGTTAATCCCTGGTTTTGTATCAGGCTGTTTATTGTTTCTGTATGTCTTATTTGAAGTTCATCCGGGGAGTTTGACAAATCGACGATTAACATATCCTGTATAGCTTTCTGCCATATGTTCCAGGTTGTGTCGTTGGTCATATTCTGAAAGGGCATTACCGCAACAGAAATTTTTTCACCTGATGATCTTAGTTTTTCAACAGTACCATGTCTTAAAATATTAGGATAGGTGAATATTGTGGTTATTATCAATATTGCTATAATTGCTGCTATTGAGAGCAGCCTGATCTTCCTCAAATTGGTAGGTTTCTCTTTCTCTGTTTGTTCTTCTTTTCTTTTTGGTTCCTCAATGGACTCTCTTAGTTGAGTGGAGTCTTTTCCATATGCAGTCGGTTCAGTTTTCAATCCAAGAATAATTTCCTTTATCGCAAGAGCGACTTTATTGATCTGATCACGATAAAAAGTCTTATTGAGGTTTTTTTCAGGATTATCAGACGGGGTCAATGGTCTGTTTACTCCGGTTGATCCATAAATAAACTCAACTCCCCGAAGAAAACCTCCCAGGGCAGATTCACAAAGTTTAATATCATTATTATCCAAGTTGTGAATACGAATCGGTAGTACTCTATTTGCAACATTGCCATTAGGTAACTTTACTTTTAGTCCAAATTGATCCTGCGAAGCCTGATTAACAAACGCCTTGAACTCATGTTCCCATGCAAATGACTTCGGATCACAATATGTTCGTGAAATGATTGGGATAAAGACCAGACACTTGAGTTTTTGCTTCAATGATTCATCAACATCATGTGTTTCCAAAAGGCCGTCATGAGGGTTTATATCAAAGTATACACCGATTTCCTCCTTAAAGGTAGCTTCAAGTTCCTTCCTGAGATTATCAACAAATTCAGATACCCACCCGTCATACTTGTTATCTTTTTGACGGTAGCTGATAAAGATGTCGTATTCGTATCCTGAAATGAGACTGGACATCTGATACCTAAATATTTTATAATCAAAGTTAGACTATCCTGATACCAAAGTCAAGCGATGGTCAGTTTTTTAGAATAAAAAGTCAACGGAACTGATTTCAGACAGATGTTGTCTCTTACAACTTTTTACTTTCTGATCTCTAATTACATTATTTTTGATTTTTTTGAATATTGTCAAATCTCAGGCTGAGTACTTATGGTGAAAAAGATCATCAATGCGGTAATTTTAATATTACCATGCATTAATATCTACTCTCAGGATGTTGCTCAATGGAGAGGTCCGGACCGTAATGGTATCTATGATGAAAAGGGACTATTGAGAAAATGGCCTGAAAACGGACCGAAACTTCTATGGCATTATGATGGTTTGGGTGAAGGCCATACTTCGGCAGCTGTTACGACAGAAGGAGTGTTTACAACGGGGATGATAGACAGAAAAGGGTATGTATTTGCCTTTGACCATTCTGGAAGACTGTTGTGGCGGAGTGAATATGGGCCAGAATGGGACCTGAATTATGAAGGAACCCGTTCCACACCACATGTTGTTGGTAAAAGACTGTACCTGATGAGCGGACAGGGGAAACTTGTTTGTATGGACTGCTCAGATGGTAAGATTATCTGGAGTGTCGATCTTGTTAAGGAATATGGAGCCAGAAACATAAACTATGGGATGGCTGAAAATCTGTTATCCGACGGCAATATTTTATATTGTTCTCCGGGAGGAATAAATACGGGTATGATAGCTCTTGACAGAAATACCGGCAAGCTTATCTGGAAGTGCAGGATCAACGGTGAAAGATCTGCATACTGTTCTCCAATAATTATAAAGCCCGGGGATAAAAAGATCATTATCACAATAATGGAGAAATCAATCTGTGCTGTCAATGCGGCAACAGGCTCATTATTATGGACTCATAAATATGAGAATACATATAGTGTCCATCCGAATATTCCTATCTACATGGATGGCATGCTATTCTGCGCTGCTGAGCTTGGCGTGGGAGGCATAATGCTTAAAATTTCTGATGACGGGTCATCTGCAAAAGAAGTCTGGACTTCACGAATGCTCGACCCGGTATGCGGAGGTGCTGTTGCCTTTAACGGCAGGATATATGGAACAGGGTACAGCGATTACAAACTTACATGTCTCGACTGGAATAGTGGGAAAGAATTATATTCAGTGAGGACCCTTGCGCCCGGAAGTATAATTGCGAATGACGGGTTATTATATGTTTACAGCGAAAAGGGAAGAATAGGGCTTGTTGAGCCCGGTACTTCAGGATTTAATATTATCGATACTTTTAACGTTCCCATGGGCTCAGGTCCACACTGGGCGCATCTCGTCATACATAATAAACGATTATATGTCAGGCACAATAGTGCATTGATGGTTTATGATCTGGCGATGAACCGCTGACATGCCGCCTCTACGAGGCTACAAACATGCCGCCCCTATTGGGGCTGAAAATTGTCTTGTCAGGCATGATCTGAGTCCCGTAGGGACGCTATGCTTGTAGGAATAATCGTTTAGTGAATGTTTCAGAGCCCTGTAAGGGCGGCATGTTTCATATCCATTCAAATAAATATTCAGGATCATATTGAACCTCATACTTCTCCAGCATGTTCAGGTATTCATCTTTGAAGGAGGATTTCAAATGATGTTCTTCCTGATTATTGATATATTTAATTACATTATCAATCTGGGAATGGCTATATGAAAACGCTCCATATCCTTCCTGCCAGCGGAATGTGCCGGGCAACCATTTCTGATCGTTAATGAACCTTGAAATATTAGCCTTAATATCCCTGACCAAATCGGGTAGTGGCTGAGAAGGCTGATATCCGATGAGGATATGAACATGATCAGGCATATATTTAATTGCCAATAATTTATGTTTTTTATTCTGAATGATACCTGTTGTATACTTTTGTAATTCTTCATCGTGAATTTCAGGTAATACATTTTCACGTTTAAATGGTGAAAAGACAATCTGGAGGTAGATCTTAGTATACGTGTTAGCCATAGCACAAATGATTAAATTGTTAATAATAAAAAATGACTGCGAGACATATAAGGAGGATTAATACATGTCGCTCCTATGGAGCTTAAAAATATAAAAAATATTCATTATTAAAAACATGACGCCCCTATGGGGCTACAAACATGGCGCCCCTAACGGGGCTACAAACGTGCCGCCCCTAATGGGGCTAAAAATTGTCTTGTCGGGCATGATCTGAGTCCCGTAGGGACGCTATGTTTGTGGGAAGAATCGATTCATAAATGTTTCAGAGCACAGTAAGGGCGGCATGTTTGTAGCTCCGTAGGAGCGGCATGATTCATAATCAATTAGAAAAACACCCGTAATCGATAAATATCAAATTCCCCGGTTAACGGATTTTTATTATTATATTGTTTTTTTGATCAAAGGAATCTGGATACTCCTCTTCTTTGGATTTAAGAACTGGAATATTCTTAACGCAACGAACATTTAATCCATTGTTAACATTATATCCCAGGTTAGTTCCACTTATGTAGTCTGACTCTGATCTTGTTTGATCGAACCGAGGGGCAATTAGCCAGGATTCAAGAGTATAGGTGTTTAGGTATCGGGAAGTCCAAAAGTTAGCTGTCCAAAATGCACCTATGAATTTTCCAAATACATCAACATAGCCACCAGGGAGTGCTGTAAAACATACTTCATCTGTTCCAGTAAAATTCGGGTAACTCCAATATTCAGTTGCTTGCAGTTTACTACCTGATATTTCACTTGACCTGCATCCGGCATAGGTATCAGTACAAGTAGAGTCGAGGTATTGATTTAGTTTAATAAAATCTTCTTCAGACGGGATATGCCAACCAGAAGGACATAAATCATCACCTACAGCCTTAAAACTGTAATATCCACCCCAGATATTTTTAAGTACATCATGATAACCGTGCCAACACATCCCTGGGTAAGAGTGGGGGCCATTTTCATCAAAGTTATAAAGGTTTTTCCATTCAGTGGTATCTTTTGCCAAAGGGATAGTTGAACCGGAATTCCATCTAGTAGTTTTAAGGTTTTCCGCCATCCACACCTGGTCACCTATTTTTACGGTTCTGTAGATATTACCATCAATATCAGTAACTGTTCCAATCACCTGCTGTCCGTTATAACTGATCTCTTTTCCGTAAGCTGTACAATTTCCGGTTTTGGCATAGGCTTGCATATAGTAGGTAATGTTATTCGGGAGGCCTTCAAAGATAGCTTTGAAAGGTATTGGTCCGGAATTTGCGGCAACCTTGGTCCCGGTAAGCCTTGGATCCGGAGAAAAACCATGATATACGCCACATTCAGTTATCTCAAGCGTATTATCAACCAGAGTTACATTTGTTTCGACAATAAATTTAGTACAGGTGCTATCGATGATTTCCGATTCTACGATCAGGCATTCTTCAACCTTTAAGGTTTTAAATGTAATCGTAGCTCCATACCCTGTTCCTGCAAGATTGGTTGCATAAGCCCGGGCAGTATGTTCTGTATTGCAATCTAAACCGGTGAGATCTATTGAAAATGCACCAATGCCACTGCCGGTAGGATGTTTTCCCCCGTCTATTTCTATACCGCGTTCGGTCACAGGATCATATTTCTCGTCAATCACATTGCCTCCGACAGTTGCTGATGTGCATTTCATGTTTGTAGGAGAAGACGTTGTGACAACAGGTTTGTCATAAACAGTGACATTAATCCCATAATCCTGCTTTAATGTTGTATGATCTTTTTCATAATACTCATTTTTTCCATTATGATATACAAAACTCGTGGTCAAATAATAATCAAATGATACTGAAGCGGAGATTGTTCCATAGCCGGCTTCTATACCGGTTACATTAAAAGAAACATTTCCATTACCTCCCGTAAAAATCAAAGGTTTTGAAATACTAAGGTTCCCGGTTGTACTTAACTGAATTTCCTGATCTGACAGTGGAAATCCTCCAATTTCTGTAGTAAGTGTTATTGTCCCTGATTCACCTTTCTTAATCTTGCCTACCGGAGAGTTTTTTAATTCAGGTTCACATTCAGGAGATAATACACGGGCTACATACGCATCTTTCTGGGGAGGATCACATCCATAAAAAGCTATATCTTCCTGTACTTGTACTCCCGTGCATCCTTCACCCGTGGCATTATCAATATCTCTGGTTTCTACCCAAAAACCTCCAGCTTTCCTGCAGGGATCACCACTCCAGAAAATATCGCCCCATTTTTTTAAAAAGAAGTTTCTGATATCATTCAAGGTAAATTCTGTAACTCCTTTCCTGAGAGAACTTTTTTGATCCGATGCTTTTAAGAGAATCTCAATAAACTTATCTTCAGAACTTACTATCATTGTTTCATCTGAGAAAAGCCATGTTTTATTTTCACCTTGCAATTCATATAAAGCGGGAATACTCGTATCACCTATATTCTTAACAGGGATTCTTATTTTTATTGGCTTTTTAAAGTCAAACATATCAGTAGCCATCGAGATGCCGGATAAGAAAGAAGCATAATCTGCTCCATTGATTGCTGCAAGAGAATTAATACTATCGGAGCTGAGTGTCTCAAGTCTTACTGTCTTAGGTTCGATTACTGCTCCTTTGAGTATTTTTACCTTGATCCCTGATGGTAGAAGAAAGACACCTCCCTTACCATCAACTGTGAACTGGTTACTGCCTGTTACTGTAACCTTCTCAATCAGGAATGCAGTATCTGACATTACGGGGCTGCAGGATCCTTCAATGATTCTTGCCCTGTAATATGCAGAGCTGTCAATTCTTAGAGCCAGAGTATCATTGCTTTTATTCAGTGAGACCCAGTTCACAAGATCAGAGCTTGCCTGCCAGTCGATTATGCCCCTGTAATTATCAATGAAGAGCATAACAGAATCGTTCTCGAGGCTAATCGAATCGGATCGTGCCTTAAGATAATACTGTGATAAGGTCATCTGCTGAGATCCCAACCACAATATAGCTATTATTATATATCTGAGATTCTTCATGATCACCTGTCATTTGAGTATAATGACTTTCTGCCTGAATATCAGTTTGCCGGTAAGTTTTACCAGTAAGAAGTAAATACCCGGATCAACCGAAGGCACTTTTATTGTTCCCATATAATCGTTGTTGTTGCACTGCAAGATTCCGGATAGTATCTGAACTCCCGCCGAATTAAGCAGTTCAAGATAATATCCCGGCTGGCAATCCGATATTACGACATCAAATTCCCCGGTATTGGGATTAGGATAAATCCGGATGGAATGACTTTTATCCCGCTCATAATTAATGTCATCTATTCCCGTAACAATATTTAAGACAATTGAATCAAGTGCAGTGCATCCGTATTCATTTGTTACAGTTAGGTAGAACTTACCACTGCCCTGTATGGTATATTCAGGATTATCTATTGGCTGTACCATTGATCCATCATTGAATTTCCATATCCGGGTATAAATGCCGGAACCTTCGACATGAAACCATGAATCAAGGTTTACCATTTCACCGACAGTGCCGTCTACTTCTTCAGCAATTGTAAAAGACAGTGGCGGAGGTTGATTAACTGTCAGTTTATAAGCCCTTTGTGTTAATCCAGGTTTTAAACTTATCAAAACGACTGTTAAGGTTAACAGAACTATTTTCTTCATAATGAGAAAAATTAGCTGGAGATGTTTCTAAAAGAGATATCATCAACCTCAATAAGCTAGGAGATATAAAATAGAAATTAATTTTTTTTCAATCAATCTTTTATACATCTTACACTAAAACCAACCACTTTTTTGACAGATTCGCGATATATCCTGTCATATAATGATTCCAGGTAATAAGACCAACCGGTTGTAGCATCTTTCTCAGATGCTGTCCACCATTCACCGCGTTCATTGATTTCATTGAAAGTACCATTTATAGAGCGCCATCCTCCCGGTAAAGCTGTGAAGCCACTTTCATTTGTTGCAGTGTTAATCGGTTGCCAATGAGCTACTCCTGTTTCCTTCATTTTTTTACCGGCAATATATGTTCCGCCAAGAAGTGTGTATAATGTAGACCACTCTGCATCCAATGGCATATGCCACCCTATCGGACACAGGTTCCCTTTTGCTCCCGTATACCAGTTATATAAAGCTCCGTAGATATTTTTATAAGTAGCCTCATCATTGCCATACCAGCAGTAACCATGGTCTGTAAGTCCAGCCCAACCTGTGTTGTCAGTAACGAGAGGAATGGATGTTGTACCATCGTTGTACTTTGTTGTTTTAAGGTTCTCTGCCATCCAGGTCTGGGTGCCTAATGTAACTGTAGGATAATGGTTGTTGTCACCGTCAGTGCAGGCGATAAAATTAAAGTTTATTGTTTTACTGGCTGAAGGTTTGTCTGTGACAACCGTGCTGTAATTCCCTGAGATACCAGTAAATTTCAGCCAGTCTCCGGTGGTATATTGCATTACTGTCTCTCCATTAGTACCTTTTACTTCACTGTTTTGTTCCTTTGGATCAATTACGGCTTCCGGATCAGCTGAAGTTTCATATGCTATATTTACATGGTGGTATTGAGAGCCATTACATAATAAACTACCGTTGTTCGAGTACCTACCGCAGCTTATCCTTACAAAGTATAATCCTTCTTCAACACCCTGTATGCCGTAATCATGCCTGCCCTTCGGAAGCATATCCCTTGTTTGCGCTATGCTCCTTCCTGAGAGATCATAAAGAGTTACTGTGGTCTCTCCGGATACAGGCAGATCAAACTGCATCCTTGTGTAATCTTTCATGGGATTAGGATAGAAACGTATTCTCCCCGGTTTATTATCTAAAACCGATTCAATTCCTGTTACGACGGACTTAAGGTGTAAAACATCACCTCCGTTCATCTCCAGGCTTTTCCACTGAGTAAGGTTTTCAACTTTTACTTTGGTTACTGTTGAACTTCCACCTGAACCTGCGAAGCTTATCAGATAATCCTGTGCTCTGAGGTACATTGATGAACAAACCTGCATCATCACTAAAACGCAGGCTGCGAACTTAAAAAAATAACTTCTGGATTTCATATCGGGTATTAATAGGTTATTTCACTGGTCATGAAATATCTATGTAAGTTACTATATAAAAAAGCCGAAGTCAAATAAATTTTTAAATAAGATTTCTCTTTAGAAGAGCCAGTTACATGTATGCTGAATACTGAGAATAGATATGATATCTTAAACAAAACAATTCTTCAATTGTTATATATTTCAGTTGAGATAAACCTTTAGATAAAGCATTGATATATTGAAATAAATAAATATTTTTAACCCGGGAACTAACATCATAATAACCGGTTACTGTAGGATGTAATTTTTTTATAAATGAAAAAATAAATTTTATGAATTCATCTGAAAAACAATTAGTTATCGGAAGACGAAATGCCCTGAAAATGCTCGGTCTGAGTTCGGCTGCCATGCTGGCTGGTGGTTTTACCGATATAGTGGCTGCTGAATCAGAAAGCTTGCAACCTAAAAGTACACCCGTCGTACCAGCCGGTCGAAGTAGTGTTGCATTTACAACAGGTACAGACAGGCAACAGATGCTCTTTGAAGTTGTCAGACCTTTTGAAGCCGAGATAAAGAAAGGGCTGAAGGGTAAACAACTGATAATAAAGCCAAATATGGTTGCTACTAACGTGGCACTATGCGCAACTCATGTTGAAGCTCTTCGAAGCCTGCTTGAATATGTTAAATCTTTTTACAAAGGGCAGATCATTATCGCTGAGTCAAGTTCTGTAGTTAACTCTGCTGATGGATTTAAGAACTATGGTTATCTCGATCTTGCAAAAGACTATAACCTGAAATTCATCGATATGAATACTCTGAGCGGAAAGCCTTATTTTGTCATTAACAGGGACCTTCATCTTGATAAGATCCAGATAGCTGATGCGTTTTTTGATCCGAATAATTACTTCATATCAATTTCAAGACTGAAAACTCACGACACTGTAGTAATGACAGGCGCAGTGAAGAATATTGTACTTTCTGCCCCGCTTAATCTTCCTGCCGTTGGTGGTGCCAAACCAATAAATTATAAACGCAACCTCCATTCAGCCGGCCCTCGATGGCTGCATTATAATATGCATCTTGTCTCTAAAAAATTTCTTCCTCATTTTTCAATTATTGATGGGGTGGAGGGAATGGAAGGCAATGGCCCTGTCAGGGGAACCCCTGTAAATCATAAAGTAGCTCTTGCAGGTTTTGATCCGATGGCAGTTGACAGCATTTGCTGTCAGCTGATGGACATACCTCTTGATTATGTAGGATACCTTAATTATAATGCTGCAGCAGGCATTGGAATTGTAGATCGTGAAAAGATTGACATTATAGGAAGTGCTAAACCATCCGATCATGTGATCAAGTATGCCCTTAATGCAAATGCAGATTACCAGCTCGAATGGGATGATCCTCTGAATCTGCCTTCATCGAGACCCCAGGGACAGCAGCCAACTCAGCGACCTGCACAGTAAAAAGATAATTACCTGCGTGATAACCGGCAATTTAAAGCAGATTAGAGGAGATGGTTTTACGAAAACCATCTCCTCTGTCTTTTAGGAAGATCAGCCAGAATATCATTGGCAAGGTTTATGTTTTCAACGATCTGAAAATCAAACATACCTGTACAGACAAAATCAGCTCCGTTCTCAAAGGCATAACGGAAGCCTACCCGCGGGTGGATAGCCCCTGCAGCCAGGACTTTAAAACCGATAAAAGGTTTACTCACTGTCTTCATGAATTCGACAGTTTTGTCCGGGTGCATATCCCACATATTGTCGCAATACTTATTGTGCTCAGTAAAAGAAGGACCTATCTCGATATATGGTTCCCTGTTCTCTTCGGGAAGAGCTGACCAGTATTTATCATGATGGAAAGCTTTCATATAAAAGTCAGCCGGATTATTCCCCTTCTCGCATTCCTGAATTGTTTCAAGGCAATGAGCTCCGATCCCTGCAGGCTTACCTTTGCCTTTTATATATTCTATGAATTTATAGAGTTCCTCTTTCTTTCCTCCTCTTATATAGGCATCACATACCCTGCCATGTATATAGATTGCATCTGCACCGGAATCCACTAACAGATTTATGTTCGAATAAAGATCCCTTTCAGGCAGAGTAGCCATTCCAATTGTCTGAAGCTTACTGCCATATAGTTTCTTATATCTGTTGCAAAGCGGAAACGCTTCAGATGTAAGCAGATATGTATTTATTCCCGCCTGTTCCGCCAGGTTAAGGGTCTGAAGTATCTTATCGTCTGTCATATATGCTTTCATAAGCCTGTTGGGATAGATAAGATCACGGGCATGTGACCAGGCAATTATCGGATTGCAACCTAGAATTATTCTGCTGATGTTCAGATTCCCTATTTTGCCCTGGGGCAGTTTCTTTTTTACTTCCTGAACCTGTTCGCTGTTGAAGCTGATATTACGCTCGACAGAATCATCGGGCAAAACTGCAGACAATTTTTTTCCGACAGCACTAATAGGCGCCAGGAGCGGGATCCCTGCAATAGCTTTTAATAATTCCCTGCGGGAATTGGATCTGAGGTTATTCTTTGATTTCATAGGTTTTAATAATTAAAAAGTCGGATCAAATCAATTTATAAATGTAATTATTCTTTCGTCCAGATTCTTGTATTTAGGTTGAGATCTTCGACAATTTCTGTAAGGAGGATAAGAAAACGGAGATTTTCTTCAATGAATGAGTAGTCAGCAACCGGTCTGAATATTCTTGTCTCAAACAGGTTTTTGTTCATATTGATGGCGAGGTATACCTTTGAATCGATAAATGAGAGACTGATCCTTTTATTCCATTTACGTTTAAAAGCTACAATTCGTTCCATCAGTGCAGGAGTAAGTATGTATCTGGCCTCTACCTGGTCATCGCCATATACACAGAATTCTTTTTCAAAGACCGGATCTTCGAGTCTTACAAGCTTGCCTCTTCCCATGGATATTGATTGCAGTGTCTGACCGAATTTGCCAAATAATTTTTCAGCTGTATCTGGCAGAACAATTGTACGGGTTCTAAAATTCTTATTGAAATCGGCTATGATGAATAAACCACTGAAAATACTTACGTATTCGTCTTTCTGACTTGATCCTGAGCTGCTTGTATTTTTATGTTTTGCATTTATTTCGCAGAATTCGATGTCTGTTTTCCCTATCTTACCTTTGAAATGGTCTTCTCCAGCATAGCTATCGCACGAAAGCTGGAATATTTCACTTTTAAGGAATTCCGGAAGAGGTATCAGACCATCAGGGTTATAGGTGAGTCCTTCATCGAGAAATCCTGTGATCTTTGATATTATCTTATTCTTGAATTCTTTCCTGGAGCTCTTGCTTAAAATATCTGTCGTAACAAAACCAGCAAAAGCTGTAATCATAGGCAGAGTTACCTTAAGCATGGAACCAGAAGGTATCAGTAATAATTCGAGAACTACAGATGTGATTGTTATTGAAATTATTGTAATGACCCGCCGGTTGACCTTTCTCTTTTCATTGTCAATTATCTCGAGCTCAGGCCTGAGAGTCGTTTCGTAATATTCTCTGAAATTCTTAAGTTGACTCATTCCTTAAATTGGTCATCTGCTACTGGTTACCGGCGAGACATCCGGTCTTGCTTTTTGTGATTCCGGAATCTCAAAAAGTGTTCTTCTTCTGAAGCCCATCATTGCTGCTAAAATATTTGAAGGAAATACTTCAACGCTGTTATTGAATATTGTCACAGCGGCATTAAAAGCCCTTCTTGATGCCGACAGCTGTTCCTCCGTCTCATTAATGGCGCCCTGAAGCTTAAGAACATTCTGATTGGCTTTCAGATCAGGGTAATTCTCAACCGCTACAAGGATATCCGAGAGTTTCTGACGGATCTGGTTCTCGATAACGACGCGTTCTTCATTGCTTATGTTGTCTGATAAGGCATTAGCCCTCAGGGCGGTGATCTTAACAAGGATATCCCTTTCATAATTCATATAACCCTTTACTGCTTCAACAAGAGCCGGGATAAGGTCATATCTTCTCTTTAACATGACATCAACTGAGGCAAATGCATTTTCGACGTCGTTTTTCTTACGGATAAGGGAATTGTATAGCAAAAGCGCTGCAAGAGCCAGTAAAACGACAGATACAAGTAAATAGATCATAATTAGAATGAATTGAGTTAAGATCAAATCATTTCCTTTTATTCAAAAGGGGTAAGGTAAAAATAGCAAGATTTATTAACTAAATACTATAAGATTAAGCACCAACTAATTTGAAAATAATAAATGAAATAAGAACTTTCGTCAAATAAAAATTAGATATAGTAAAAAAAGTTAGGTTATTTCTGTTCCTTTTCTTAACTTTTATAACTTATTCTAATCTTAAAAACCTCTCATTATGAATCGCTTCATTAAATTCATTCTGGTTTTATCGGCTAATTATTTTTGCTTGATTTCAGCCTCAGGACAAACTGCAATTCCCTCAACAGGAGGAACTGCTACCGGTAGTGGCGGCACTGTAACATATACTGCAGGTCAGGTGTCCTACATTACAATCACAGGCTCTTCAGCCAGTGTAGCCCAGGGTGTTCAGCAGCCCTGGGAAATAAGTGTTGTGACCGCAATAGAAAAGACCGAAGGGATAACGCTTGGCATGAAAGTTTATCCTAATCCTGCTGATGATGTACTGACACTGACTATTGATCCTTTTGAAGATATGGATCTAAAGTATATGCTTTACGACATGAACGGAATGCTCCTCCAGGAAAAGAAGATTGAAGAGAGTTTGACGGAGATCCCTCTGCTTAATTATTCTTCAACTATGTATTTGCTGAGGATCGTTAATAACAGGCAGGAGATAAAGGTTTTCAAGGTTGTTAAGAACTGAAGCGGGTTGCAGGTTGCAAGGTGCATGATGCAAGGTGTTCGGAGCGATTCGATAATCATAGGATTCTATTAATAATTCAGTATATGAAAAAACTTTTTACACTTTCAATTATTCTGTCAATAACCATTTATGTTTTTGCACAGGCTCCTCAGAGACTGAGTTACCAGGCAGTTATCCGCAACTCTTCCGGAGATCTTATTACCAGTCATGCAATAGGAATGAAGATCAGTATTCTGCAGGATTCTCCATCCGGGACTGCCGTTTATGTTGAGACACATAAACCAACTACCAATGACAATGGTCTCGCTACTATAGAAATTGGCGGTGGATCAATTGTGTCGGGAACTTTTACGGAAATTAAGTGGGGATCGGGAACTTATTACCTTAAGACAGAAGCCGATCCTGAGGGAGGAACTATATATTCTGTAGTAGGGACCAGTCAGCTGCTAAGTGTACCATATGCCCTGAATTCAGAAACCAGCGAATCTGTGGCTAATAACAGTATTACCTCTGCCAAGATTGTCGATGGGACAATCATCGCAAATGATATCGCAAACAGTAGTATAACTTCGGCTAAAATTGCTGACAATTCTATTTCTACAGCCGATCTGACAGATAATTCAATTACAACTGCTAAAATAAACAACCTTTCTGTGACAACCGATAAGATCGGGCCGGAAGCCATAACCCTGGACAAAATTGCGAATGGTGCTGTAACGACCGACAAGCTTGCAGCAGGGTCAGTAACTAACGCAAAAATAATTAATGGGGCAGTAACAGGTTCAAAAATTGCTCAGATGAGTGCCACATCCGGGCAGGTTTTAAAGTGGAACAATACCTCCTGGGCGCCGGCAGCTGATGATGATGGACCATGGACGGCAACGTCAGATTATATTTACAATGCTGAAGAGAAGAATTTTGGTTTGGGAATAAGTAATCCTACAAATAAACTAACACTGGCCAAGAATGGTTCGCCTTGCTATATGAACATTCAGAACAGTTCTACAGGATATACATCTTATGATGGTATGTTCATAGGAACTTCGGGACTAAATTCCTATGTATCCTCATATGAAGCAGGGAGCCTGTATCTTGGTACCAATGCCGATATCAGACTAGCCATTGTGTCCAATGGTAATGTAGGCATAGGTACACTCACTCCTGCCTATAAGCTGGATGTTAAAGGAGCTGCCAACCTGAATAAAGGGATTGCCTCGGGGCCGGCACTGAACTGTAATGGCGCAGAAGCAATCTGGTATGATGGAACATATTTCAGCTGGGGCTATGGTGGAACCTTTAATGTTTTCCATGATCCCGTAGGTATCAGTTGCCAGCCCGGAGATGGCCATCTGCTGGCGGTTAACGGTGTGGCCTCAAAACCCGGGGGCGGTACCTGGGCAGCTTTTTCCGACATCAGGCTGAAAGACATCCATGGTGATTACAAAAGGGGACTGGGTGATATTATCCGGCTTGAACCAGTCAGGTTCAATTATAAGAACGGAAATCCACTGGACCTTCCTTCCAAACCTGAATATGTCGGATTTGTAGCCCAGGATGTTCAGAAAGTATTCCCGGAAGCTATAACAGAAACCTCGCAAGGTTTCCTGGAATTTGATATGCATTTGGTTAATGTCGCTGTTGTGAATGCCGTGAAAGAGCTTAAGGCTGAAAACGATGTTCTGAAAGCCCGGATTGAAAAACTGGAAAAAATGATCAGTTTAATTGTTGAAAAATAGTTTTTTAATAAAAGATCCCATGAAAAAATTCTTTACTCTTTCGCTCCTCGCTGCACTGACCTTGTCTGTCGTTGCCCAGGCGCCACAGAGACTGAGTTACCAGGCAGTTATCCGCAACTCTTCAGGAGACCTGGTCACCAATCATTCCATTGGAATGCGTATCAGCATCCTTCAGGGAACTGCATCAGGGACTTCAGTTTATGTTGAAACACATACAACAACGACCAATGCAAATGGTCTTGCAACTATTGAGATCGGAGGTGGAAGTATTGTCTCAGGTACCTTTTCAGGTATAAACTGGGCATCAGGTTCATATTTTTTGAAAACAGAGACGGATCCTTCTGGAGGATCGAGCTATTCA
>Ga0116184_10002367_pt1 | contig 16628 bp, 11 predicted proteins | sample AD_JPNNA5_MetaG_FD_89886 | JGI IMG/M metagenome (GOLD analysis project Ga0116184, IMG submission 89886) | Active sludge microbial communities of municipal wastewater-treating anaerobic digesters from Japan - AD_JPNNA5_MetaG | ecosystem: Engineered > Bioreactor > Anaerobic > Digestate | place... | reverse complement strand
AGGTCCGCCGCGGTGACGCCCTTGTTGATCACCGCACGCAGGCGCTCGCTGCCCGCCTCGGGCGCAAAGGTCAGACCACTCTTGCGCGTGCGCTGCAACTGGTGGGCCAGCTCTACCGAAAAGGCGTCGGTGCGCAGCGAAGGGAGAGAGATGGAGATGCGCTGCCGGGCGTACTTTTCCTGCAGCTTTTCCAGCAGCGGGCGGATGCCACTGTAATCGGTGCTGCTCAGGGAAACCAGCGACACTTCCTCGTGGCCCGTGGCGGCGAGCTGCCGCTCGACCGCCTCCAGCACCTCAACCACTGGCCTCTCGCGCACGGGACGGTAGACCATGCCGGCCTGGCAGAAACGGCAGCCGCGCGAACAGCCGCGCATGATCTCGACCGCCACGCGGTCGTGAATGACCTCCAGGTAGGGTACGACCGGCCTGGCCGGAGGAGGAGGCAGCACCTTGACGATGCGCTTTTCGACCACCGCCGGAGCGTGTTTGTCGGTCGGCTCAATGGAGGCAATGCAGCCATCGGCGTGGTAAGTCACGCGGTAGAGCGAAGGAACGTAGACCCCGTGCAGCAGAGCCGCCCGGCGCAGGAAATCGGCCTTGCTGTAGCCGGGTGCTGCCCGCAGCGCTGCGTAGAGGCGAACCAGCTCGAGCAGCACCTCCTCGCCGTCGCCGAGCACGAACAGGTCAATAAAGTCGGCCATCGGCTCGGGGTTGTAGTTGCAGGAGCCGCCCGCCAGGACAATGGGCCAGCTCTCGTCGCGCTCGCTGGCCAGCAGGGGGATGCCGGCCAGGTGCAGCATCGAAAGCACGTTGCTATAGTTGAGCTCGTATTGCAGGCTGAAACCCAGCAGGTCGAACTGGCGCAGCGGCCGGCGCGACTCGAGCGTATAGAGCTCGACGTTGCCCGCGGCCAGCGCCCGCTCCATATCGCCCCAGGGCGCATAGACCCGCTCGGCCAGGATGTCCGGCTCGTTGTTGAGCAGCTCGTAGAGGATGCCCACGCCGAGGTTGGACATACCCACTTCGTAGGTGTCGGGGTAGGCCAGGGCGAAATGCACTCGCGCGGCGCCCCACTCCTTGCGCACGCTGTTCCACTCGCCGCCAGAATAGCGGCCCGGTTTGGTCACCCGGGAGAGAAGATGCTCGAGAGCCGTTCCGCTCACGCTGACTCTCCGTCGCTCAGGATGGTCACGATGACCTCACGCTGCCGCGGGCCGTCGAATTCGGCCAGGAACACGCCCTGCCAGGTGCCCAGGCCGAGACAGCCGCCTTCGATGGGCAGAGTCGCCGAGCAGCCCACCAGGCTGGCCTTGATGTGCGCGGCCGAGTTGCCCTCCACGTGGCGATAGTTGTGCTGCAGCGGAACCAGGCGGTCGAGCTCGGTCAGGAGGTCCGTCTTGACCGAGGGGTCATAGTTCTCGTTCACCGTCACGCCCGCGGTGGTATGCGGCACATAGACCGAGCAGAGGCCCTGCCGGACGCGGCTCTGGCGCACGCACCCCTGGACCAACTCGGTAATATCGACGAACTCGGTTCTGGAACTGCTGCGGACGTCAAGGTGAAAGTGCATCGCCTACTCCCGTGAATTCGGCCCAGGCCGCTGGCGGTGTATCAGCGCGCCCGGAGCGGCGCAAAAGACAGACGGTGTTCGCGACAGGGCCCGCACTGCAAGAGCGCCTGGCGGTGGGCCGCGGTGCCATAGCCCTTGTGTGAGACAAAGCCATAGGCCGGATAGGAAACGCCCAGGCCGACCATCAGCCGGTCACGATGGACTTTGGCCACGATCGAAGCCGCGGCGATGGACAGCACCAGCCCATCGCCGTGAGCTAACGCCGTTTGAGCAACGGGCAGCCCGGGCAGGCGCAGCGCATCGATGAGCAGGTGGTCGGGAAGCACGCCGAGGTTGAAAGCGGCCATCTCCATGGCCAGGCGCGTGGCGGCGATGATGCCGTGGGCATCGATGTAGCGCGCCGAGGCCAGGCCCACGCCCACCGCCAGCGCATTGGCCCGGATCACTGGCTCGAGCCGCTCGCGCTGCGCCGGGCTGAGGGTCTTGCTATCGCGCACGCCTTTGAGCGCCCGCAACAGGTTTCTCTGACGCGGGGGCAGAATGACCGCTGCGGCGACCACCGGACCGGCCCAGGCACCTCGCCCGGCCTCGTCCAGCCCGGCCACCGCCAGACAGCCCCTGGCCCAGAGCCGACGCTCCCTGTCCAGACCCGGCGTTAGCACGCGGTGCTCCTTTCGGAGCGACAAGAGACCCGGTCTCGTTAGAGCCCGGGTCGGTGATCGCTGGCAATACCGAGCGCCGACCTGCCGGCCGGCGCGCAGAGAGCGAGAGAACTACTTGGTGGCGGCGGTTTCTTCAGCCGCCGGCGCTGCCGGAGCGGCAGCCGCTTCTTCTGTGCCCTTGACAAAGCGCTTGCCACGCAGGCGCGCTGCCTTGCCGGAGCGGCCGCGGAGGTAGTAGAGCTGGGCGCGGCGAACATGAGACTGGCGCACCACCTCGACCTTTTCGAGGCGAGGTGAGCTGTAGAAGAAGGTGCGCTCGACGCCAACGCCGTGAGCCGCGATGCGGCGCACGGTGAAGCGCGCCTTGTCGCCGCTGCCGTGAATGCGCATCACCGTGCCCTGGAACACCTGGACACGTTCCTGCGCGCCTTCGACGATGCGGTTGTGCACCTTGACCGTATCGCCCGGGCGGAGCTGGGGGATATTCGGATTCGGCGGTTTCACCAGGGTCTGAATGAGATTGGTCATAAGAGATGCCACCTTTCAGGACTATCCGTACGCAACGAATGGAGATTCTAGCGCAGATTGCACGAAAGTGTCAAATTGCTGCGTTCGTGCAGCATAAAGGGCAGCCCCAACCAGCTCACGACAGATAGCCCTTGAGCACAGGTGCGCGAGGAACAAGCTGAGGCAAAGGAAAGAACGCCTAGTCGTTTCCCTCGCAGACCGCCGTCACCGGCCGCGACTGGTCATCTACGCCGAGCTCCTGCGTCGCCAGTGTGGGCAGAGGGAACGGAGCCACTTCCATCCGCCGCATGAGGTCGTGCGCGAACTCTCTGGCATAGGGCCACAGCAAAGTCAACACCGTACAGGCCAGGCGCTTGTCGAGCTGGTCCTTGGTGGGAAGGGCGACTGACGCATCGGCGGCAACCAGTGTGCCTTCGAGGGTGAGCGCCATTCGGTACTCTGGTGACTCGGCATTCGGATAGGTCAGCTTTACAGTGAGGCGGCCGCCAACGGCTTTCTCCCCACGGGACAGCCGCACCTCAGTTTCAAGGCGGGGGGCCTTTATCGGGCTGGCATCGGCTGGCCTCGGTGGCCGATCAATGCTGGCCTCGAACAGCCGCACTCGGGCCAGCTGCAGGGCGAACAAGGCCTTGTCAGGCAGGGGTTCTCGGCGTGTCTGCCTGGCTGGGAGATACGTGGGCGAGGCCGTGCGCTTTGTCGGTGGGTGGTTCATCTACACTGCTCCTGTATCGCCACGAGGTGAACACGACTCCTCTGCGGCGCCTTCTCCGTCCTCTGGCGACACCCACCACAATGGCTCAAAGTGAGCCGCATCCGCAGTCTGAGTGACAGTCGCATCCGGCAGCCTGACTGGCCAACTGGCCACCAGAACAGGCTCGTCGGAGTCGGCCGAAGATTGACCAGTGGTCGACTGGTCGGCCTTGCTCTCCAAGGTTACGTGCACTCGCGCGTCTAACGCCTCGGCTACCCTCGTGAGAAAAGACAGAGACGGATGACCCACCGCATTCTCCAGGCGGGAGATACTCGCCTGCTTGGTGCCTACCTTCTCGGCTAGCTGAGCCTGGGTCAAACCCAATTCTCGGCGACGACGAATCACGGTCCGGGCAATCTCAAAGTCCGGCGCCCGTCGGTCGTAAGCGCGCGCGAATCCGGGGTCCTTTCTCATTTCGGCGATCATCTGCTCGAGATTCATAAGTCTCCGCTCCTCAGTTCTAGGGAAGCTGCGCCGCACGTTGCAGAGCTGTTTGGAGGTCCTGCTTGCTCAGTTGCGGGGTCTTCTTGACAAGCAGCATCAGTACCCAAAGGTACTGGCCTCGACGAGTGAATATGACGCGAAAGTTCCTGCCCTTGCGAACCCGCAGCTCGAACAGCTGGCCCCCTGTGCCTGCCAGTTTCTTGACCCGCCCCTGGCTCAGCAGTTCAAACGGGCCAACATCTGCAAGCTCCTCGAGCCGATGCGTGATCTCACTCTCCGCCTCTACGTCCTTGAGTCCACGCAGAGACTTGAGCCAGGGACCGTCATCTCCCGGCGGGTAGAACTCGACGTGCCATTTGGTTCGTGTTGGCATTGTTCTACCAGGCTCTATCAATATATCAACTTTGTCATATTTGTCAAATACGCCCCCAAGGCTGTCTACCTAGGCAGAAACCGGAATGACCTTGAGCACCTCGTCACCATAGTGGTTGATGACCTTGACCGCGATCTTGCCGCCGGAGGGAGCGGGGAAGGGACGGCTGGTGGTTGTGTAAAGAGCTGACCAGGCGGCCTCGTCGATATCGGCACGCAGGGCCCGCTTGAGCTTGTCGTAGGGCTGGTCGGCGCCGGTAAAGTAGGCGTGGCGCACGAAAAAGCTCTCGCCGTTATAGTCCGTGTCGATGAACCAGCACATGATGTCGTCCGTGGACGAGCTGCGAACCTGGCCGGTGGTGGGATCATAGACATCCACGCCGCGAATCTCGACCACCACCGTGCCATCTTTGTTGCGGCGCACGTCGAGGTCCGGCTCGCCAAAGACCATGAACAGGTTGCCCGCCCCTGTCTTCTTCAGCAGCTCGTCGCCCATGGCCAGGTCAGGGTTCATGCGCGCGGTCAACACGGTCAGCTTGCCGTAACGTTTGGCCTCCTCTGACACGTGCGGGTCAAAGGCAAAGCCGCAGACCACCAGCAGATCAAAACCCAGGCCCTGCACCGCTTCTTTGGCCGCGTCCTTGACCTGCTGCGGGCCGACGGTGCCGTGCTCCGGCCCGATGGACACGGCCACGCGGCGGGCAACCGGCTGGCCGCGGCTGTCGGTCTCGGTGTACTCGCCGGCGGCGTTGATCCACAGCCCGCCGAAGGGTTCGAGGCGGTCAAAGCGCAGCCGCTCGTTCTTGACCGTGTTCTGCACGCCGGCCTTGCGCAGGTTGTCAATGATCATGGGCACGAATCGCCCGCCCGTATCGGCCTGACCGCGTGTCTCGCTGGCCGGCCGCTCATCGCTGGCCGACAGGACCCGGTGCGGCGAGAGGCTCTCCACAGTGAATGGACCGCTGACGCGAATGCGCTTGGGGTCCTGCAGCGGCTGGTCATAGAGCTGTTCCGTGTCGGCGTGGCGGGCGATGGAATCGTCGATCTCGGCCTGGCGCTTGCGGCGCAGGTCCCACCATTGGTCGAGCAACTGGCACGCCTCGCGCGGCCAGCCCTTGCCCGGCTCCCGCGGCACCTCCCACTCTTCCCATTTCTGTTTCAGCAGCCCGTTCAGCCGCGCTCGGATTGGCTCGAGCTGCTCCTGCCAGTGGGCGTGGATGGCGTCGATGTCCTCGTTGTTGGCGATGGACTTGAGCGTCACGTGCGGCACTGTCTTGTAGACAAAGCCCTTGCGCACGTCTGGGGGCAGCACGCGCGTCAGGGTCCCGCCCTGCGCCTCATCGGCCAAGGTGTAGTAGGGGTAACGCGCTGCCATCAGCCGTGTGCGGGCGAGGGCGATGGCCACGCGGCTGGTATCGATGGTGATCCAGCGCCGGCCCCACTGCTCGGCGACGTAGGCCGTCGTGCCACTGCCGCAGGTTGGGTCCAGAACCAGGTCGCCCGGGTCGGTGCACATCAGAACGCAGCGCTCTACCGTCTTGGTTGTTGTCTGGACAACATAAAGTCGCTCCCCAAAGCTGCTGCTGGTGTCAGTCCACATGTTCGACAATGGAAAGACAGGGAAGTCCTCGAGGTACCGCTTGTAGAACAAGGTATTGCCTGACACGACGAATCTCCTAGCCTTTCTCAAGCGCATCATCCCCTGTGGACTAGTGCTCCAGAAGCGACCCCCAGGACTGAATTCACGGCCCTGGAACGAGACCGGGGTCTTGCCCAAGCTGTACTCGTGACTGGAGCTGGCGTCGCTTGCGGCAAACACGCGCGCATGTGACGGAATTGATGAAGGCTCCTCCCGCTCCTCCCTCGTGAGCCGTCGCTCGGTTCCGTCAGCGTTCTCTAGCCACGTGTACTGGCTCCCTCCGGCTTCGCGCACGGCTTTGGCCATGAATACCTGACGGTACTTCATCTGCTTGCTCTGTTTGGCGTACCAAAGCAAGAAGTCCGCCACGGTCGGTATGTACATGTCGGTCGGCGCGCTTGTCTTTTGCACGACCACTATCGCGACCAGGTTGTCGCTTCCGAACACCTCATCTAGCAGGCATCGCACCAGGTGCACGTTCTCATCGCCAATCTGCACAAACACCGAGCCGCTCTCGGAAAGCAGCTCCCGGGCCGCTACCAGCCGGTCGCGCAGGTAGGAAAGGTAGGAATGGATGCCCAGCTCCCAGGTATCGCGAAAGGCCTTGATCTGTTCCGGCTGGCGCGTGGCGTCCTCGGCCTTGCCGTCCTTGACGTCGCGCTTGCGGGTGCTCACCTGCCAGTTCGAGCCGAACTTGATGCCATAGGGCGGATCAATATAGATCATCTGCACCTGGCCCCGCAGTCCTTCCTTCTCGGCCAGGGAGGTCATCACCTGCAGGCTGTCGCCCAGGATCATGCGGTTGGTCCAGTTCTGCTCGTGCTGGTAAAAGTCCACCAGCTCCTCAAAGGCGATGCCGTTGAAATCGGAGAAAAAGTCGAGCTGCTGTTGGGCGGCGCCCTTGCGCGCGTCAGCGCGCACTTGCTCGATGATGGCCTGGGGCTGGATCTTTTCCTGGATGTAGATGGGCACGGCAGGCACAGTCAGAGGCTGGCGGTCCTGCTCGTCCTTGCCCTTCCACACCAGTTGCGGGTCGAGCGACGGGTCGCGGGCATAGAGCAGGCCGGGGAACTCGACCGAGGCGGGGTGCTCCTCGTCCTCGGCCACAAAGTCGCGCAGCTCCTCGGTGGGGATGTTGGCGCGTTTGTCCTTGTGGGTAAGGCTGGTCACTCGTTTGGTCATGGGATGTTCTACCCTTCTATCCAGACTATGCGCTTCCCAGGATCTGGCGGCCTTTGAACGACTTTCTCCACTGGGCAACTCGGGCTCCGGGCTGTCCGAAACCCTAGCGAGTCTATTGACAATCCTATTGAGGTGATTTGTCAATAGACTTGTGAGATAGCGTGTAGCGCGTCCAGCGAACCGCTCCCGTCCTGGCCAGGAGACCACGCTCCCTCATTTGCCCCAGCAGGTACCGCGCCTGTGTCGGAGTGATCGCCAGCAACTTCTGGCATTCGCCACTCGAAATCGAGCCCTGCTCGCGAACGTATTGCAGCACCTCGCGCTCACGCGCAGCTGAGGCGGGTGTCCCAGACTCCTCAGAGATGCTCGTTGCGAGGCTATAGGTCGCCCAGCGCCGAGTGGCGTGCATCTCTATCAGTCCCTGGTCGACCATCTTCTTTAGTTCACGTGTTGCTTGTATGGTGTCCGCCACGTTGTTCAAACGACGATAGTCGCTGTTGGTCATCTGCCCATTGTTGCGCAGGTATACCAGGGCCATGCGCTGATTGTCGCTGAGCGGGTAACCTCCGAACTGGTTCAGCCACTTCACAGCTTCTGGCCTCATGAGTGACACATTCCTGAAGGTGACCTGAAAGAAGCTGCGCCCATCCACAAAACGGGGCGGTTCCAGGTGCGCCTCACGCATGGCCGCTAGCATGGCGCGTATGCCCGAACCTCGGTTTTCCACCATGCCCAACTCCTCCAAGAATCGCACCAGAAGCTGATTCCGGGTCGATTGTGCGTCTTCGAGATTCTCCTCGTTCACGGCGCCGAACAGCCCGCCGGGGCTTTGCACCTCCAGCCTATCGGCGAACATCTGCACACGGATCTGGCTTCCCCGCGCCATTGGACTGTAGTCACGGTGCGCCACAGCGTTCACCACCGCTTCGCGTATGGCTTCTTCTGGGTACTCGGGCAGCGTGCGATGGAAGATGCCTTCGACGAGTGTGCTCTGCTGCATGTTGGCAGCAACGCGCCGGACGGCGTCTTCAACAACTTGGGGGAGAGGACCGTCGAACCTGGCGCTGTCCAGGAAACGCTGTCGTCGTGGCCCTCGCTCGTCCGTGGTTGTCCCCGGATAACGCACAAACGTCAGCATCAGCGAAGGCAGCAGCCGCTGGGGCCAGACTCCGAAACAGAGCAACCCGGCCAGAGTGGGTCGGAGCGTGCCATTTTCCCGGGCAGCAATGTCCGTCGCGCAGAGTTGGTCCGGGAGAAGCATGTCCTCCATGTGCAGACGCTGCCAAAGGTTCGGCCGAGCCACCTTCAACTTTGACATGTAGGACTCTACCGCCACCGTATCCAGGTCGGCCAAGCCGGCCTCGGCAATGGGTTGGCGGTCGAATTGCGGCTGACTGCGGTTGCTGATATAGCCGAAAATCTCATAGTCAGTCATCCGCCGATTCGTGTTGCCGACTCGCGTGTAGCTGCCCTTCTGGAGCCCCGCTTGCTTGTTGTGGCACGGCCTTTGGTCGAGCGCGCACTCGGGGACTTCAACGACCAAGCAATGCTTTCCTTCCACGGAGACTACGGTGCAATCCAGCCGCAACGCAGGTTCCATTTCAGAAGCCATGTTCGCAAGGTTGCTCTGCGCGCTTTGCACATTGGCAACGCCGACTACGGCGAAGGAGCGCTGCTCGTCCAGCCCCAAGACAATCACGCCGCCGCCGCTGCGGTTGGCCAGCGCCGACAGGGTCTCTGACAGGCGCGCAGGTAGCGCATTGTGAGCCGCCTTCACTTCGATGGCCGTCTCTTCGTACCGGCCCGCGCGTATGGACTGAATCAGTTCAACAGCTTCGTCACCGTTCATGGCTGCACTCCCTTGAGGTTGAGAACCCCCCGGATGCTACTCTGTGCATCCCATGGGTCACTGATTTCCAGAAAGGCCCAGCGCCCAAAGCCGCCGTGGTTGTTCACCGCCGGCACCCACAGCGTGCGCGCCGTGGCCACTTTGACCGCCTTGTCCTTGCGCGGCTCGCCCGAGACCTCGAGGATCAGGTTCACACCATCCATCATACGCACGAGGAAATCCGGCGCGTACTGGCGCTCCTCGCCGTTCATGGTGTAGGGGATGGTAAAGCCGAGGTTATGGTTCTTGGCGTAGCAGCGCACCTCGGGCATATCCTCGAGCACCTGGGCCATCTTTTGCTCCCACGAACCGGTGTCGCAAACCACGTGGGAGATGTGGCAGCGCTCGCGGTGGGTGCGGTAGACGTCGCGGGTGGTGTCAAAGTCCACGTAGCGCGTGGAGCCCACCGTATCGTAGGGACGGAGAATCGGCAGAAGCCTGGCGGGGCCTGATTCAGCTTGCACGATGGCGCGATAGATGCGGCCGGCCGCCTCATGGGACAGCTCGGAGAGGAGCAGCTCCTGCGGGAAGGTGTCGTCCTTGAAGGTCACGCACTCTTCACGCCAGCGACGGGCGATGGCCAGAAGCTGCGGGAACAGCCACGGTCGGGGGTTGCCTTCGGCATCGCGCAGGTACTGGTCGAGCACCAGTCGCGCGAGGGCAAAGTCGACCTCTTGCAGCCGCCTGGACTTTAATCCGTACAGCTCGTGTCGCACCGTCTCGCCCACGATGGAGGCCACATCGGTGCGTGTCGGCAGGTCCGCCGTGGAAACGGAGAAACGCGAGTCCTCGGTGAAGGCGGCGGTGAGGCTCTCGCCCGGCAGGTCATAGCGATAGCCAACCACGCGCGGGAAGGTGATCTCACAGGCGATGCGATCCTCGAGCGCCCGCACTCGTGTCGACGCCTTCGCGGGCTTGGGATCCACGGGTGATCCGGAGCAGGGAATGAACGAGAACGGCACGCCGTACACCTCGGCATACTGCGGGTCGAACATGCCCTGCTCGTTGGTGGCATAGCTCATACGACGGAGCCCGCGCCCCACGACTTGCTCGCACAGAAGCTGGGTGCCGAAGGCGCGCACGCCCAGGATATGAGTGACTGTGCTCGCATCCCAGCCCTCGGTGAGCATCGATACGGATACTACGCACTTGATCGGCTCGCCCAGCTTGCCCGGTTTGCCGACAGTATTCATCACTTCGCGCAGCAGGTCCTCGTCGGTCAGACCCGCGGCGTCGCGGCCGGGAAAGCGGCGGCGGTACTCGGCCTTGAACTCGTCGATTTCGACCGCGGCCACGCGTTTGAACTCGTCGCTCATGCCCTCGCCCGATTCGAGCTGCGCGCTGTCGATGAGGATGGTATTGGGCTGCGAGACCCAGGCGCGCTCCCTCTCGTTGCTAAAGAGCGGCAGCTTGCCGGGAACGACCACAGTCGTCCCGTCGGGCAGGGGCTTTTCCCAACCGGCGATATAGTCGTAGACCAGCTTGGAGGTGTTGGTATTGTTGCACACGACGATGAAAACGGGCGCCGTCAGTCCGCGCTCGCGGGCGGCGCTGTTTTGTTCCCACAGACGATAGTACTTTTCATAGTTGCTGTACAGGCTCTGCAGGGCACCTTCCAGCTCTGCCGGCAGGGTTGGTTCCCCGCCCAGCGCCTCGGTGCGTCGGCCCTTGCGTGGCAGCTCGTCGCGGATGCGCAGCCAGAGGTCGCGGTAGGTCGGCTGAGGGCCGAGCATGGCGTTGTCCTCCACCGGCACCCGCGGCACTTTGACAATGCCCGATTCGATCGCGTCGATCAGCGAAAAGTCAGAGACCACCCACGGAAACAACGTGCCCTCGGCGTAGCCCGAGCCGCGCAAGAAAAAGGGCGTGGCGGAAAGATCGTACACTACGCGCAGGCCCAGCTTGGCTCTGACTGCCTCGAGTCCCGAGATCCAGACGCGCGCCTCTTCCTCGCGCCGGTCCGCTTCGCGGCGTTCCTCCGCGCTGAGCCGCTCGTCGCCATCGCCCGGTTTGCGGCGATAGCAGTGGTGCGCCTCGTCATTGATCACCACCAGATGGCGCTTGTTGCCCAGCTCACGGCACACGCGCCGGACCATCTGGTCTGGCGTTTCGGTGAAGGCACTCTCGGCGCTCTCTGCGTTGTGCCCGAGCAGCGCCTTGGTCAGCCTGCCGGCGGCGGTGCGCTCGCGCCTCAGGAAGGCGTGAAAGTTGGTGATCACCATCTTCGCCTGCCCGAGCTGGGGTATCAGCTCCGGAGGCACGAGGTCGTGCAGCCGGTAGTAGTTACCGGGATCGTTAGGCAAGAGCACCCGCAGACGGTCGCGAATGGTGATGCCTGGCGTCACGATCAGAAAAGCGTCGGAGAAGCGCGCGTCCTGCGCATTGGCCAGCTTGTTGAGCGTGTGCCAGGCGATCAGCATGGCCATTACCAGGGTCTTGCCGCTGCCGGTGGCCATCTTGAAAGCGATGCGATAGAGCAAAGGGTCCGAAGACGCGTTGGCCTCATGCAGGGCGTTCTCGATCCAGGCTTCGCCGTAGCGAGAGGCCACCTCGGTCAAGTAGATAGCGGTCTCCAGAGCCTCAATCTGACAGAAGAACAGCCTGCGTTCGCGGTCAGGGCGCGTCCAGTAGTCAATCAGGCGAGCGGTGGTCCTGGTGATACCCACGCGGCCACCACGCCGCCACTGAGCGACGCGCTGCCGAACCTGATTGATGAAGTCGTTCTCCTTGACCCGGTCTTCCGTCCACTCCGTCTCGAAGGAGAGCTGTGAGCCCCGCTTGCGCGGGCGAGGGATTGGCACAAAGTAGGAGCTGACGCGGCGGGATTCGACGACCTCGTTGGTGATGCCGTCTTCGGAGAAGCGAAAGTGGCGGCGGGGTTCCTCAAATGGCGAGTTCAGGATCGGGTTTTCGATTACGACTTGAGGCATCCTTGACCCACCTTGGTTGGTCCGACGCCAAGAGCGCCGGTCTATATCCTCTGGTCAGTCGACCCGATACTGCCGCGTCATGAAGCGGGCACAGCGCCGCAAGTATAGTCCCTCCGGAGAAAGCGGTCAAAAGCACGGGGCAGGCTGTCGTTTGCCGACCAAAGCTGGATTCGCCTCGCATCCAACCTCTGATCCCCTCTACCAGCTAATCCCCGTGCGCCGCACCATCAGGTACTTGGCCAGGTCGTTGACCACCAGCGAAAAGAACAGCGAATAGCCCAGCACGAACAGGGTCGTGTTCAGCGGCAGCGGCGCCAGTCCGAACAGGCCCAGGGTAGGGATGAGCGTGCCAATCACCAGGTCCGCGCCAACCGCCAGAAGGAACAGGGGCGAAGGCACCGAGTCCCAGAAATGCCCCCGCTCACGAACCGTAAAGATCGAGAACAGGGCAAAGTACAGCAGCAGCTCAAAGACAAAGGTGTGCAGCGCTACCTCATTGGCCAGCAGGCCAAAGCGTGCCAGCCCGATATACAGGAGACCAAAGGCCTCGACGGTCATCAGAACGCCCATAACCACCCCCACCCTGGCCAGGGCCAGCACATCCCAGGTATCGGGAGTCGACGACCAGCGCACGTTGTCGGTCGAGAGCGACACCTTGACAAAGTCGGTGATAAAGCTCACCAGCATCATGGCATAGGCCGACACGACAAACTCGCCCGTCAGCACATAGGCCAGGACGACAAACGTCGTCTTGAGGATGGTGCGGCTGACCTTGTTGATGATCCAGGTGGCGATGCGCTGGTAGAGCATGCGGCCATTTTCGACCAGGTCGATGATGCTAGCCAGGCCCTCCTTGGTCAGAACCACGCTGGCAGCGCTCTTGGCCACATCGGTGGCGCTGCTCACAGCGATGCCCACCTCGGCCTGGCGCAGAGCCGGGGCGTCGTTGACTCCGTCTCCGGTCATGCCCACCACGTGGCCGGCCGCCTGAAGGCTCTTCACGACCTTGAACTTGCCTTCGGGGTAGATAGAGGCGAATCCGTCGCTCTGCTCGGCCAGCTTGGCCGCCGCGGTCGCATCGTGTTCCGCCAGGTTATCGAGCTCGGAAGCGCGGATGACGTTGCGGCCCAGACCAACCGTCGCTCCGATCTCGCGGGCAATGGCCAGGGAATCGCCAGTGAGCATCTTGACGGCGATGCCCAGTTTGCCCAGCTCTTCTACCAGCCCGGCCGAGTCCGGGCGGGGAGGGTCATCCAGTGTGACCAGGCCAACGAGGTGCGGCGGCGTGCCATCGCTGCCTGCGGCAACGGCCAGGGTCCGCTGTCCCTTGGCCGCCAGCTCCTGCGTCTGCTCCTTCAGTTGGGCGAGGGCGTCGCCGACCACGCCGGCCACCTGCGCCACCTGCGTGACTGCTCCCTTGACGAGGTGCAGGGTGGCTCCGTCGACTACCACTCTGGCCTCGGTGCAGCGCGTCTCCGCGTCGAACGGGGTAAAGCTCAGCCTGGTGGCCGTATCCAGGGGCAGCCCTTGCGCTCTGGCGGCTTCGAGGAAGGCCAGATCAATGGGGTCGCGGTTGGCCTCCTCTGAGGCCAGCGCACCATAGAGCAGCACCTGGGAGGCCGGCTCTGCTCCCAGGGGAATGACCTGCGCCACGGTCAGGTGGTTGGTCGTGATGGTCCCCGTCTTGTCGACGCACAGCACATCCATCGTGGCCGCGTCATCCACGGCGTTCAAGCGGGTGACCAGGACGCCCTTCTTCGTCAGTTGCAGTGAGCCAACGGCCATACTGACGGTGAACATCACCGGCAGGGCGACCGGAACGGCCCCCAGCAACAGGACCAGCGCCAGCGGCAGCATATCGATGAGCGGTGCGCCCCTGGCCACGGCAAAGGCCGTAGCAACCGCCAGCAGCACGGCCACGATGACGAACAGGTAACGCACCACCCGGTCCACGACCTCCTCCGAGTGCAACCGGGGGCGGGCCAATTGCACCAGCTCGGTCGTGCGTCCATAGTAGGTACTGCCGCCAGTCAACGTGACGACCGCCGTGGCCTCACCGCGGCGGACGACGGAGCCAGAGTAGAGGGCGTCGTTGGTGAATTTCTCCGCTTCCATGCTCTCGCCGGTGAGCGTCGATTGGTCGACGCTCAGCGTACCGGTTACCAGCTTCAGGTCAGCCGGCACAAAGTCGCCCGGCCTCACCCGCACCACATCGCCGGGCACCAGCTTGCGCGCCGGCAGCACCAGCCATTGTCCGTCTCGCAGCGTGCGCGCATTGACATGCAGTTTGGTGCGCAGCAGTTCTATGGCCGCCAGCGCGCGCTGCTCCTGAGCGAAACTCATCACGGCATTGACCACCAGCAGCGCGCCAACGACGTAGATGTCGGCGTACTTGCGGAGAATGAACGAGAGAACGAGGATCAGCTCCAGCATCCAGGCCGAGAGGCCCCAAAACTTGCTCGCAAAGCGGAGCAGGGGATTGTCGCGCGCGGCAACTACTTCATTGAAACCGTACTTTTTGAGGCGTGCCTCTGCCTCCGCGCCGGCAAGGCCGCGCTCCAGGTTCGCTTGCAGTTCTTCGATTACTCGGCCAGCATCAAGCTCCAGCAGGCGCTTGTCTTTGCCCGCATCCATGTGGCATCTACTCCTTCACGGCGCACAACAATGCCGCCCCACGGCGGCAACGCCGAATGAGCCGTGCCGCCGCGCGGCCAATTCAGCCAGACGGTTCAGCCCGGGGGTCTCCTCTGCGGCCAGTCAGCGCTCAGCACAGGTCCGGCCTCGTGGGAATCTTGATGCCGTGGTGTTTGGCCGCTTCCAGTGCCTCGGGATAGCCGGCGTCGACGTGGCGAATGACGCCCATACCCGGGTCGTAGGTCAGCACGCGCTCCAGCCGGCGCGCCGCTTCGGGCGTGCCGTCGGCCACGATGACCTGGCCGGCGTGGAGCGAATAGCCGATGCCCACTCCCCCGCCATGGTGGAAGCTGACCCACGTAGCGCCGCCGACGGCGTTGAGCAGGGCATTGAGGATGGGCCAGTCGGCCACGGCATCAGACCCATCGCGCATGCTCTCTGTCTCGCGGCGCGGGCTGGCCACAGAGCCTGCGTCCAGATGGTCGCGGCCGATGACGATGGGGGCCGAGATCTTGCCTCTGGCGATTAGGTCGTTGATCAGCAGGCCAAAACGGGCCCGCTCCCCATAGCCCAGCCAGCAAATGCGCGAGGGCAGGCCCTGGAAGGCCACACGTTCGTGGGCCATCTTGATCCAGCGCACCAGGTGCTCGTCGTAGGCAAACTCGCGCGTCACCACTTCATCGGTGACGTGGATGTCCTTCGGGTCACCGGAGAGGGCCACCCAGCGGAACGGCCCTTTGCCCCAGCAGAACAGAGGGCGGATATAGGCCGGCACAAAGCCGGGGTAGTTGAAGGCATCCTTCACGCCGGCATCAAAGGCGCGCTGGCGCAGGTTGTTGCCATAGTCAAAGACGATGGCGCCCTTGCGCTGCATCTCGAGCATGGCCGTCACGTGCGCGGCCATCGAGGCCATCGAACGCCGCGTGTACTCGGCGGGGTCGCTGCGGCGCAGCTCATCGGCTGCGGCCAGCGACAGGCCATTGGGCACATAGTTGAGCGGGTCGTGCGCCGAGGTCTGGTCGGTGACAATGTCCGGGGTGATGCCGCGCGTGACCAGCTCGGGAAAGACGTCGGCGGCGTTGGCGATGAGGCCCACCGAGAGGGGTTTCTGAGCCTTGAGCGCGTCATCGACCAGGGTCATTGCCTCTTCGAGGCTGTCGACCACGGCATCGACATAGCGTGTCGCCAGCCGGCGCTGCGCGCGGGCCGGATCCACTTCCACCACCAGGGCCACGCCCTCGTTCATTGTCACCGCCAGCGGCTGAGCTCCGCCCATTCCTCCCAGGCCAGCAGTGAGCACGAACTTGCCCTTCAGGCTGGACTGAAAGTGCTGCTGCGCGGCCGCAGCGAGGGTCTCGTAGGTGCCCTGGAGGATGCCCTGGGTGCCGATGTAGATCCAGCTTCCGGCGGTCATCTGGCCGTACATCATCAGACCCTGGGCGTCGAGCTGGTCAAAGTACTCCTGTGTGGCCCACTTGCCCACCAGGTTCGAGTTGGCGATGAGCACGCGCGGGGCGTCGGGATAGGTGCGAAAGATGCCCACCGGCTTGCCCGACTGCACCAGCAAGGTTTCGTCGTTGGCCAGGTTCTTCAGCGACGAAACGATGGCATCGAAGCAGGCCCAGTTGCGCGCGGCCTTGCCCCGCCCACCGTAGACGATCAGCTCGTCGGGCTTTTCGGCCACCTCCGGGTCGAGGTTGTTCATCAGCATACGCATGGCCGCTTCCTGCTGCCAGCCCCGGCAGGTGATCTGAGTGCCTCGCGGCGCGCGGACGATACGTTTGGACATTCGTCGCCTCCTCAGTGTGGTTTGGCCAGGCATTATACCGCATAGTGGTGATAGCGAGAGTGTCGAAAAAGCGGGCGAGGGATGGGAGCACCCTGGCGCCTGTGCCTGGTAGTGCCAAGACTCCGGGCAACTACAAACCTCGATAGGTTCGTAGTACAGGCTTTAGCCTGTCCCCACCCACTGACGCGGTGAGACCGTCCGGAAGGGGAGCGCTAAAGCGCAACTACGAACCTGTCGTT
>Ga0116184_10002352_pt1 | contig 16696 bp, 7 predicted proteins | sample AD_JPNNA5_MetaG_FD_89886 | JGI IMG/M metagenome (GOLD analysis project Ga0116184, IMG submission 89886) | Active sludge microbial communities of municipal wastewater-treating anaerobic digesters from Japan - AD_JPNNA5_MetaG | ecosystem: Engineered > Bioreactor > Anaerobic > Digestate | place... | reverse complement strand
GGCGGTAGCGGTACTCGGCATTCAGGAGCACCACATTCGAGCCGACGAACCGGTCCTCGCGGTAGCCCCGGATCGTGTCCATGCCTCCGGCCCTGAAGGCCTCGAAGATGGGCGTGTTCTGCCCACGGACCAGCCCGTACATGCCTCGGAGCGCTATGACGCTGCGGTCGCCAATCTCGAAGTACCGACGGAGGTCAACGCCAAATTTGGTGAAGGTAAATGAACTACCCAGGACGCCGGCGGCCTGCTCGATCTGGATGGCCTCACGACCACCCCGAGCGGGGTTGGACGGCATATCGCGCGAGTCATTGATGAACCCAGCCGAGAGCTTGCCCACCCGCCCCCTAAGGGCCGACGGATCCAGGATGTTGATCAACCGCGCGTCCTGGTTGTTCACATACTCGTTCATATAGGACACGTTCACCAGGCGCTTGCGGTCTCGGTCCAGAGGCCGCGACAGCGACACCACCCCTCCCGTGTGAGTCTCCGACCCAAACACCTGGTTGGGCGAGCTCAGACCTGCGAACCCCACCAGGTCCGTCCGGGTCCGCCGTGAATACACGTCGAGCTCGATGGATGTGTGATGGCTGTCCAGGAACGGGTCCGAGAAGTGTAGGTCAAAGGCATAGGTCCCGCCGAACTCGGCTCGCACGCCCAGCTTCCGGCCATGTCCCCCCAGGTTGTTCTCGGAGACGGCCACATAGCCGATGAGTCCGTCCTTGGGGCCGTAGCCGAGACCGGCGTCGAATGTCCCCGTCTTGCGCTCATCCAGTTGGTAGACCAGGATCACCGCCCCGGTCTGTGTGCCGGGACGCGGGTCGGCGACGGCGACCGAGTCGAACAGCCCCAGGTCGATCAGCCGGTCCAGGTCGCGCCGGATCAGTCCCAGGTTGTAGAGCTGCCCGGGACGTGTCCGGATCTCGGACATCACCAGCTTGCGTTTGGTCTTCCGGAGTCCCTCGATCTCGACGTCCTCGATGTACTGCTCGATAAGCGGCACGTGCAGGACGCCCGCGTCGTCCAGCGTGGGATGCAGCACAAGGGCCGCGTACCCGGCATCCAGATAGGCGCCCGAAGCCTGCTCCGCCACCTTGCCGCCAATGTCGGTGCGGTAGACGTCGCCAGGCCGGACCACGCCCTGAACCGCGGCGGTCAGGGCCTCGGCCGACAGCACGGTATTGCCTTCGAAGACTATGCCCCGTACCGCCGGGTTCTCCGTGAGGTGGAAGATCACTCGCACTTGGTCCCCCACGGGCTCGGTGTGAACATACGACTCCTCGGCGCGAGTCCGGAACGCTCCCAGAGCCAGCAGGCGGCGCAGGTCCGCGTCCCCGCGGGCCGGCGTGAACTTGCGGCCGATCTCGAGAGCGATCGTCTGCCGGGCCTCCTCCTCGCTCACACCGCGCAGGCCCTCGAACACGATCTCAGCCACCAGCGGCCCCTCGATCAGGCTGTCGTCCTCGAGGGTGGGCTTGGCCATGGGCGAGGGCACCGACTGGCCCGGAGGGCTCATCACGGCCCCGGCCGGTTGCCCTGGCGGAAGCCCTGGTGTCTCGCCAGGCGGCGGGGCGGCCGGTGGCTCATTGGCCAGGCCTTCTTCCCCATCAGGGACGGGCTCGGGGGGAACAGCGGGCGGCGGAAGGGCCTCGCCAACCTCGCCGGGTACGGCCGGCGGGACCGGCTCCGGAGCTGGTGTGTCGGGTGGCGGAGTGGGTCGGGTCGCATCCCCTGGCGTCCTCGGCGGCGCCTTGATACCCGGAACCGCCTCGCAACGATCCGCGGACAGCATCATGGCCCCGGCAAAGAGGCCGACAAGTGACACGGTGACGAAGAGAGCCCGTACCGATCGGCTCCCGGCTGATGCAGGCAGTCCCATGTGGGCCCCGCCTCCCCTTCAAACTGCCGAGTCTCGCCAGGCGTGAGACTCGACTGCCCCGGGCCCCGTGTTGGGGCCCCGAGGCCTGGCAGCCGGGGTAGGGGTCTGGGCCAGACGGCCGTAGACCCCCGGGCGGGTCCTGACTCCCCTGGCGGCGAGATCGCTTCGGGCCGGACTCACGGCCCCCTCGCCGCACGTCCTAGAAGGTCTGGCTTATCCCGAAGTGCGTTCGACCGCCCTCGGAGCCGATGCCGTAATCCAGGCGGATCGGCCCGAGAGGCGTGTTGACCCGAACGCCGAGCCCGTAGCCCAGGGAGCCCTGGAAGGTCTGGTGCTCGGCGAACAAGATCGAACCATCCTGCGATGCCCAACGCCCACCATAGGCATCGCCATAATCCGCGAACAGGACGAGCTGAATGCCGCTGCGGGCACTATGCCCGGAGATCTGGTAGCGGTACTCGGCGCTGACCAGCAGCCGGTTCATACCGTACCAGCGATCCTCCAGATAGCCCCGGACCGTATCAGCCCCACCGACGCGGAACGCCTCGTAGACGGGCGGCTCGCTGCCGAGCGCGCTGCCGTAGTTGCCGCGCAGCGCGAAGACGCCCTTGTCACCCGAAGAGAAGTACTGGCGCAGATCCACTTCGAACTTCGAGAAGCGCGAAGCGCCGCCCAGCCACCGGTCCGCGTACTCCAGCGATGCGGTGTGCAGACCGCCACGGCGAGGGTTCTCATAGATGTCACGTGTGTCGTTCGTCAGGCCCACCCTCAGGCTGCCGACCTGGCCACGCAGGAGGAAGGGAGAGACGACGTTGATCAGGCGGGGATCGTAGTTCTGGGTGGTCACGTTGCTGTAGGCCAGCTCCACGCGACGCTTGTAGTCATCGTCGAGGGGCCGGTTGAGGCTGACGATGACGCCCGTGCTCGACTCAGCCGACATGTGGAGGCTGCCACCCAGGATCGAGCTGCCCGAACGCAGGGAGTTCCGGAACAGGTTGACTTCCAACGAAGTATGGTGGCTATCCAGGTATGGCTCCAGGTAGCGGAAACTGAAGTTGATGTAGTTCCCGAACTCGGCGCGGAGACTGACCTTCTGGCCGCGCCCGCGGAGGTTGGTCTCCGCCGCCTCGGCATAGCCGAGGAACCCTTCGGCCGTACTGAAACCCACGCCAACCGTGAAGTAGCCGGTCTTGCGCTCGGTGAACTGGAACACGGGGATCACGCCGCCGAGCTCCTGGCCGGGCAGCCAGTCCACGATCTCGGGTGGAGTGTCAAAGACGTCCAGATTGTAGAGCCGGTTCAGGTCGTCCTGGATGGTCTTGGCGTTGAGGAGCTGGCCGGGCCGCGTGTGGATCTCTCGGCGTACTACCTTCTCTTTGGTCTTCTTCAGCCCCTGGATGCGCACATCCTCGACATACTGCTCGACGAGGGGGATGGTCAGAACGCCCTCGGGGCTCACGGTCGGATGCAGCATGAGTGCCGAGTACCCCATATTGGTATAGACCTGACGAATCTCGGCGGGTACCTGTTGATCGAGGATCTTGAGGTTCAGGACCTTGTCGGGCTCGATCACCGTGGCCAACTGCTTCCGCAGGACCTCGGAGTCCACCACCGTGTTTCCCTCGAAGTTGATCGACTTGATGATCGGATTCTCCGTCAGATGGAACACGAGAGCGACGTCGTTGCCCATGGGCTCGGTCTCGACGTATGAGAGCTCGGGATCGCGCTGGAACCAGCCGGTATCGAGGATCGCAATCCTCGCCGCCTCCGCCCGCGCCTGGTCATACTCGTCGCCCACCTTGACCCGGATCACGTTCTCAAGCGCCTGACGGGTAACCTGTTGGTAGGGTTTGATGTCGAACAAAATCGCGCGAATCACCGGCTTGTACTGGGCGTGCGCACCCGAGCACATCACCGTGGCCAGGCATAGCAGCCCGGCACAGAGACGAAAGCGCGGCAGGCCTCTCTCCGTGCCCGGGTCAGCACTGTGCTCTGCCATTGTCCAGCTCCTTCGTGCGTCAGCTCCTGCTGGGCGCCAGGGAACACCAGCCGCCGCACGCTACGGCGGCACTCTAGCCAAAGAGTGTGCAAAAGTCAATAACCGATCCGAATTCCACAGAGGCCCCAGCCCGGCCCACTGCGCGCCCCGCCCCCTGTGGCCGACGGCTCGCCGGACCTCTAGAACGTGTGCTGGATGCCCGCATGGAACCGTCCGCCACCCGAACGTATACCATAGTCGATGCGCAACGGGAACAGCCGCGTGTTGACCCGAAGTCCGACGCCGTAACCAAAGTGCCCCACGAAGCGCTGGTCCTCCGCGGCGAGCGACGAGCCGTCGCTCCCGCTCCACGAGCCTCCCCAGGCGCTGCCGTAATCGGCGAAGAGCACCAGCTGGACGCCCCGGTTTGGGTTATGGCCGATGATCTGGTGACGGTATTCGGCGCTGAGCAGCACCTGGTTGGTCCCCCACCAGCGATCCTCGGCATAGCCTCGGAGCGAGTCGGTTCCTCCCAGGCGAAAGCTCTCGAAAATGGGTGGCAACGTGCCGAACGTCGTGCCGGCGTTCGCGCGGAGGGCAAACACCCCGCGGCTGCCCATCGACAGGTACTGGCGTGCGTCGACTTCGGCTTTCGCGAAGGTCGACTGGCTCCCCAGCCACGGCGCCGCGTATTCGAGTGTGCCCACTTGAAGGCTCCCGCGACGCGGATTGTCCAACTGGTCCCTGGTGTCGTTGCCTAGCCGGACCCTCACAGTCCCAACCCGACCTCGCAGCGCATCGGCCGACAACACATTCGTGAGGCGGGGGTCGAAGTTCTGCCGGTACTCGTTACGGTACCCGAGGCTAACAATCCGGTGCCGGTCATTGTCCAGTGCTCGGGTCACGGCCACCTCGGCGCCGGTTCGAGACTCGGCCGAGAAGTTGGATACGAGGCCGCCGATGGAGAGCTTGCCCGTCTGGAACTGGTTGGCGAAGGCGTGGGCTTCCAGCGACGTCCTGGTGCCGATGTGGGGTTCGACATAGGTCGCGTCGAGATTAAGGAAGGTGCCGAACTCGCCCGCAATCTTGAGGCGCCGGGCATGGCCGCCCAGGTTGGCCTCGGCGTACTCGAGATAGCCGAGCAAGCCCCGCCGGGTGTCGAAGCTGCCGCCGGCGGTGAATGAGCCCGTCTCACGCTCGGTGAATGTATATACCGGAATCACCGCCCCCGCCTGCTGGCCGGGAATCCACTCGCCCACCGACACGTCCTCGAAGATCCCCAGTGCCAGCAGGCGATCCAGGTCCTCCTGGATGCGGTGCGTGTTCACGAGCTGTCCGGGCCGGGCCTCAATCTCCCGGCGCACCACCTTCTCCGCCGTCTTCCGCAGGCCGGCGAGCCGAATATCCTCGATGTACTGCTCGACCACGGCGATGGTCAACACGCCCTGCTCACTGAGGGTAGGACTGAGCACGACGGCCGCGTAACCTCGGTCACGGTACGCTTGCGATACAGCCTCCTGGATCCACTCATCCACCATGCGGCTGTTGAGCACCCGACCGGGCTGCAGCACCTCTCTGAGCAGCGCGGTGATCGTGGCGTCATCCAGCACCGTGTTCCCCTCGACGGTGACCGATTCGATGATCGGGTTCTCGCGCAGCCGGAACACGAGGGCGACATCGTCGCCCTGGGGAACGGCCTCTACATACGAGAGCTTCGGGTCACGCTGGAAGTAGCCCGTGTCGAGAACGGCTCGGAGTGCCGCGGCCGTCTTGGCCTGGTCGTACTCCATGCCGACGGACACGGCCGTGAGCTCACTGCGGACGACCTCCTCCGAGATCTGGCCGTGTGGCCCGATGTCGATGCGGATCTCCCGTACAATCGGGCGCTTCTGCGCGTCGGCCACACTCGTGAGGACCGCCGCCAGCAGTGCAGAGAGCATCAACCACCGCAACGTGAGCGCGCCAGGCTGCGGCTCGGCAGTCCCGCGCTCAGCGCCCACTCGCATCGATGAGTCCCTTCGTGCCTGATCGTGACCCGAGACTAGGACGTCCCGGACCGCAGAATGTTCCTTGCAGACTCCAGGGGCGAAGCCACAGGGGGCATGGCAGCAGCACCCGCGGGCGGCCACACTCGCCAGGGGAATCGGGGTCGGGCGGTCAGTCCGCCTCGTCCACGTACCCGCCCACCAGCTGTTTCAGGGCCACTCTCGAACGGAAGAGCCGCGACTTAACCGTCTCGACTGTGCAGTCTAGCATGTCCGCGATCTCCTTGTATGAGAAGTCCTGCAGTTTGAGGAGAAGCACCTCGCGGTAGTCGGCGGGGAGCTTGCGGATGCCCGCCCGCAGGATCTCGCGGAGCTCGCGGCCCTCCGCTATGCGGGTGGGGCTCTGAGAGACGTCGGGCACGTCCATGGCCGAGGTGTCGTCCTCCGAGTCGCCGCCGAAGGTGGCGTCGAGCGAGAGGGCCTCGAACCGACGCCGGGTCTGCTTCTGCCGGATCCGGTTCTTGCACACGTTGATGGCGATGCGAAAGACCCAAGTTCGGACATCTGCCTCGCCTCGGAACCGGTGATAAGAGGCGAATGCGTTTTCAAACGTCTGAAGAGTCAGGTCCTCGGCTTCGTCCGGGTCGCCGCCGATATATGAATGGATCAGATGGTAGATCGCGCGGTAGTTCTTGTCCGCGAGCTCGCGAAGCTCGCGCGCGATCCGCTCCTGGCGCGCCGGGTCCACGTCCAGGTCACGGGCTGGCTCCGGCTCTCGGCCCTGACGATCGGCCCCCAGACCAATCCCTCCTTCCCTGCGGCGGCCTGACGCAGTCCGCAAACGCCCACGGGATACTACCCCATTTCCGTCCGGAGTTGCCAGGCCGGTAATGCAGTGTTCACGTTCTGGGTGGGCGACGGGCAGGGAGGCGCGTTCGCCCGGCGGAATGGCCACTCATCTAGGTTGGACGCTGGAGGCGGTGGGATTTGCAGGTGAATGGCGCACTCTGTGGCGCCCTCAGTGTGAGCATGGGGCTGGTCCTCTGGCCAGGAGCCGAGGGCCGCGCTGCCGCAGAGGGGCCGGCGGACGATTATCTGAGCGGCGGGCTGTTCGACCGCATCGAAGCGTACACGCTCGCCTGGGGCGAGCTGGGCATCGACACCGCGGTGCGGCCCACAGACGGCCGCGCCCCTCAGCCGCTTCGGATCGGCGATCGCACGTTCACCCGCGGCCTCGGCCATCACGCATCCGGAGAGATCGTCGTCGACCTCTCCGGGGAGTTCGAGACCTTCGAGGCCGATGTCGGTGTGCAGTGGCAGGACGGCGGGACAGGCACCGTCGTCTTCCGCGTGCTTGCCGATGGGGTCGAGATCTACGATAGCGGGACCATGACCGAGCGAGACCCCGCGCGCCATGTCGCGGTCTCTGTCGCGGGTGTCGACGAGCTGGAGCTGGTGGTGACCGATGCCGGAGACGGCATCACCTGCGATTGCGCCAACTGGGCGAACGCCCGGCTCGTGCGCGGAACGCAACCGAGCCGTGCTGCTGCCGAGCGGTTTGATGCGGCTCCCTTCGGCCAGGTGGTGAAGTCCGACCCGGCTCGGGTGGCCGGCACGCAAGCCAGTCGGGTCGAGGAGTTCCCGGCGGCCGATGTCTACCTGACGCAGGAGATCCTGCCCAGCCGTGACGGGCTGTACGCCGTCCCACAGTGGCCGGACGGGCGGGGTGCCATCGGGCTGCAGTGGGCCGAGCGCCGCTTCGTGCGCGAGGTGGGCATCTGTCTACCCAGAGAGGCGCGGACCATGGCCGGGAAGGTCCGGGCCCAGTACTGGGCGGGTGAGTCGCTCTGGCAGGGCCAATGGCAGCCCCTGGACGGGGAGACGGTCTTTGAGGGGCCATGGCTGGTCACCCGAGCCTTTTGGCGCGGCGACCCCGAGACGCGGCGACGCGGCACCCAGAAGATCCGCTGGGTCTTCGATGCCGACGCTCTGCCCGCCGAGGTCTCGGGGTTCCGCGCCAGGACTCGCTCGCGCTGGCGCGAGGTGTCGCTCGAGTTTCGGGCGGCTCCGGCTGGACCGAACGCCGGCGGCCGGGTCGAGATCCACAACGGTTGGGCTATCGCGGCGGCCGAGCCGGTCCGTGTGGTTAACTGGGACATGGCGCAGTGCCTGCGCGTGACGGTGCGTGCCACGCGCCCTCGGAGCAGCCGTTCGGATGCCACTGTGCTCCGCCTGACCTGCCCAGATGGCGCATTCGCCCTCGCGGTTGACGATGTGCTCGAGGAGGGGTGGGCCTACGTCCCGGCGTTCGGCGTGCTGGTGGCCGACGCCACTCGAGCGCCCTCCCTGGACGCAGTGCGCTCGCAGCTGTCCCGGGTATCGAGCTATCTGGATCAGGTGCGCGCTCGGCCCGACCAGACCTTCCAGCAGGCCATGGCCCACGTTCATCGGGATGTGCAGGACCACGGCCCCACCATGCTGTCGCTTGCGTGCGACGACTGCAAGTTCGTGGCCGACGAGGATGGCACGCTGGGCCGGTATCGCGAGGGGCAAGTGCACCCGTCCTACGAGATCCGCGCGACACCGCAGTTCGGCTCGACTGCCGCGAAACGTCAGGGCCGGCGGCTGTACCGCGGATGGTACCCGGTTCCCGAGATCACGTTCGCGGACGGGCCGGTTACCTACACGCAGCGCGCGTTCGTGGCGCCATTTGGGGCGCCGCCGACCGATACGCGGGTGGGTCGGCACCGGTCGATCGGCATGGCCCAGGTTGTTCTGGCGAACGAGTCGGGCGCCAGCGCTCCCGTGCGCCTGGCCCTCGAGTTCGCCGCCGACTCCGAGCCGAGGCTCGCGCTCGACCGGCTGGCCGACGGCGATGGCGTGGTCGCCCTCCAGGGAGACCGTCTGGTCGCGCTGTTCCAGCGAGAGAGCGGCCCGGAGCTGTCGGTCATGACCAACGGGACCCGCGTGGTCGTGTCCGGGGAGCTTCCCGCGCGCAGCTCGGCGGAGTGGACACTGGCCCTGCCGGGGTGGACCGTCGGGGCCGGCAGCCGGGCCTTCTCTGGGCGCGCTCAGGAGCGGCTCGCGGATACGATGGCGTACTGGGACAGCGTTCTGGGCTCGGCCATGGCGGTCGAACTCCCCGACGAGTTGCTGACGAATGTGATCCGCGCCTCACAGGTGCATTGCCTCATGGCGGCGCGGAATGAGGGCGACGGCGCGCGGATCTCGCCGTGGATCTCTTCCGACCGGTATGGGCCGCTGGAGAGCGAGGCCAACTCCATCGTCCTGGGGATGGACCAGTTCGGGCACCACGCGTTCTCCCGGGCATCGCTTGACTATTTCATCGCGCGGTACAACCCGGCGGGCTTCCTCACCACGGGCTACACGCTGATGGGCACCGGATGGCACCTATGGGTCCTGGGCGAGCACCACTCGCTGACGGGGGACGACGACTGGCTGCGCTCCCATGCCGATGACGTGGCACGCGTGTGCCGATGGATCGTGGCGCAGCGGGCCAAGACCGAGGGTGTTGACGCCCATGGTGAGCGGACGCCCGAATCGGGCCTCGTTCCCCCCGGCGTCGTGGCTGACTGGGGGATGTACGCCTACCGGTTCTGCATGGAGGCCCACTACTGCGCCGGTCTGCGGGACGCGGCTCGAGCGCTTACGGCCATCGGCCACCCAGACGGCCCGGCCTTCGCCGCCGAGGCAGAGGCCTTCCGCGACGACCTGGTCCGGGCGTATCGCTGGGCGCAGGCGCGGACCCCGGCGATGCGCGTGTCTGACGGCACATTCACGCCGGGCGTCCCGTCGATGGTTCACTGCTTTGGCAAGACGGGCGAGTTCTTCGCCGGTGAGGACTGGAACCGTTCCTGGGCCGGCGACGTCGAGATCGGGCCGCACCATCTGGCTGCCCTCGGCCTCATGGATCCGGCCAGCCGCGATGTCGACGGCATGGTGGCCACCCTCGAGGACTACTGGTTCCTCCAGGACGGCATGGGAGCCTATCCGGGCGAGGCCAGCCGCGCCGACTGGTACCACCTGGGCGGTTTCTCGAAGGTCCAGCCCTATTACACGCGGGTGGCGGAGATCCATGCCCTGCGTGACGATGTGAAGCCCTTCATCCGCGCCTACTTCAACGCCATTCCCAGCCTTCTCAACTGCGAGAACCTGTCGTTCTGGGAGCACTTCCACAACACGGGCGGATGGAACAAGACCCATGAGACCGGGTGGTTCCTCACCCAGACGCGTACCATGCTCGTCACGGAGCGTGGGAGCGAGCTGTGGCTGGCCCCCTTTGTCACGAGCAACTGGCTGAGACCCGGCATGAGCGTCTCGGTGCGCCGCGCGCCCACGCGATTCGGTCCGGTCTCGTACGTGATCCGGGCGGCCGCCGAAAACGTCATTGAGGCTACCATCGATCCCCCGGTCCGGTCGGCGCCTGAGGCGCTGGTGATCCGGATCCGGCATCCACGCGGGCGGCAGCTGAAGAGGGTGTGGATCAACGGAACCGAACACAAGGGCTTTGACCCGGCACGCGAGTGGGTGCGGCTCACGCCGAGCCGGGAGCGGATCCATGTCAGGGCGGAGTTCTGAGCCGCCGGCCGAGGTCCCTGGCAGTGAGGCCGTGCGCTCGGACGGATGGGCGGGGAGTGACCCATGGACAGAACCACAACGCGACGCGGATTCCTCGGAACGCTGGCTGGGGCCGGTGCCCTGGCCGCGTCGGCGGGTGTGGCTGGGGCCATCGAGCCCGTGGTGCGCGGGAAGGACGCGAGGATGAAGATCTCAAGCTGCGCCTACTCGTACCGCCAGTTCCTCACCGGCGAGAGACCGTCGATGACATTGGAGGGGTTCCTCGAGATCTGTGCCGAGCTGGAGCTCGACGGTGTCGAGCTCACCTCGTATTACTTTCCTCCGGATGCCGACCGCGACTACATGCTGAGGATTCGGCGGCAAGCCTTTCTGCTCGGCCTTGACGTCTCGGGAACCGCCGTGGGGAACCGTTTCACGGGCCCCATCGGGGCGGAGCACGAGAAGCAGCTGGCCCTGGTGCGCACCTGGATCGACCATGGAGAAGTCCTCGGCGCTCCGGTCATCCGCGTGTTCGCCGGAAACATCCCCGAGGGCATGACGGAGGACGATGCTATCGCACTCGTTGCCGAGAGCTGCCAGGCGTGTGCCGACTACGGCGCCCAGCACGGAGTGATGGTGGCACTCGAGAACCATGGTGGGGTCACGGCCACAGCCGACCAGGTTCTCCGTATCGTGTCGCGGGTGGACTCCGACTGGTTCGGCGTGAATCTGGACACGGGGAACTTCCATACCGCGGACCCATACGTTGAGATGGCCAAGGTCGCACCGTACACCATCACGACGCACATCAAGACCGAGGTCCGGCCTGAGGGCCAGGGGCCCCAACCGGTGGACTACGGCCGGGTGGTGTCGATCTTGCGCGAAGTCGGGTACCGGGGCTACCTGAGCTTCGAGTATGAGGCCGCAGAGGACCCGATGACGGCCCTGCCCCGGGCGGTGTCCGAGCTCCGGGCGGCTCTCGCCTAGCCCGGAGGCCCCGGCGGCCCGCCGCTGCCGGTCGGGATCAGCGCGAAGTTGGCCACATTGTCGGTGCCCGAGATGCGGATGTTGGCCGACGCAGTCAGGTAACCTTCGGAGGAGACCGTGACCGCCACCACGGTGCCACTGACGTCGGTGACCATGTAGTGGCCGTCGTTGTCGGTCAACACGGTGTCGGCCCCGGCGCGGACGATGGCGCCAACGATGGCTTCGCCGGTGAGGGCATCGATGACGCTGCCTCGGAGGGCCCGCGCGTCCGGCGCCCGGTCGAGCTTGAAGTTCACGGCCTGGACCGACCTCGAGGACACGCTGAGCGAACGCCGCTGAGTGCGGAAGCCTCCGGCGCTGGCGACGATGGTCCGCAATCCTTCGGGGACCAAAGTGAGGGTGTAGCTCCCGCTGGCGTCGGTCTGTACGGCCCGAGTGGTACCCTCGACGGCCACCCGTGCGCTCGCTACGGCATCGCCCGAGTAATCGGTCACGCGCCCGGTCAGCGTCGCCCGGCCGGTCATGTCGGGGCTCAGCTGGGCGTCGAGCCTCGTAACCCCCACGGCTGCCTGCAGCGTCTGAGACACGTACCCCGTAGCCGAGAACTGCATGTAGACGGACGTCGATGGCACGTTCGCCAGCGAGTAGGTGCCGTCGGCGCCTGTCGTCGCACTGAGGCCCTCTGAGGCGATGGCGACGACGGCGCCCGCGATGGCCAGCGATGTGGTGGCATCGGTCACGGTGCCCGTGATGGTCCGGGTCGCGTCACTGGGAGTGACCGCCGAGCCGCCACCGCAGCCCGGGAGGGCCAGCAGGATGGTGATGCCCATGAGCGCAGGCCAGAGCCGCTCTGCCCGATGCATGACCGTCCCTCCTACTGGGTGATGGCACTGACGACGATGTTGGGCGCCACCACAATCTGACCGGCCTGGGGCGTGACCGTAACGCTGCCCGGCTGGAAGCCAACCGCCGAGGCGTACAGGGTGTACTCCTGCCCGTCGCCCAGCGGCGGCACGTTATCGAACGCGTAGCTGCCATCGGAGGCCGTTGTGGTGGTTCGGCTGGTGCCCAGGCGTACCGTGGCCCCGCTCAGCGGCGTGGTGCTGCCGGTGGAGTGCAACTCGAGTACGAACCCCTCCACACGCCCCAACAGCGGGCGCATGAGGGCATCGTATACGCTCGTCACCCCGGCCATAACTGACAGGCTGGGCGACCTCGAGTCGGAGTAGTCGCTGCGCCTGAAGCTGAACTCGTATGTGCCGGCGGGCACGTCCTCGAAGAGGTACACGCCGGCGCTGTCTGAGGTGACCTCACGTCCCAGGCCCACGATGGACACCCGCGCGCCACTCACCGCGAGAGTGGTGAACTCATCACGAATCAAGCCGGTGACGCGCCCCACGGCCGGAGCTACCAGGCTGACGTCCTGGATGGTCGTGCCGTCGTCGACGGCCGTGACCGCATAGGTCTCCGAGCGATAACCAGTCCGGTCGAAGCTCAAGCTGTGAGTCCCTGCGGGGACGTTCGCCAGTGTGTAGGCCCCCGAGGAGTCGGTGGTCGTGGACAGCCCTTGACCGGCGATGAACACCGAGACGCCCTCGATCCCCGTGCCCGTCCGGCTATCCACCACCGTGCCGGCGATGGTGCCGACCGAGACCTGGTAGAGGGTGGTGTTGACCTCGTGCTGCCCGTTCTCGGCCACGTTGACGATCGCAGTCCCCGACGCATAATCGGCCTTCACGAAACTCAGCGTCTGGGGACCCACCGGGACGTTGGTGAGTTCATAGTGCCCCAGCGAGTCGGTGACGGTGGACAGCGATCCCACGGTAACCGTTACGCCGCTGAGTGGTACGCCGTCCTGCCCGCGGGTAACGGTCCCCCGGACGGTGCCCGTGCCCGTCTGGGCCACTGAGAGCTCGATGTCCAGATTCGTCGAGACATTGGGCTGGATGCGGACCGTGCCACCGGCCACGGTGTTGTAGCCGGTGGCCGAAGCGGTGTAGGCCTGCTCACCCGTGGGTACGTTGGCGAGACGGAATCGGCCCGACGAGTCCGACGTCGCATTCAGGCCGCCGACCGTGATGGTGGCCCCTGACACCACGGCACCGTTCGAGGCGTCGGTCACGGAGCCGACCACTCCGCCATAGGCGGCGATCAGATCCTGTGTGCCCCCGCAGCCCGTCAGCAGGGCTGCAAGAGGCGCCGCCGTTAGCAGCAGACGAAACAAGACCCGCATCGGGACCTCCATCAGAACCCGAGGCGCACGACCTGCACGGCCTGGGTGCACTCGCCGTCCGCGGCGCGGGCACCGATCCGTATGGTGTACATTCCACTGGGCACCCGGGACCGGGAGTCGGCCAGGCCGTCCCAGTATAGTTCGTGAGCACCCGCACTGCGTGGCTGATCCGACTCCACGGTCCTCACCACGCGACCCGCCGCGTTGAGCACCTGCACCGTCGTGGCGGCTCCCCGCGTCATCTGGAACGTCAGAGATACCCCACCCCGCCGCACTGCGGCCGACTGAAACCCGAAGATCCTGAGCCCCCCGGCGCGGTCGCGGGTGGCCACCAGGCGAAGGCTTCGGCGGCAGCCGCCCGGGCCTGCCTGGATACGATAGGTGGAAGTGGTCCGCAAGAAGACCTCTTCACCACTGTCCAGATCGGTCAGGACCAGGGCCCAGTCGCGCGGCAGCTCGCGCAGATCCGGTACTAGGACGTCCACCGGCACGTTCGGGATATCGGATTCGACTCGGAGATCCCAGGACAGTGTGCCCGCCCCAGACTGCCGGAAGTCCGCGGCCAGTCGCTCGCCCGAGGAGCCCGTCACGTAGAGATCGACGTAGCCCGCTCCTGGCGGCGGGCCCAAGATCCGTGAGGTCGGGCTGGCGCTGCCGTCGCTCACGCCGATCCAGTTGGCGTCGTCGCGACGCTGGCCAGCTCGGGCGGAGAGACTGATCTTCCACGAGACTCCCTGGAACAGGGAGTGCGCTGCCGAGCGGGATGCCGCAGAGGTGGCGCGGGCGGCGACCGGGACCGCGCCAGGCAGCACCAGGTTGCAGTTGCTGGTGGCGTAGACCCAGAACGATGTCAGCGGGGCGACCTGCGACCGTACGTTGGCCGCCTGAACGTCATACAGTGGCACATAGCCCTGGTCCAGATCCCACTGCCACCCCACGGGCTGTATCGAACCCGAGGGTGAGGTGGTGATGGCGCCCCAGTTCATGGCGCCCTCCCATGGGTTCCCGACCAGGTTCCACCCGCGGTACAGCCGGACCACGTAGTACCCGCCGCCGGGCGTGGTGCCCCCACTCAGCGTGACTTCGCCTGGCGCGCCCAGCACGATCCAGTAACCAATCCCCGCCGGCGGCATCGAGACCGTGGGACTTGAGCTCAGCGCATCCGGAGGCGTGAAGGAGGCGTCGGCGTCCAGGGTGGTCGGGTCGGCGAAGTGGTACGAGGCATCTGCCGCGTCGGGCTTCCACCATCGAGCGAGCCGCCATTGGTCGTGCGAGACGTGAAGCGTCGCTCTCGGGTCGCCGGCCACATTCGTGGATGGGATACCCAGCATGTGGGCGCCGGCCGGGAGCGAGAGCGTGAAGACGCGAACCGGCTGGGCCACCACGGGGTCGGTGGGCTCGCTCTCGTTGGCGGGGACCGCCGTGTCGACGGCTGTGATGCGGTAGTAGTAGACCGTGCCGTTCACGACCTGCACATCGGTGTAGGCGGTGCCGGTCACCACCTCGGAGTTCATCCGGGCATAGGAGCCATCGGGGGTCGACGAGCGGTAGACGTTGTAGCCCGCCAGGTCCTGGTCCGTGTTGGCGGCCCACTTCAGGGTGACCTGCCGGTTGGCGCCCTGGGCCGCGAGGCCGGTGGGTGTGTCGGGTGGCGTCCGATCTCGAGGCACTGCGCTCACCGCGTCCGTGAGCGCACTCTCGTTGAACGGGACCGACGAGTCGACGGCGGACACCCGGTAGGTGTAGGTGACGCCATTGGTGACCGACTCATCCACGTAGCGCGTCTCGCGCTGTGGCGCGCCATTGAGCCGCCGGTAACTCGTTCCCGCCGCCGCACTGCGGTAGATGAAGTAACCGGTGACATCGGGGGACTTGCTGGCGGTCCATGAGAGGGTGACACGGCCGTTTTCGGCGGCCGATGCGAGGCCGGTGGGCGTGGCGGGTGGCGTGATGTCGGTGGCCTGGATCGGTCCCGCGACTGCCGTCGGCAGCGATCGGTTCCGGGCGTCGGCGGCCTTGACGATGTAGTAGTAGGCGATGTTGGGGAGCGCATCCTCGTCGACGTACGTCGTGGTGCCGGCCGGAGCGGAGGCGAGCACTGAGCCGAAGTCCGTCGCGCTTCGGGCGCGAAAGATGTCGTACTGCCTGACGTCGTTGGTGCCACCGCCGTCATCGGGCGAACGGCCCCACTCGAGCCGGATCTGGGTGCCTTGTCCCCCCGTGACGGCTTCCGCGGCCAGACCGGCCGGCGCGGCCGGCGCGATGTCATCGGTGGAGGTCACGGGGCCGATGATCTCTGAGCCAGCCGCGTTGACGCCATCGCTGGCAAACACGGCGTAGTAGTACGGGGTTCCGTCCACGAGACCCAGGTCGACGAAGCTGGTCTCGCCCTTGCTGACCCGCCCAACGGCGGCGACGGCCTGCCCGGCCGGATCGGTGTAGCGGCGCACCTCGTAGCGCAAGACGTCGCCCGCACCGGCTGCGTCGTCCTTCGAGAGCTTCCAGCTCACCCGCACACTCCCGCCGTTGTCGTTGGCGACGTCAACGGCCGCCACCGATGTGGGCGGTTCGGGTGGGATCGAGTCCACCGGCACGATGGGGCCCACTTCGTTCGAGTCCTCGGACTCGTTGGAGCCATCGAAGGCGCGGACCACGAAGTAGTACTCGCCATCGCCCTCGGCCGTCGTGTCGGTGTACCCCGTCTGGCCGGCGGCGACGCGGCCCACGGGCGAGCTGTAGCCGCCCGGGACTACGGAGCGGTAGACCCGGTACTCCACCACATCGCCGCCCGGCACATCGTCGACTGACTTGGCCCACGACACCACGAGGGCAGCGCCATTGTTCGGGTCCTGATCGGCCGCGGCGACACCTCGGGGGGGGGCCGGGGGTATGTTGTCCTGCGAGGTGATCGGGCCGGCTTGGTTCGAATCGGCCGACTCGATCACGCCATTGTAGGCGCGGACCGTGTACACATAGGCCGTATCTTTGACGGCGCCGAGATCCTGGAAGGAGTTGGTCCCAGCCGAGACGGTGCCGATGCGGACCGGTACCCCCTTGGG
>Ga0116184_10002351_pt1 | contig 16696 bp, 14 predicted proteins | sample AD_JPNNA5_MetaG_FD_89886 | JGI IMG/M metagenome (GOLD analysis project Ga0116184, IMG submission 89886) | Active sludge microbial communities of municipal wastewater-treating anaerobic digesters from Japan - AD_JPNNA5_MetaG | ecosystem: Engineered > Bioreactor > Anaerobic > Digestate | place... | reverse complement strand
TGTTCATAAGAGCTAGCTCTTCATCCCAGATAGTGTTTAAAAAATCAAAAGACATGCAAAACTTTCCCATATTGACATACTTTTCGTTTATGGCGTCACCTTTGCCTGGCATGGATCTATAGGGTTTATATGGGGTTTAAGCTTTGTGGTTCATTTTAGGGCAATTATTCAACAAAGCATATATAAATATATTTTTATATATAGAGATATTGAGAAAATAATTTGATAATTATTCTTATATACTTTAAGTCGAAAAGTATTATAAGACCCCTAAAACTAATTTATTCGGTGATATAATCTGGAAGGAAATAAAACAATATTGTTTGGTTTATTAATAGCTGTGATTGTTTTTGGTATAATTTTTTGTGATTGTACTCAAAAAACAACAGACATTAAACTCAGACAAACAGGATCAAGCACAGTTTTGCCATTAGCAATAGCATGGGCAGAGCAATTTGAAGGTGCACAAATATTCGTTTCAGGTGGAGGATCAAGTCACGGATTAAATGCTCTTCTTATGAAAGAAGCAGATTTAGTTGATACCAGTAGATTGTTAAAAAATTCTGACTATAAAATCGTTGGATGTGATGGAAATTTGGTTAATACCGATGGCTCTGCAATGGCAGTATGCTGTGGTGTGCTTCCAACAAAATGGATTGTTGCATATGATGTATTGGTTGTAGTAGTAAACAATGAAAACAATTGGGCAGAAGAACTTACTTATGCTCAGCTGTATAAAATTTTTACTGGTGATATGCCTGCAGTTTACTGGGATGAAGTCCCAGATTTAAAGGAAAAAGGAGCGCCACATGCAAAAATAGCAATATATGCACCTGATGAAGCCAGTGGGACATATGATTACTTCTTTGGGACTATAATTAAAGATTGGGGAAATACAACACAGGAAACTAAGACAAGACTAAACTTAGGAGACGGAGCATACAATCCAACAGCTGATGACAATGTAATTTTGGATGCAATAAAATCAAATAAATATGCGATTGGATTCTTTGGATTTTCATATATCGCAGAAAATCCTGGTCAGTTAAAAATTGTAAAGATTGCAAGGATATCAGGAGAGGAATATGTAGGAGCATCAATTGAAAATATTGCAAAATATCCAATTGTAAGGCCATTGTATATATATACAAACGGGGTTCCAAATGAGTCAACTGACAAAGGAAAAGCTATAAATACATACTTAAGATATATATTGAGTGAAGAAGGACAAAAAATAGTTCCAGAAGTTGGATTTGTTAAAATGTCCTTAGTTGATCCAACAGTATTGCCAACACAACTTTCAAAATTAAACTAAGAGTGTTCTTAGATGTTAAGTAAAATCAATAGAGCTTACTACAATGGAAACAATCAGTTTCGCAAAAAAATGGACTTTAAAGAAACTTTGATAGTTAAATTAATTTTAGTTGCAGCAAGTTTTGCAATTATAGTGAGCCTAGCTATTCTGTATACCCTTTTAAATGGATCCATTGAGTTTTTTCTTAGTCCAAAAATAAATATTATTCAGTTTTTCATAGGTACAAAATGGACGCCAAGTGGGGCAGATCCTAATTTTGGTATTCTTCCATTATTTTCGGGCACCATCCTAATCGCAGGAGGATCAATACTAATTGCGACCCCGCTTGGATTGGGCGCTGCATTATACCTAGCTCTATTTGCAGATAAGAAAATTAGTACTTTAGCCAAACCTATTATTGAACTTTTGGCAGGTGTCCCTTCTATAGTTTATGGATTTTTTGCCCTTATAGTAATTAGCCCTATTCTAAGAGAATACTTCGGTGCAAGTTACTTTAATGCTGCAAGTGCTATTATAGTAATGGCGGTAATGATTCTCCCTATAATTGTTAGTGTTTCTGATGACTCCCTTAGAGCTGTTCCTAGAGAATTGAAAGAAGCAAGTCTTGCAATGGGGGCGACAAAATGGGAAACAGCAATTAAAGTTGTGATACCTGCAGCTTCAAGTGGTATAATAGCTTCAGTTTTGCTTGGATTATCAAGGGCATTAGGTGAAACAATGGTGGTGGCATTAGCAGCCGGAAATGTGGCAAGACTTACTTTTAATCCTCTGAGCCAAGTTCAAACGATGACTGCTTATATCGCTCAAGTTGCAACAGGGGATATTCCCCCGGGCTTAGCAGTTAGTGCAGCATTTGCAGTTGGACTTGTTTTATTTGTTATTACATATATAATTAATTACGTGGCAGGGCTTGTTGTTTTAAGGATTCAAAATACTGGTAAAATGACTACAAATAAAAATAGAAAAATTAAAATTTCTCTAAAAAATAAAAAAAATATATGTGCTAGTGTTCCAAAAAATGACAAACTAGTGATTAAAAAAATTTATCCTGAAAACTCTTTAAAATTCAGATATAGAGTAGCAAAATTAGGGATATTTTTAGTGGGGTCTTGTTTGATATTTGCATCAATATTCTTGGGACTACTAGTTTTCTCTATTTTAGAACAAGGGCTTCCTGGAATCAATTTAAAGTTTTTAACTTCTTATCCAAGTTCTAATCCCTCAGTCGCAGGGATATTTCCTGTAATCCTAGGATCAATATACCTTGTTGTGTTGACCATGATATTTTCATTACCTATAAGTTTTGGGGCGGCAGTATACTTAACTGAGTTTGCAAGGAGTAATACTTATACTAAGATTTTAAGACGATTAATTCAAAATCTAGCGGGAGTACCATCTATAGTCTTTGGGCTAGTGGGATTAACAGTCTTTGTTCGTATCTTTGATTTTGGGGCCAGTATTCTTGCAGGTAGTTTAACACTATCACTGATGGTTATGCCAATTATTATTGTTACAACAGAAGAAGCGCTTAAGGCTATTCCTAAATCGTTTAGAGAGGCTGCAAGAGGTCTTGGTGCAACAAAATGGCAGACAGTTAGGCATCATGTAATACCATATGCACTACCAGGGACACTAACTGGTTCAATATTGGCGCTCTCTAGAGCTATAGGTGAAACTGCACCCATTTTGTTTATAGCATCAGTTTTTGCAAAAGTTGCCCCCCATGAGATTTATGATGGATTTTTAGCTTTACCAGTTACTATATTTTTTTGGACTAGACATCCAAAAGTTGAATTTCAAAATCTTGCAGCTAGTACAATTATTATATTATTGGTGATTTTATTTATAATGAATCTTTTAGCTATAGTAATACGCCAGCGTTCACTAGCTAATAGGGATTGGTGATTCGATGGAAGATATAAAAAAAACTGACGATGGATCCTTAATAATCTCAAACTTAGATGTTTACTATTCAGACAAACTTGCAGTGAATAAAGCATCTTTGAGCATTCCTAAAAATAAGGTAACTGCTTTTATTGGACCTAGTGGATGTGGAAAAAGCACTTTACTTAAGGCAATTAATCGGATGAATGAAGAAATTGAAGGTTGTAGAACTAGCGGTAAAATAATTTGGAAAGGGATAAATATCCTTGACTCTAAAGTAGATCCAGTTGCACTTAGAAGTAGAATTGGTATGGTTTTTCAGAAACCAAATCCATTTCCTCGTTCAATATATGATAATGTTGCATATGGTCCAAGAATCCATGGAATAAAAAATAAGAAAGACCTTGATGCAATTGTTGAGAAAAGTCTGAGAGATGCGGCTATATGGGAAGAAGTCTGTGATAGACTTGATGAGTCTGCGATGGGATTATCTGGCGGACAACAACAAAGACTTTGCATTGCAAGGGCATTAGCCATCCAACCTGATATAATTTTAATGGATGAGCCATGTTCTGCTTTAGATCCAATCGCCACAACAAAGATAGAAGATTTAATAGATGAGTTAAAGAAAGAATATACAGTAGTTATTGTTACTCATAATATGCAACAGGCTGCAAGAATAAGCGATTACACAGGGTTCATGTATCTAGGTGAAGTTATAGAATTTGGAGAAACTGAACAGCTGTTCCAAAAACCTAAGCATGAATTAACTGAAAAATATATAATTGGAAGATTTGGATAGGTTGGAATGAATGAGAAAAAAATTTGTTGATGAGTTAGAACAACTTAAGTCTGATGTAGTTGAAATGGGGAATCTTTCAAAAGAGATGTTAAAAGAATCAATAGACGCCGTCAAAACTTCAAACATAATTATGGCAGAAAACGTAATTGGTCAGGGAAAGACCATTAGGGACTTTGATAACAAAATTGAAGACGATGCTCAAAGATTGATTGTCCTATACCAACCAGTTGCTAAAGATTTAAGGGCCATTATATCAACTTTAAAAATGAATACATATTTGACAAGAATAGGATTATACTCGAAGGATATCTCAAAAGATATAAAAGAGATATCTTTGAATAATAATTTTCCTAGATTAAAAAGTGTTTATTTAATGGGTGATATAGTGATAGGTATGCTAGAAGATACACTTAAAGCTTATGAAAGTGAAGATCTTTCTTTAATTGATTATATGTGGAAAAGAGATGATAAAGTTGATGATCTTTTTCATACGATATTAAGAGAATGCATATCTCACATGGCTGAAAATCCGAAAGCTGCTAGTTATTATACTCATTACTTATTGATAGCAAGATATTTGGAAAGATGTGGAGATCATGTGTGTAAGATTTCTGAAAAGATTTATTATATGGTAACTGGAGAGAGAATTACAATCAAATAAATATAAACGAAAATCTTATAAGCGATTTTTTAATCATGGACTTATTGGGGTCGTGGGGTAGCTTGGCCTATCCTTCGAGCTTTGGGAGCTTGGGACCTGAGTTCAAATCTCAGCGACCCCACCATTTATTCTTGAGGTCAATTCTATAATATCACACGACTATTCTGATAAGTAAACTTTTAAGTTACGGAGTAATGTATAACTAATTTCCACCGAAACTCTTAAATATAAAACATTAGAAAAAAATTTCAAATATTCGTAGGACATATGTCATGATTTTTATAAAAAAGGTGTTTAAATGTTTGATAAACTAGTTAATTACGCCAAAATAAATAATCAAATTGCTCCCGAACTTTATCCAGAGTATGGCGTGAAGAGAGGATTGAGGAATGAGGATGGAAGTGGTGTCTTAGTCGGCTTAACTAAGATATCTGATGTAACAGGCTATGAGAAAAAGGAGGGTGTATTCACACCTCTTGAAGGTAGACTTGCATATAGGGGTATTAAAATTGAGGATATAGTTGAGGCTATATCTAAAGAGAATAGACATGGATTTGAAGAGATTATATTCTTATTGCTTTTTGGGAAATTGCCCACATGGGAAGAATTAGAATATTTCAACGATCTAATGGTTTGTAATAGAGATTTAGCTGCTAATTTTACTAATGATGTTATTCTTCACTTCCCAAGTAATGACATAATGAACAAACTTGCTAGAAGTGTCTTAGTTTTATATGCACTTGATAAAAAAGCAGATGATATCAGTATTGAAAATGTTTTGAGGCAAAGTGTAGGATTAATATCCAAGTTTCCATCGATCGTTGTGTATGCTTATCATGCTAGAAGACATTATTTCAAGGGCAAAGATCTAATCTTGAGAAATCATAATCCAGAATATTCAACAGCAGAAAATTTTCTATATATGCTAAGAGAGGATGGAAATTTTAGCAAACTCGAAGCTGATACTCTTGATATTCTTTTGATCCTTCACGCTGAGCACGGTGGAGGTAACAACTCTTCATTTACCGTTCATGTGGTGACATCTTCTGGAACAGATACTTATTCTGCAATATCTGCTGGAATAGGATCTTTAAAAGGCCCTCTTCATGGTGGCGCCAATAAAAGTGTCATGGCAATGATGAAAGATATTAAAGACAATGTAAAAGAGTGGGAAGATGAAGAAGAAGTGAAGGATTATTTAAAATTAATACTTGAAAGAAAGGCCTTTGATAGAATGGGTGTTATTTATGGCCTTGGTCATGCAATTTATACCAAATCAGATCCAAGAACTTTGATACTTAAAAAGAAGGCAAGAGAACTTGCAAAAGACAAGAAAAAAATGGATGAATTTAAACTATATGAGCTTATAGAACAACTCGGCCCTGAAGTATTTCATGAAGTTAAGAAGTCCAATAAAGTAATAACAGCTAATGTTGACTTCTATTCTGGATTTGTATACAACTGCCTTGATATACCAAAAGAACTCTACACCCCATTATTTGCTATGGGCAGGATACCCGGGTGGTGTGCCCACAGAATTGAAGAGCTTATCTCAGGTAAGAAAATAATTAGGCCTGCGTATGCACATGTTGGTGAATTCATACCTTATACAGAAATAGACCAGAGGATTTAAAATCCTCATTTAATTTTTAGATGTGAAATCTTACACACTTTATTTCTGTCATTTCTTCAATTGCATATCTAGGGCCTTCCCTACCATAACCAGAACCTTTAACTCCACCATAAGGCATCAAATCAAGTCTAAATGTCGGAATGTCATTTATCATGACACCACCTACATCTAAATTGTCAATTGCATAGTAAGCATTTCTTAGATTTTCCGTAAAGATGCCTGCTTGTAAACCATATATTGAATCATTCAATTTACTTACAGCGTCCTTAAAATCAGTAAAAGGAATCAGTGCCAGAGTTGGACCAAATGTTTCATCTTTTACAACTTTCATCTCTTCAGTTACATTTTCAATAACTGTTGGTTTTAAAATTAAATTCTCCCTTTCGCCACCACATAAGATCTTGGCTCCTTGAGATTTTGCTTCCTCAAGCCAAGATTTGACCCTTACTATCTCCTTTTCATCAATCATCGGACCAATATCTGTAGTCATTTCAATTGGATTTCCAATTACAAGATTATTTGCAGCATTAACTATTTTTTCTCTAAATTCTTCATAGATACTTTCATGCACATAAGCTCTCTGACAATGGATACATACTTGTCCAGAGTATCCAAAAGCACCCATTTTAACGGCAGATATTACCTTATCAATATTCACATTTTCGTCGACTATTACCCCTGAATTTGAACCAAGTTCCATTGAAATTTTCTTTAAACCAGCATTCGAAGCAATCCTTTCACCAATAAGTTTGCTACCTGTAAATGAAATTTTTCTAATCGATGGATTTTTTACAAGATAGTTTTCTGTATCTTCAGCAGAACAAATAACAATATTGAGTGCTTCTTTCGGTAGCCCTGCTTCTAATAGAATTTCTCCTAAAATCAAGGAAGTCAAAGGAGTCTTCGATGCAGGTTTATGTATGATGCTATTACCTGCTGCAATTGCGGGACCTACTTTATGGCATACAAGATTCAAAGGAAAATTAAATGGTGTAATAGATAATACAATACCAACAGGCACTCTTATGTAAAAACAATACTTATCCAAGCTTGTCGGGGCAGCATCAAAAGGAATTACTTCCCCCCCAAGTCTTTTTGCTTCTTCTGCAGATAAGACAATAGTTTCATGGGCTCTTGATACTTCCCCCTTTGAAAAGGCAAGAGGTTTCCCACTTTCTAAAGTCATCGTCATTGCTAACTCATCCTTTCTCTTTAAAATTAATTCAGCAGTTTTAGATAGTATTTCAAACCTCTTATATCGACTAAGATTTCTCATAGCCTTGCTTCCTCTAATTGCAGATTCAACAGCTTCCTTTAGAAGTTCTGGAGAGGCCTTTGATACAATATCAATGGTTTTTCCTGTGTAAGGATTTATCACTTCTATGTAATTATTTGTATCAATCCATTTTCCACCAATTAGAATATTTTTCATAGGAATCAGCTCTTTTACGCATGTTCTTCTTAAAAGTTTATTGAGCTTTCTATAATAGTGTTTATTATCAATTTTTATTAGTTATGTTCATTGTTAATCGAAAACTTTATATAGATGTTATCGTAATTAACTATCAGTGATAGTTATTGGCAACAACTGTCACAAGTCATCAATGGAATCTACTGTCTATTGTTATGGAAATGCATGCGTTTCATGACAAAGACAATGGGTCTTCTAAGTCTCGTTGGTAGAAATGCATGCTGTTCTACTAAAAGGCAAAGAAATACCCAGAGAATTCCCTCCGCCTGAAAATGGTTCTATGGAGGGGATTCTCAACATTTCCTAAAAAACATATAATAGTATTGATATTCAATTGAATCTAGTCCTTTTTTTTTGATTCTTAAGTTTTTATTATTTTCTCCCCTTTCAACGAAAAATTTATATATTTACAATCGTTATTTGTCTATATGTTTGAAGATGCAAAAGAACAACTTGCTAAGATGATAGCGGGCGAAGTTGTTTTGTCAGATGATCCAGGTCAAACATTAAGAAAATGGCGTGAAATTTTTGGCGTAACTCAAACTGATCTAGCGCATCAACTTTCTATCTCTCCCTCCGTTGTAAGCGATTATGAAGGGGGTAGGAGAAAATCCCCAGGCTCTTCGACAATTAGAAAAGTTGTTGAAAGCTTACTAGAAATTGACATGGAGAGGGGAGGAAAGATAGTCCACTCCTTTAGCAATAGATTTTCTAAAGAGGCAATAAGTGATGTCGTACTGGATTTAAAAGAGTTTCCTGTTCCAATTTCGCCCAAAAAGCTTATTGATGTAGTTCAAGGCGAGATACTAGCAAATGAAGAGTACCTGAGTAAAGAAATCCATGGATATACTGTTATTGACAGCATCAAGGCTATTTTAAATCTAAATTCGGAGGAATTCCTTAAACTTTACGGTTTATCTTCTGAAAGAGCTTTAATATTTACAAAAGTATCAACAGGAAGATCCCCAATGATTGCAATTAAGGTACAGGGAATAGTGCCCTCAATGGTAGTCTTACATGGGACAAAAAAGATAGACGAAATTGCAGTGAAACTTGCAGAAATACAGAAGATACCCCTTATATTATCTCCATTGGAAACTTCAGAAGAATTACTAAGTGGACTTAAGTTGTTATAAATTTAAAGTCTGTATCTAACAATCGCGGCAATACCACCAAACGCCTTCAATAATTGATTACCTTCTTCAGTTTCTGTCGAGATTACTTCTACCTGAGTGCTGCCTTCCTGAGCTAGATCTGCTAACTCTTCAAGTAGGTCTATTTTTTCCTCAATATTTAAACTAAGATTGCTACATTTTTCACAAGGGACACTTGAAATTTGTTGTTCTAATTGGAATAATTCTTCATCAGTAGAAGTTTTTTCAGTCAAATTACCACAGGATGTACACTTTATCTTTATCCTATTTTTATTTAATCCTTCCGAAAGTAGCAATAAGTCAACAGCACCAGCATCTAAGTACTTTCTAACTTCCTTTTCGCCATATGCTGCAAAACTGTCATCTTTAATTAATTCTTTAAGGAATTTAGTAACGACGTCCTTTTCTTTTGTTATATCTAGATTCTCCAATATGCCTGCACTTTTATCAACTAGCTCGTTAAGCCCAAAAAGTTCTGTATATGTGGTATCTGCAATCCCTAATATTTTCTTCCTAAGCTCATGATGTAGGTATTCTCCTTCCTCAAATTCATATTTTGTGTATCCTCCACCACCAATTAAAATTCCTTCTAAGTTTTGCTGAGCTAGAAAAATCTCGTTTGCAGTTTCACCAACTGTATCTTTGAAATCGTCAGCAGCAATTTCTCTTAATCTTGCAAATCTAACTGAGGACTGTCCACCTGCCCTAAATTTTCCCGGAACTCTTGACGTCAAGTGCTTTAACAGTTCTACTTTTTTCCCTCTCAGTAGACCAATACTTGCTTCTCCCCTCTCAACAATGATTAAGCCAAAGACCCTTTTGTCTTCAATCATTTCTAGCAATGGATCAAGGACAAACTGTTGATCGCATCGATATATTCTTACAGATATAGGTTCTGGAGGATTTAACGTAAAAAGTTCTATTTTTGGATTTCCTTCATCCTCTGAAATATTTCCAGAAAAGATAATAAGGCCGTTAGGAGGTGTCATTTTGTATAATCTTAAGTGTTGCATAACCCTTTCTAATGCAGAAAGAACATTTTTTCTAGTATTTTTTGACTTAATATTTGTAGCTGTGCCCTGTTCATCTTTAATTTGCGCAGCTACTTTAGATATTTCATAGCCTGCAGGTATATACACTGAAACTAATTCTGTGTGCCTCCCTCTAATTTTTGAAAGGAATTTTAGCTGCTTTTTGAACTCATAGAACTCTTTGTTATCCATAATCATGAGAACATAGAAAATATTTAAAAGTGTTCCTACATCTTCCATTTAAGTGATTCAATGAGAAAACAAATCTTCATGGAAATCTATAAATCAATAAATACAAGAGACGACATACCAGAAATCTCTCAAAAATATAGAGTTGAAGAAGACGTTTTACTTTCAATATTATCTCAAAAAACTGTTAGAAATGTCAAAAAAGATTACTACCCGATAATGAATAGAATTAAGGAAATCGTAAAGCTATGGGATAGAGGATTGTCTTTTTTTGATATTGCAAATAAATTATCTTTTTCTCCGATCTTGATTGCTACATTAATACTTAAAGAAAAGGGCTACAACAAAAAAGACATCAAAAATATCTTTACCAATCTTGATTTGATAGAGGATAAAAGAATCAAAAATGAAATAATGAAAGCAATTGAAGTTGATATCGCGTATTCCCCTGAATCTTCTAGAATCCAGAGGGAAAATGGGAAAAAAGGAGAAGAAATGTTAAAAATATATCTTGATAACAAGGAACTTCAATTCCTTAGAGAGGATGATTTAAGAAAGTTGGGCTCTGGCAAAACTCCTGATTTTCTATTAAAAAAACCCATTAAGATCAGAGGCAGAAAAGTGTTTTGGTTTGAAAGTAAGGCTAGTTTTTGTGACTATATAGAATTTAAACAAGACTACAATAAACAACTAAAACACTATATTTCTCTTTTTGGCCCTGGGATTGTAGTTTACTGGAAAGGGTATATTGATGATATTATTACTGATAAAAGAGTTTTAGTTGTAGATAAAAATTTCTTTGAAAAATCCTTTACTTCTTTTGAATATATATAGAAGGTTCATACTGGTATCTCATAGACTCATAACTCATATTTGAGATACTACCATCGTCTGCAATCTGGAAAAATGATATTTTTGGATTTTTGAGTCCTGCACTTACTTTTAATTCTTCAATTGCTGTGTCAAGAGTACCTACTCTATCTGCAAGCTTATATGCTACTGTTTGAGTACCGCTCCATACATTTCCATCGGAATATCTTAAAACTTCCTCTGTAGAAATATTCCTCCCTCTTGAAACAACATAAACAAATTTATCAAAATCTTCATTAATTATTTTTTCAATATTTTCTTTATCCTTTTTAGAAAGAGGCCTCCATGATGCGCCAAGATCTTTATCTTCTCCAGTTTTTATTACCTCAATTTTTATTCCATATAATTTGAAGTACTCAGTTAAATCTTCATGGATAAACATTACCCCAATACTCCCTAAGGTGGCCTCTGGTTTTACTATTATTTTATCACAGGCAACTGCTAAATAATATCCTCCCGAAGCAGCAATCCCCCCTACATATGCCGTAACTGGTTTTCTCATACTAAGTCTTCGGATTTCATCGTAGATTTCTGTAACTGCTGATACCCCTCCGCCAGGACTGTCAATCCATAAAACAACGCCTCCAACTTCTTTGTCTTCAGCTAGTTTTCTTAATTCTGCAGTAATCGGTAGAACATCTTCTTGATCTAATATTCCAAATATTCTAACAACTGCTATGTTTCCATTAACCGGAATGTTTTGATTCTTTATTCTTTCTAGCTCATCTCTTAGAGTCTTTATTTCATGATTCTCAAGATGTTCACGTGACTCATACGCAGAAATTTTGGATTTTAAAATTTCAACTTCACCGCTAGATGTTACTCCACCTTTATGGGTTTTTATGCCAATATCCTCTAAATCGATATTACAACCAATTGTTGCAGTAATAAGAACAAAAATAGTAAATATTAAAAATAAAATTTTATTGTTATATTTCATTTTTGACCTTCACCTTAGATAGCATCACTCTTTCTTCTTCTTTGAAGTTTTTTTCTTTGCTTTAGGTTTAGTTTTTGTTTCTTCCTTTTTAGCTTTAGTTTCTTTTTTAGTTTTAAGTTCTTTTTCGACTTCTTCAACAGTCGAAGCCAATTCTTTTAATTCACCATTCATTACTTCTTTAGCTGCTTTGATTTTCTTTGTAGTTGATTTTTCTTTTTTCTTTTCTTTTTCTTCTTTTGAATAGAATTTTGTCATAAAGATATATGCAGCAGCAAATACAACTATTAAAAGACTACCAAATATGAATAGTCTGTACTTCTCAAAGAATCCTGTTTCTTTACCTTTTTCAATAACTACTGTAGTTACTGTAAAGTATAAAGTTTCTCCAGCAAGGGGGTGATTAAAATCAACGATAAAGCTATCTGATGTAACTTCGACAACTTTACCTATTTGATTTTGATATATTATACTGTCTCCTACTTTTGGATTGACTTTTATTATATATTTGTCTCCAGATTCAATAACGTTTGCCATTCCAAATACTGTTTCTATCTGTTTTTGAGGTCTTGCCTTAACTACCATTGTGGTATCTGTTACTTCGAGTACAGTTAGGTCCCCAATTTCCGAGGGTATAATGTCTCCTACTTTTGGATCATATCTTAAAACTATGCTTGAATCTTTTATCTCTGTAATGGTGAGGGTAGTAACTTCATTGACGATAGATTTACCAACCTCTGGTTTATGTTCTATTATAACATTAGATGCTGTTACTTCGACAACTTGACCTGGCCAATCAGTCAAATCAACTATCATCCCAACAGTTGGCTGTTTTCCATACCTAGTGACAAAGGAACTTACTGTTGCCTGGAAGGTTCTTGGGATCTCTTCAAATCTTGAGATCTCCTGAGTTTTTGGTATCTCTTCCAAGATCTTTGTTTGACTAAACCTTAAAGTAGGATCCTTAGCACCATATCCTTGTTCTGGAGGGATTGTGATTGTCTTTGTCTCCCCTTCTTTCATTCCTATAAGTCCGTTCTCAAATCCAGGGATAGTTGAGCCATCTCCTATTTTCAATGTCAAAGGTTCATATATTCTCTTTTCATTATATACTCCGGCATTTTTTGCTTCTTCTAAAATAGATGTATCAAATATTTTACCATCTTGAAGTTTTCCGATATAGTCAACTTTTACCGTATCTCCTTTCTCCACTCTTTTTTCGATAATACAGCCTGCAGAAAGGAGTAGCAATGCCGTTAAAATAGATATAAGAACATATTTTTTCATTAACTCACGTATACAAATGCCAATACAATCATTTATAAGTCTTTCTTTGATAAATTTTTTAGGTGAATAGATGCTATACGATGTAAAAGATCTTTCTCTTTCAGAAAAAGGAAAGCTTAGAATTGAATGGGCTCAAAGAGAAATGCCTGTTTTAGCATTGATTAAAGAAGAATTTAAAAAAAATAACACTCTTAAAGGTTACATAATTGGATGTTGCCTTCATGTCACTACAGAAACTGCAAATCTTATGATTACTTTAAAAGAGGGGGGTGCTAAAGTTTTTTTATGCGCTTCTAATCCTTTAAGCACACAAGATGATGTCGCTGCGTCCCTTGTAAAGGATTACGGAATTTCAGTTTTTGCTATACGAGGGGAAGATAGGGATACTTATTATAACCATCTAAACAAAGTATTGGACAACAAACCAAATATTACGATGGATGACGGTGGGGATCTAGTTTCTACAATAATGAAAGAAAGAAGTGATGTTTTACCTCAGATAATAGGGGGTACCGAAGAAACTACGACTGGAGTCATCAGATTTAAAAGTATGGAAAAAGAGGGCGTTTTGAAATACCCAATCATCGCTGTAAATGATGCAATGACAAAACATTTCTTTGATAACAGGTATGGTACCGGTCAGAGTACTCTTGATGGCATTATCAGGGCTACAAATGTTTTACTCTCTGGAAAAAACTTTGTTGTTTCTGGTTATGGTTGGTGTGGTAAAGGAGTTGCCATGAGAGCAAGAGGAATGGGTGCAAAGGTCATTATTACTGAAATAGACTCTATCAAAGCAATTGAGGCAACAATGGATGGATTTCAGGTAATGAAAATGGAAGATGCATCTAAGATCGGGGATATATTTGTTACTGTTACAGGAAATATCAACGTCTTAAGGGAAGAACATTTTAATAATATGAAAGACGGTGCAATTATCGCAAATTCAGGACACTTTAACGTCGAAATTGACATAAGTGCATTGAAAAGATTGTCTTCTTACAAAAGAGCTATTAGGGATTCTGTCGAAGAATATAACCTAAAAAACCATAAGAAAATATACCTCCTCGGCGAAGGTAGGCTGATTAATCTTGCAGCCGCAGAAGGGCATCCCGCATCAGTCATGGATATGAGTTTTGCAAATCAAGCGTTGTCAGCTGAATACTTGTCTAAAGAAGGAAAAAAGTTAGAAAACAAAGTATATTCAGTACCTATTAATATCGATAGAAGAATCGCAAATTTGAAGTTACAATCTATGGGCATTTCGATTGATAAGTTAACAAAGGAACAGGAAGAATACCTCTCCTCATGGCAGATGGGAACATAAAACTAGTTATTATTTTTTAATAGGATTAATTATAAATACTCTAGATTAGGTATAGTTTGAAGGGGATTTAATTGCTATTAAAAATAAAAATGCTAGATATTGAAGCGACTGATTATCCGCTTGTAATGATGCACAAAGAAGATGCAAAGGTTATAGGAGTAAGAAAACTTAATAGAGTACACGTAAAAGTTGGGGATCATGATGTCGTTGCAGTTGTTGATTTAACAGAAAAAATTGTTTCTAAAGGTGAAATTGGGCTTTATGGGTACTTATGTCAAAAAATTGATACCTCATGCAGCTTTTACGCCGAAGTATCACTAGCATCCCCTCCAGATTCTGTTCATTTTATAAAGAAAAAATTAGATGGATACCCTTTATCTAAAGAGGAAATACGCGGCATTATTGGAGATACTGTTGAAAATAGGCTTAGTGATGTTGAACTTTCTGCATTTGTATCGGCAATATACACAAGAGGGCTGTCTAACGAAGAAGTAATTAATATAATTAAAAGTATGATTTCCACTGGTCAAACTCTTGACATTAAAAGAAAACCCGTCTACGATAAACATTGTATTGGTGGGGTTCCAGGGAACAGAACTACAATGGTGGTAGTTCCTATATTAGGTGCTGCTGGATTAACAATACCTAAAACTTCGTCTAGGGCTATTTCAAGTGCAGCAGGTACAACTGATACAATGGAAGTATTTTGCAATGTGAGTTTCCACAAAGATGAAATTGAAAAAATTGTAGATAAAATAGGTTGTTGTATAGTGTGGGGTGGAGGCGTTGATTTAGCAATAGCTGATGATAAATTAATAAAAATAAGATTTCCACTGGGACTTGATCCACAATCATTGCTTCTTGCAAGTATACTTGCAAAGAAAAAAGCATCAGGTTCTGATAAAGTAGTTATAGATATACCTGTTGGAAAAAATGCTAAAATTAAAGACACAGCTATTGCAAAAAAACTTGCAAGAGACTTTATTACTCTTGGTGAGAGACTTGAAATGGAAATTAAATGTATGATAACTTATGGTGAGAAACCAGTAGGCAGAGGAATTGGGCCCGCTCTTGAAGCAATTGATGTCTTAAATGTATTGGATGGTGAAGGGCCTCAAGATTTAAGGGATAAGTCATGTGAAATTGCAGGACTTCTTTTTGAGATGGGGGGCAAGGCTCAAAGAGGAAGGGGAAAAGATATTGCAGAAGAACTGATAGATAGTGGCAAGGCACTATCTAAATTTAGAGAAATAATAGAAGAACAAGGTGGAAATTCAAAAATTAAATCAGATGAAATCCCAGTAGGAGCTTACACACATACTGTAAAATCAGAAGTTGAAGGAAGAATTGATTTTATGGACACAAGATTGATAAACATGATTGCAAGGGCATGTGGCGCACCTGATGATAAGGGGGCAGGAATTCTTTTTCATGTTGAAAAAGGAGAAAAGGTATCAAAAGGACAGGATTTATTTACTCTGTATTCTGACAAAGAGAAGAGAATTGATGATGCATTGCGAGCTCTTGATGGAAATCCTATAGGTGTTGAGAAAGTTATATACGATGTCGTAGAAGGAGAATTGACGACTTTTGAGAATTCATGGTGGAAAACTGATAAAGAATAGACAAACTTTCCCTTAAGCAGCTGATATATTTAATTTTGTTCTATAGATATTCTGACACCTTAATTTTTATTTTCCATTTTTACCTTCTTTAAATCTATTTTTTCTTTAGTATAAGGAATTCTTTTAATATGTCCACACTTTAAGCATGTAAAAGTAATTTTTCCTTTTCCTATTCTAATTCTAACTGTTTTATCAGGGATAAATACTGTAAAACATTTTTTACAGAAACTTCTTTTGTACCTAGAAGCGATTCTAATTTTATGACGCTTTGATATTGCAACAGCGGTTTTGATAGAGCTTGTTGATAAATCTTCATCTCTTCTATGTACTTCTGAGAACTCCAAAAGCTCCTTAATTCTTTCTGAAGCAATTTTTTTCCTATTTGCTTTCCTCTCTTTCCATCCCATTACTTAAAATTTTAATCATTACTTAATAAATTCTTAGGTATATTTTCAACTAATTAAGCCCCAATGGGCACTAATGACAATAGCAATTTACAAATTTCAATTT
>Ga0116184_10002348_pt1 | contig 16710 bp, 7 predicted proteins | sample AD_JPNNA5_MetaG_FD_89886 | JGI IMG/M metagenome (GOLD analysis project Ga0116184, IMG submission 89886) | Active sludge microbial communities of municipal wastewater-treating anaerobic digesters from Japan - AD_JPNNA5_MetaG | ecosystem: Engineered > Bioreactor > Anaerobic > Digestate | place... | reverse complement strand
TCAGATGTTTTTGATTTTATAAAAGGCACATTAGCATAAGCCGAAAGGTTCTCTAATTTTTTACTGATAAAGTCAAAATTTTTACGGCCTTCCAGTTCTATACCGTAGTTTTTTGCAGAAGCTGCATTCCTGTAACTGATGGTTCTTGAATCTGCCCCGGAGATGGAGATATAAGCTTCTATAGGATCTTTAAATTTCTTGTAAAAACCACTGATTGAATAGTATTGGGAACCGCCAAAATATTCCTCCCAGCGAAGGTCATAGCTATAGATATGACTTTCAGCCAGCGAAGGGTTTCCGGAAAAAGTAGTATTCGCTAAAAAATCGTAAAACAACTGGTAAGCAAGTTCCCTGTAAAGCGGCCTGCTAAGGCTTTCGCTAAAACCTGCCCTGATGTTGGCCTTTGGTTTTACTGAATAGATAAAGTTGGCTGATGGCAGAAAATTATTGGTTTTTAAATCAATGGTATAAGGTTGAAAGCCATCCGTAATACCATTGATAATATTCTGGTATTTCTCATAACGTACGCCCCAAACAAGCCTTGCTTTATCTGACAGTTTATCATCGAGCATAATATAGCCTGCTGTATTTTTTACAGAGCCGGTGTAATTGTTTCGTGGATCATTAAACTCAGTTAAAAAAAATCCACTATTGGCGTCAAAGTTCTTAGCCGCATAAACCGAATCCTGCGCATACTGCAGCAGGTTGAAATCAAATCCGGGCTGCTGATCGGGGTTGTACGCCGGAGAGAAAAATCTTGCATTACGGCTGCGGGTATTGTAAAAATAAGCTCCGCCAAATTTAAGTGTTTGCTTATTGTTTAATAGTTTAAACGGCAGGCTAAGATCCAGGTTTACACCTTTTGTATCATCGTGCACATCGGCATAATAATGCACCCCGGTTGTTGCAGAAGTACTTGGACCTGCATTCACCAGCAGAAAGTACGGCCCATTTTCTTCAAGCTGCGTGTATTGGTTGCGGCGGTAGTCAGGTTCATTCCTGTAAAGGCTTGTATAATAGCCCTGCCATTTAATACGCAATTTGGATTTCGGGAAAAAATGCTCGCCCCCTAATTGAGAATTGTATATCCGGTTGCTTGTAAAGAAGAATGAATTTGCTCTCAAATCATAATATCCTGATGATTGATTTGGCCCCGAACGCTGTACCAACTGATCGTTTGAATTAATTGAATACAGGTTATTAAAAAAGATCTTGTTGTTGGCATTCAGCTTCAGCGTTAAATTACCCATACCACTCGTAAGTATATTGCGGTTATAGGCACTGTCTATATAATTATAGTAAGCCTGTACATTATCGTTTCCATATTCGTTGGTTAAAAACTGGCTGAACCTGCTGGTAGAATTATAGGTTATACCGAATATGCCGCCGAGTTTAGGATAATTGCTTTTCTTGCTGAGCTTTGCACTAAAACCACCCGATACCTGGAAAGCAGTATTCACCGGTGCGGTAGAATTGTTAATTGCCCAGTTATTCGCCATTGCTTTGCCAAGCCTGCTTTGATCTTCAATGCCATAAGCCGCATAATCGTTAGTTGACGGAAATGCCGATGGCAATGATCTTGTACCATCATCAAGGCCAATCCAGTCTGACTTACCACCTTTATAAGTATAATAGTTCTTGCCCGTGGTTATTGTATTATAACCTGCACCTGCTTTTACAGCAATAAAGTTTTTGTCGGGTGTTTCTTTGGTATTTATTTGTATTAATCCGCCAGAAAATGTTCCGGGTAAATCGGGAGCAGCACTTTTTATAATGGTTATATTATCTACAATCTCAGAAGGGAAAATATTAAAGGCAAATGTTTTGCGGTCGGGCTCAGAACTTGGTAACAGCGCCCCGTTAAGCATGGCTTCGTTATAACGGTCGTTCATACCACGCACCACAACAAACTTATTATCCTGCACTGTTGTACCACTAATGCGTTTTAATACATCGCCAATATTTTTATCGGGGGATTTTCTGATCAGATCGGCACTGATACCATCAGACACAACACCTGCATTCCGCCTTGCCGTTAACAATGAACTTAAGTTTTCTTTTCTTGCACTGGTAGATTGTACCACTACGTCGTTCAACTTACTCTTTGCAAGTGACAGTACAACATTAAGCGTGGTTAACTCACCTTTTATTATTTCAACTTCCGCAATCTTTTTAGAATCGTAACCTATATATGAAACAAGCAATGTGTATTTACCTGGGTTAAGCCCTTTAATATTAAACGTTCCATCTGCTTCTGTAAGTGCTTTTTTAGAAACTTCTATAACTGAAACGGATGCACCCAACAATGCCTGGTTACTATTCTCGTCTGTTACTTTACCTGTTAAATTTCCTGTTTGTGCATAGCCGGCTATAGCAAAAAAACAAAGAAAAATAAGAATGAGTTTTGGTGATGGTCGCATGTATTTTTTGGCAAAAGTAGGGTTGTGTATGCGCTGCAATATTTCCAAATTATTAAATAATTATTACCAAAAAAACACCTGCTGTCACCATACACATTCTTAACAGCTTCCAGGTATTTTTATATTATATTTCTATTACCAAATTGTTACGAACATATCTCTGAAACCCTTTTATAGCAATACTTACAGCAAAACATTTGCTTAACGATTTGGTAAGATTTTATTAACCTTGAATACTTGGTCAACAGACAAGAGCAAGCCTACTTTTGGCGAAACAAAATTTTTTATGAACATCAAATCTTTACTTACAAAAGCGTTGGTATTAAGTGTACTTTTTGCTTTTGCAATTGCGCCAGGTTTTGCACAAACAAAGCCAATCAAGTATATCGGCAATGCCGATACACTGATCAACAGTAACAAAACATGGGATTGCGACACAATCTATTTCCTTAAAGGAAAAGTTTATGTAACCGGCGGTGCCGAACTTACTATTCAGCCTGGAACTGTAATTGTTGGCGATACCCTTAACAAAGGTTCTTTAATCATTACAAAAGGTTCAAAAATTCATGCAGTGGGTACACCTTCATGCCCTATTGTATTTACTTCTTCAAAAGCACCAGGTAAAAGAGCACGTGGCGACTGGGGTGGTGTAATTTTATTAGGCAAATCAACAATCAACCAGCCGGGTGGTGTTGCAAATATCGAAGGTATTGCTCCTGGTGCATTATCAGAATATGGTGGTGGTACTGGTACTTCAGATATACATGACAACTCAGGCGAACTTAATTATGTTCGTATCGAATTTGCAGGTGTTGCCCTTTCGCTTAACAACGAGATCAATGGTTTAACTTTTGGTGGTGTTGGCGATGGCACACTGGTAGATTTTGTACAGGTTAGCTATGCCAATGACGATTCATTCGAATGGTTTGGTGGTACTGTAAACTGTAAACACCTGATCGCATTCCGTGGTATTGACGATGATTTCGATACTGACAATGGTTTCAGCGGTAAAATTCAGTTTGGTATTGGCTTACGCGATCCATTGGTTGCAGACGTATCTGGTTCTAATGGTTTTGAATCTGATAATGATGCAAGCGGTTCTTTAAATACGCCACAAACAAGAGCGGTTTTTTCAAATATGACTATTTGTGCCGGTTCTGACTCTGCTACCAACAATCTTTTCAGAAGAAGTGTTCACATCCGCAGAAACAGCCACATGTTCCTTTACAATTCTATTGTAATGGGTTACCCAACAGGTATTTTAATTGACGGTACTACAACTGAAGCCAGCGTTAAAGCAGATACAATTGTAGAACATAACATTGTTGGCTGTAAATATGCGCCTAAATATGTTACTGCAACTACAGGCGCAGATAGCGCTGCTGTTGTTAATCTGTTATTAACCGGTGCAGATAACCGTTTCTATGCTGACAACACAGGTATCAGATTAACCAGTCCCTTTAATCTGAACAATCCAAACCTTCGCCCTGCAACAGGTTCACCTGCTTTAAGCGGTGCAAGTTTCAACGAAACAGCATTAAACAATGCGTTCTTTACACCTACAACTTATGTTGGTGCACTTGCAAAATCAAGCGCTCAAAACTGGGCTCAGCTTTGGGTAAACTGGAAACCTACTTCTACAGTATATAACGGCCTTTGCATTTGCTCTACAACTGCTGCAGCTGCTGTTGCCGAAGAAGAAGATGCAATTGTTGCAAGCAATGGCGAAGTAAGCATTTATCCAAATCCTGCACGCGGTACTTTTAATGTAAATGTTGGTGGCTATACCGGCAATGTTACAATTAAAGTTAGCAACATGAATGGTTCAGTTGTTTACAACAAGCAAACTTCTGTTACTGCTAAAAGTGTAGTAAATGTTACACTTAAAAATGCAACAGCAGGTTTATACTTTGTAACTGTAACAAACGGTGTACAGTCAACTACAAAGAAGATTAATATTCTACAGTAAAATAGCATGTGTTAATTTTTTAACACCAGCGCCCTGGATTTCTATCCGGGGCGCTTTATTTTTATACATACCCTAAGTTTTAAAATACAATACATCTTATTAGCCCAACTGCAAATAAGCATGAAGCTTTTGTTGCCACGCTCGTTTCAAGGTTCCTCTTTCATGGCAACAAAAGGCGTGGCAGCTTGTCCTGAGCGAAGCCGAAGGATCGCACACTTCCTCTGAAGTAACAATAATCGGCAAAGCGAAGATGGCAACATCGGTCTGACGGCTCAAAGCCGTCTGACCGATATACTTCATGGGCCTGTGTGTACCAATGGTTCATGAGCAATTGTACGGCTGGAAGGTATTTCAGCTTTACCGAAGCGAAGATTGAAGCGAATCAGCAAGTGCCGTCACCCTGTCTGCCGTGGCGGATCAGGGTCTCCTGGCAAAACATAAAAATGTAATTGGTTTATAGCTACAGTTACACACTACGAATAGCAACAATGAACACACAAAGAGCGGCTGATTTATTCCTTTGCGCGGGGACTTGCAACAGGGCATTCAATTTTTTGTTATACGACTAACCAAATCAATGGGGTATATACTTTGTCTAAGCTCATATTATTTATTATACTCAGGTTGTGGCTCCGCTGCCATTGATAAAGTTTCTTCCTCCTTCACGCCCCAAACCTCCCCAATTTTAGTTTTTATTTTTTGCTCAAATATTTCAATTAGGCGTTTGTTGGCATTTACCAATTGCATTTCTTCTACTATCGCTTTTACTATGGTTTGTTGTTCTTCAAGTGAGGGCAATGGTATTTGTATTTCATTTAATATTCCAAAATTTATTGCTGGCATAGCAACACCTTGAGTGTTCTTATAGATTACATCTTGAACAATTGGGGATTTCATTATGAAGTATAAAAACCTTTTTGTTAAGTTCTCAACTGTTGGAATAATCTTAAATAGGTTATTTGCCAATACTCCTTCCAATCCAGTACATACGAAGCCAGTAGAAGCCCCATATCTTACCATTGATATGTCATCACTTTTAATAATATTTTTTTCGTTTGGCGTATCAACAAATCTCGGTTCTTGCTCGCCCTGAGTGAAATCTATTATTCTAATAAATCTTGTCTGTCCTTCTTTCTGAACCGCTGATTGCAAACCTACATCAACTTGAATGCCTTGCGAAAATTTACAAACTTTCCCCAATTCCACCATTTCCCAATCAGGGTTGATGCTAATGGTAGGTTTGTAGTTGTTGACTACTTGTTTGGCTCCGTCTATTACTTTTTGATAGCCTTCTAATTCGGCTACTATTTGTTGTTGTATTTCAAGGGGAGGGAGGGGAATTTCGATTTCGCTGAAACTTGTTTTTGAAATCTCTTTGAATGTACTGCCTGATGACATTTCATTCATTTCTTCAACTTTTTCAGTAAGAACCAAAGCAACATACTCAGGAATTGCTTTATTGAAATCCTGAATTATAATGTTTTTAAATCCTTGATTAGTGGCTACTGGAATTTTGTTTATTGCTATTCTTCCGATTGTTGCTCTTGATGAAACCAAAATGGAATTTGAAGGCAACATTTTTGCCGAAGATTTTGCTAAACCTAACTCCGTTATTTTTCTTTCTGTGTCGTTTATTGTTGTAATAAAATCTGATGCAGGTAAGTCTTTTAATGTAGCCCAATGAATATTACCATTCCAATATTCTGCAACTTCTGAACTTGGTGTGCCACCACTTTCAATCTTGAAATATTTCTCGTCTCCTAATCTGACCAATTGAAATTCAGTTTGAGATTTTACAGTTTCAAAATATCGTTCTGCACTCAATACAACATCCTTATTTCCTAAAACAATTTTCTTTTCAACCAGAGTTGCCAAACTCGGCAAATCTTCAAAAGCCTTTTCATTGCTCAAACATTCTTTGTAGGCTTCCAACGTTTGCAAAGCTATGGGCAAATCGTTTTTATCAATCTCTCTACGTTGTGCTCCTAAATCAAAACCGTCATTGTCAATTTTTAAAAACAAAATGTGTTCGCTTTTTTTCGCCAGGCGTTTGTCTAAAATCAATACACTTGTTTTTACACCGCTGTAAGGTTGAAACACACCTGCCGGCAAACTAACTACGGCTATCAAACTATCTTGCACCAACATTTTCCGCAACTGCTTGTAAGCGGTTTGGCTCGTGGCCACAATGCCGTTGGGGACCACAATGCTTGCGCGTCCGTCTTTGTTTAAGTGTTCGGCAATGTAATCGGTAAACAATACTTCCGCTTTGTTGGCTTGTACGCCAAATTTTTTGTGTGGTCGTATGCCCCCTTTCGGTGTCATAAAGGGTGGGTTTGCCAATATTACATCAAAGGTTTCCTGCCAACGGTCTTCGCTGCTCAAACTGTCGTACTCGTGTATCAATGGCGTTGCAAAACCGTGTAAATACATATTGGCTAAACTCAATCGCACCATATCGGGGCTAATGTCGTAACCCACAAAATTGGTAGCGAGTTTTTTTCTATCGTCTGGCTTTAGCTTGTCGCCTTGGCGTTTGTCGGTGTTTTGGTTGAGTATGTGTTTATAGGCACTCAATAAGAAACCAGCCGTTCCGCAAGCAGGGTCAAGCACAGTTTCATTTTTCTGTGGGTTTACACAAGCCGTTACAAAATCAATAATGTGTCGGGGTGTTCTAAACTGCCCGGCATCGCCCTGGCTTCCCATCACACTCAGCAAGTATTCAAAAGCATCGCCCAACTTTTCACTGTGGCTGTATTCAAATTCGTTGATGTATTTTAAAAACAGTTTTAAGGTGCCTGGGTCTCGGTAAGGTAAATAAGCATTTTTAAAAATGTTGCGGAACAGTTCAGGAATATTGGGATTGGTATTGAGTTTTTCCAATGCTTCGCTGTACAATGCCAGCATATCCTGTCCGCTGAGCGATGGGTCAAATAATTTGCGCCAGCCGTATTTGGCATATTCGCCTGTAAAGAATTTTGCTTTGCCTTTAAATTTCTCCACGGCTTCCTTATCCATATCGTCCATAAACTTATAGATCAGCGCCAGTGTAATTTGTTCAATTTGGCTTTTCGGGTCTGGCACTTTACCTACCAGCACATCGCGGCAATCGTCTATATTTTTCTTGGTTATGTTGTCAAGCATTATTGTTTTATTGTTTCACCCCTTTGGGGTTTTGATTTGTATAAATGTTTCTTTTTATAATCTTATCACCCCTTCGGGGTTTTCTGTTTATTTAATTTTTTATCCTGACAGCCATTCGGGGTTTTTATTGCGTGCTTTATTTTATTCTATAATAGAATCAGCCCCTCGGGCTTTGTTCTGTATTAATCCCGAAGGGATGAAATGATTGTAGAAAACGTAATCAACAACATAAAATAACCCCGAAGGGGTGACATGATTATAAAACAAAAACCCATCATTTTAAAACCCCGAACGGGTGATATTACTCAATCCATTCAAACATGTATTTCTCATCGTGTTCAATTTCAAATTTGTCCAAAAACTCTAAATACTCTTCTCTGAATGTTTTTATTTTATGATGCTCCTCTTGATTTAGAATGTAATTATAAACACTTTCTATATGGGAATGGGAATATGAAAATACCCCATAGCCTTCCTGCCACATGAATTTTCCTTTAATAAACTTATTATCATTAATCCATTTGCTTGAATTGTTTTTAATGTCTCTCACCAAATCCGAAACAGCCATAGATGGCTTTAGTCCAATAAAAGCATGAATATGGTCAGGCATTCCATTTACAATAATGGATTTCTGCCCTTTGCCCTTAATTATGCCTGCGATATATTTATGCAAATCATCCTTCCGTGATTTAACAATTAGATTTTCCCGGCCTTTAACGGCAAATACCACTTGAATATAAATTTGTGAAAATGTTCCCGGCATATTATATTAATTATTAAGCAAATAGTTTGTGTATTTCACTCCTTCTGGGTTCTTGTGTTTATGGGTCATTTTTCTGTAATTATTTCACTGCTTTGGTGTTAACTCAAAAATTTATTTAAAGGAACATAGGTTTTAATATAGTTAGGTAGTTTGCTTTTCATTTCATCATCCACACGGTTAAAATCTTCTACATTAAAACTTGGATTGTGATAGAGTTCAGTAAAATCTTTTTGGTCTATAATATGTCGCACACTTGGGTCGGTGATGTAAGCATAAAAGAAATAGCGTAAGCCCTGCAAATCGTCAATATTAGAAACATTGTTGGTGCTGATAAACTTTTCAAATTCATCACTCAATAAATCATCTTTACCTTTTATCTGGTTGCCGAAATAAATGAGTTCCAATAATTCACGCCAACCAATTTTTCGGTCAATTTTTAATGACTTACGAAGTTTTTCCAGGTCAAAATATTCTTCGGGTTTGTTGTCGTATTTCTCTTTGGTTCTGGCTGTGGCTACTTCCACATCGCCAGCCTCCATCAGTTGTTTTATTTCAACATCGGTTTTTACCTTCTCTTCAAATTGCTGAAAAAACATTCGGTCAACTTTCATCCCTGTAAAATCAACTTGTTGTTCGTTCCAGGTTAGGATTTTATCATCTTCTTTGTATTCATAGCCTTCTCGTTTGGGTTTGATGGTGTTGTCGTCCACCTCTGGCATATCATCGCCTTTGTCGAAGTTTACAGGCAGTTTTAAAACTTGGTCGTACTGATATTTTTCTTCAAAGTATTCGCAGGTAGCAAAGAAGTCGAAGAGTTTAAAGGCTGCTTTATCAATAGAAATGGTTTCTTCTTCGCCAAGGTTGTTTTTAAATTTGTGTTCAAATTTGTGAATACGGGTTCCCCGTCCTTTTATCTGGATAAATTCTGTTGGCGAAAAAACAGGTCGCATTAAACCAAGGTTCAAAATATTGGGGCAATCCCAACCTGTGGTCATCATACCAACGGTTACGCAAACTCTTGCTTTGCTTGTTTTGTAAGATTCTAAAATTTCGTTGTCTTTTGCAAAATGACTAAAGCCCAATAATTTATCGTTGCTAAAATCAACAGTCATTTGCTGACTGTTCTGCACATTAGAAGTCACCTGCACTGCAAAGTTGCTTTGATACTTGCCGGGGAAAAACAGGTGTGCATATTCATTGAGCAATTGAGCCAATTTTGCAGCATGGTTTTGCGAAACAGCAAAAACCAAACTCTTTCCAAACTCACCGTTAATGGGGTCTTTCAGTCCGTTTTCAATAAAAGTTTTGCAAAACACACGGTTGGTTTCTTCGCTGAAAAACTTTCGCTCAAAATGATTTTGCTTGTAATTAACTTCTTCTAAAATATCTTCTTGTTCGCTACTGGCAACCGTTACCATAATGCCGTAGCCTTGTTCTGATAAAAGTTTGGTAGTAACATCCGTTCTGGCATCCACCACAATCGGCTGACGCAAATAGCCATCTTTAGCACCGTTCACAAGCGTATAACGATACGTTGGAATGCCACTTTCACAACCGAAAGTTGTATAAGTGTCCAGCAACATTCTTCGTTCCAATTCTCTTGGGTCATCAATGTTGTCAGTGTCTAAATGTTTTAAATAGTCTTTCGGAGTAGCAGTTAAACCTAATTTGTAACCCAAGAAATATTCAAACAATGCTCTGCTGTTTCCACCACCTAACAAACGGTGCGATTCATCTGAAATAATCAAGTCAAAGTCAGTAGGTGAAAAAAGTGTTTTGTATTTGTTGTTTACCATCAATGATTGAATGGTAGTAACAACGATTTCGGCTTTTCGCCAATCGTTTTTCTTCTCTTTGTAAACAACCGTTGTTATGTCGTTTTTCAAATAGTTGGTAAAATCTTTTCTTGCTTGTTCTTCCAATTCCAAGCGGTCAACTAAAAACAAAATGCGTCTTGCGTTTCCAGTTCTGTAAAAGAGTTTGATTAATGCAGCAGCAGTCAAAGTTTTTCCTGTACCTGTTGCCATTTCCAACAAGAAACGTTTTTTGCCTTCGCTTACCCATTGCTGAACGGCTTTGATTGCCTCAACTTGGTAATAGCGAAGAAAACGAAGTTTTAAATTGAAGATTAAATCTTTCTTTTTCTGCTTGTCTTGAAACTCTGGTATTTGTTTATAGTTCGGAAGTTGTGTTATAACAACATAGTCGTCATAAACTTGTTCACTTACTAATTTGCCAGGGTCGGGATTAAATTGATAATACTGTTTGATGGATTCCAATGTTGGAAACACTTGAATTTGTTCAGGGTTTCCTGTTTCAATATTCCATAAATAATGAAGTGTTCCATTTGAAAGAATAATGAATTTAACTTTTTGAGATTTGGCGTAATTCCTTGCTTGTTCCTTTCCAAACAGCGGATTCAAACTTTCTTTCTTCGCTTCTAAAACCAGTATTGGGTTTTGGTTTTCATCAACCAGTAAAAAGTCAATGAAACCGTTTTTTGAGTGTTCAAAGTCTTCACCTAAATCGTCCATTTTGATGGAAGATTCAAGTTTAATAGTCGCTTTACTTTTGTCCGTATCAAAGAAGCTCCACCCCGATTCCTCAAGGAGTTTATTAATTTTTATTCTTGCTTTTGCTTCTTTTGACATTTATAGGGTTAATTTCTTGATTCATTATTAAAGAGCAGTGAAGTTAGTTTTTTAAAGCTAATTGTCACCTATAAGCCGTCCAAAAGTAAACTGTCTAACTGTGCGTGGTTTGGACTCTGCGATTCGCTAAAATAAAAGCTCAACATACAATCCAACCGTACCAGTGTGCGACCCCGAGTTCCTCCCGATAAATATCGGGATCGTCGGGGTGAACTGCCACGCTTTTCACTGATGCCATGAAAGAGGAACTGTCAAACGAGCGTGGCAACCATGCTGCCATAAAAACCTCACTGCCGGATACCTAAACCTTCCCTTTAATACAAAAAAAATCCCGATAAAAGTTTAGTTTTTCCCCTTCCAAAAATTTGCAATTCTAAAAATCAGTTTGTACTTTAGTAATCAGTCAGCATAATACACTCTTTTTTAAAAAGAAAGTATTATGTATACACGCAACCCACATAACCATAGCCCGCCCACCGGTAAGCCGCAATTTTCAGCGGCATTTTTACAATTACATTCATTTTCAGTGCCTTATACGTTCAAAGAATGAAATTCTAACATCTAAAAATGGATTTTTACATCAAGAATGGATTTATGCAGGTCAAGAATAGGTTTTTACATCGAAAGAATGACTTCGAACCTGTCAAGAATGCATTTGTGCGGGTCAAGAATGACTTCGTGCCTGTCAAGAATGCATTTGTGCGGGTCAAGAATGGATTCGTGCGGGTCAAGAATGAATTTGTGCAGGTCAAGAATGGCTTTGTGCGGGTCAAGAATCGGCAACTGCAAAACAAAAACAGGCACTGTTCAATAAACTGTGTCCGAAAGAAAAGCACTGAAAAACTTCACTTCTTAAATAACGGTTATTAAATCTTCGCAATAAACCAACAAATCCCTTTCATCAATTTAAAATACAAAATTATGACCTCCAAACTCGAAGCAAAACTCGGCATGTACCGCGCAACCCAATCCTACTGCGACAATAATATGCCCATCGTAAGCACCGTTGCAGCCTTCGCCACCGCATTTACAGCCTTTAAAGCAAATGTTGCAGCCATTATTGCCAGCGCACAACAGGAAGATCAGGTAACAAAAGGCATTGCCACCGATAAAAAAGTAAGCAAAAAAACCCTGGCACAATTGGGTGCCGATGTTGCCGCCCCCATCTTTGCTTATGCATCCTCCATTAACGACAACACCCTAAAAGCTCAGGTAAACTTTTCAGTTTCCGATCTGTTCGAAACAAAAGATGAACTGCTTCCCGTGCGTTGCCAGAACATCCACGATGCAGGCGTTGCACATCTTGCTGTACTTGCAGACTTTGGCATCACAGCCCCGTTGCTTGCTTCCCTGCAAACAACCATCATTGCCTACAAATTAAAAGTGCCCACACCACGCAATGCGGCAGCACTTAAAAAAACAATAAGGCTCAATCAAAAGAATTTATTTGCGGCAACAGACCTCATATTAAAAGAACAGATGGATAAAACCCTTGCAGGTTTTAAAGCCACCAACCCCGACTTTGTAAACACCTACAAAGCCAACCGCGTAATAATAGACCCCGGCAAGGTTACTACAGAATTAACAGGAACGGTTACCAATTCAGCAGACAGCAGCCCCATTAAAGGAGCCGCAATATTAATTGAAGAAACAGGTGTTACCACCACCACAACGCCACAAGGTAAATATCAAATAAAACCCATAGTACATGGCACCTATACGCTCAAAATAACCCGTGCAGGTTACCAGGATACCATACTATCAAACATCAACGTAAAACTCGGACAGGTAAATAAACTCGATATTGCCCTTACACCGGTAGTATAAAATAAAGCCATAACACAAACAAAGAGGCCGGGCGTTTTAAACGCCCGGCCTCTTTGTTATTTCCACGAAATTTTATACTGTAGTTTCCATCGTGCGTTATCATACCCGTGCTTGCGTAAGGCGCCTCAGCCGTTTCGGTTCCGGCAAAGCCGGAATTGCTGCGATGGCGCAAGCCATATCGCAGCAAAGAAGCGGGTGCAGCGCCGTTGCATGCACAATGCCATGCGGCAATGAGCATTAAGAGCTTTGCATTTAAAAGTTGTTAAAACAAAAAACTAGCTTGACGCCAATGCGAAAGCTTCCGGTACGAAGCAATCTGTGGAATGCATTGAAGCCCTTTTGAATAAGTGAGCACAGATTGCTTCGGGTGTGTTGCTCAATCCCCAATCCAACCGTTCAAGTGTGCGACGCAACAGGGCTTAATAGTAGCAATGCAGTTAGGCTCAAAGAAATTCTTATATCATTATCAACCGTAAACTACTACCATTTTGCAATGATCTTAAAATTCAATAGCCGTGGTGTTAAGCGGTTGGGAATGGTGTAAGTGGTGTTGGAGAAATCTTTGATCAATTGGTAACTGATGGTATTGGCGCGGTCAACCACATTGAATATTTCGAGAGAAGCCCAGATGTTCTCAAAATTTTTAAACGGCGAATGGCTGCGGCGTGTGCTTTGCGCATTCAACAGCAATGCACTGAAACCCATATCTACACGTATGTAAGGCTCAATAAACAATGCATTTCTGTAACGTGCATTGCCGGGGATATTGTAAGGCAAATTGCTGCCGTAAAGCGTGTTGAAGTAGACTTTAAAGTTTTTATTGGTGCTTAAATAATCCTGGAAAAACATGCCGAATGTAACCAGCCTGTCTGTGGGGCGGCGCAACCATCCGATAGCATTGGAAATACTATCTGCCGGAATTTTATCTGTTGTTGACGGACCGATAATTTCGCCTGCTGCATTTTTATAGGTGGTGTAAGAATCGTTATCCAGATTTTCTTTGGTACGCATAATGCCGATGCTTATCCAGCTTTCTGCATCTTTTACAATTTCGCCAAACAGGCGGGCCTCTATACCTGCGGCATAAGCTTTGGCGGCATTTTCGCCATAATAACGGATGCGTACATTGTCAATATCATACGGCACAACATCGGTCATGTGTTTATAATAGGCTTCTGTTGTTAACCTTGCAGCTCGCTGAAAGAGTTTAAAATTATAATCGAGCCCGGCACTTACCTGTGCACTTTTTTGCGATTTTAAATTGTAGTTCAGGCTGCCATCGAAACGGCGCATTTCGCGGTAAAAAGGCGGCTGCACATAAACGCCTGCTGCGCCACGGATAACAATGTCTTTTTTCCATGAAGCGGGTTTAAAAGAGAAGCCAATGCGTGGTGAAAAAAGAAACTCTTTATTTAGAGTGTTATAGTTATAACGAACACCTGCCTGCAAAGTAAAACCTGATGAATCCTGGAAGCGGATATTATTTTGCAGGTAACCGCTGAAACGTGTAACGCCAAAGTCAGCACTGCCATTGGTGAAACTATAAAGGTTAAGCTGACCGGGATTATTGGGTAATGAATAACCTGCTGAATCTTTATACTCCCATTCGTGCTGGTGATCGTTTACAATTTGCCGCTCGATGGTATTGCCCCATTGCAGAAAGTTGCGGCCATTATCAAGGCTGCCTTTGTGGGTGGCGCTCCACACATCAATATTGAGCTTGTTGCGGGCATAGTTTTGATTAACACCGGCACCCAGCGGATTTACGATGCCGCCTGTAGTTCCGCTGTTGGGATCAAAATCACGTTCACCAAAAAGGTAAGCGCCGGTAATGTCAATATTCTCCTGTTCATTATCATTAAAATAACTGAGCATCCATTTTAACTGTAGTTTTTTATTGGGCTGGTTGATGGCAGAAAGGCCAACAAAACTGGTACTGTACTGGTCTTTTTCCTGGCCCTGAAAAAAGATATCCAATCCAAGACTGGAAGAAAATAATGGAGAAAAAATGCTGGAGGTTAATTGACTTTCTTTTGGAAAGAACGTGAATTTTGTCTTTGATAAATTGGCCAATGCTTCCAGCCGCCATTTGCTGCTTACCTGGTAAGTAATTAAAGATTGCAGATCGCCTGAAGATGGAATATAATTGCCGGTTGTTTCCTGGCTGCTGAGTAAATTTTTGTTGCTGCGGTTGCGTACGCCAAACAGGTAAGTAATTTTATTATTCTTTGCTGTGCCTTCCAGATGTAAACCCTGCTCCAGCATGCCAATATACGCAGAGCCACTGCTGCGTGTGGGTTTGCGGTAAGTAACATCAAGAACGGAGCTCATCTTGTCGCCATACTTTGCCTGGAAACCACCGTTATAAAATTTTACATTACCGGTAAGTTCGGGATTTATGAAGCTTAACCCTTCCTGCTGGCCACTGCGTACCAAATACGGACGGTACACCTCAAAGTCGTTAACATAAACCAGGTTTTCATCATAGCTGCCTCCACGAACTGAATACTGTGAAGTAAGTTCATTATTGCTGCCAACAAACACTTTTATCAGGCTTTCAATTCCACCGATTGGTGAAGGGTTCACCAGCGATTTTGATGCATCAATATTGATGAGCCCGGCCTGCCTTCTTTCACGGTCGTCTTTTACCGTTACGGCATCCAGTTCTTTTGTGTAGCGCCGGAGTTTGATGGTAACGTTTTCTGCTTCACCGGCACTCAGGTAAAAATCTTTCTGTACAGCAGCATATCCTGTGTAGCTGAAAACAAGGGCAACCGGTTTATTGGAATTTACAGTTATACGGAAATAACCTGAGTCATTGCTTATGGTATTTTTCTCAGCATTCAGTAATTGTATTGTAACCCCTGCTAAAGGTTTATCGTTCTCATCAAAAATTTTGCCTTCGATAAATGCGGTTTTCTTTTGAGCAAAAAGCTGAATGGCAATACAACAAAAAAAAATTAAAACAATTAACCGGAATATTTTTGGCAAAATTTTAATCATAAGGTTTGAAGATACGGATTGAAACGAAATAAGAAATCATACAATTTATTTCTTATTAAAAATTGAAACATATTTTAAAAGAATTCAATTATCTGTTTACTTTGTGCAAAATATAACTAATATGAAAAAGACGTTTACACTCTTTTTATTATGTGCTCTTAGTGTGGTTACAGTGTCCGCACAACGTTTATTAACCGAAGATTTTAATTATTCTTTGGGTCAGTTAACTTCTGCTGCCGGAGGAGCGAATGTAAGTGCCGGTAAATGGGCTACCAACACCGGTACTGCCAAATACCTGCAGGTTGTTGCAGGCAGCCTTACATATCCGGGGTATATCACCAATCCGTTGCCAAACAGTGGCCACATTTTACTTGACTCTACCAAAGGAAGTGCAGAAGACGCTTACACTTCTTTTGATACAGTAAAAACAGGTACCGTTTATGCCAGTTTTTTGCTTAACGTAAATTTGATTGAAGCAGTTATTGCCCACGATAGTACAATTGGTGATTTTTTTGCTGCTCTTCTGCCCGGTACTTCTACCAGCAACTATACAGCAAGGTTGTACATTCGCAAGGGCGCTGCTGACGCAACATTTAATTTAGGGATTGCAGCCCAGTCTTATAAAAACACTCCTATTAGCTGGATTGGCACTGACTATGCTACCAATACTACCCACCTGGTTACTATTGCCTATGAAACTATTGACGGGCCATTGAATGATGTAGCAAAACTTTGGGTAAATGCACCAAATACACCAACAGAACCTGCTGCACAGGCAAGTTCAATATATGCATCAGGAAGCGAAAGTGCAAGTGGACTTGCCCGTTTTGCTGTACGTCAAAACTTAGAACAAGGCATTAAAGGCGGAACACCGAGAGCCCAGATCGATGCTATTAAAATTTCTACTTCATGGGCCGATGGCACATTGCCACT
>Ga0116184_10002347_pt1 | contig 16714 bp, 28 predicted proteins | sample AD_JPNNA5_MetaG_FD_89886 | JGI IMG/M metagenome (GOLD analysis project Ga0116184, IMG submission 89886) | Active sludge microbial communities of municipal wastewater-treating anaerobic digesters from Japan - AD_JPNNA5_MetaG | ecosystem: Engineered > Bioreactor > Anaerobic > Digestate | place... | reverse complement strand
TTGTTGGATAAAAGGTTTGGTTACTGCAATAGTAACAGAAATTATAAAACAAACACCTGAAGAAATTCAGTTTAAAACTAAAGTGAGTGAATACACACTTAAATTAAATCAATAGTAAAATGGAAAATTTAAAAGTAGTAAAAATTGATTCAGCTAAAAAGCAATTATTTGATCAATTAATGCTAGCTGATATAGTTTTATGTTCTACACCTTATCTCTTAGACAAATGTCTTGAATTTAATGACAATTGTCATTTAAGAGAAAATTATATACCTATAGGTTATCAACAATTTCAACCTGAATATATCCCTGTTCAAAATAGAAAACCAACTATAGGAATATGTGGTTCTCTTTCACATTATGACGATTGGATGTCTATTAGAAATCAATTTAATAACCGAACCCGCTTTTTTGCCAATGCAATGTTAGTGGCTGCCGTTTTCACGATAATGCCTTGAGTGGCTTTGTAAAACTCAATTTTATTATGCAAAAAATAATGATTAGTCAGCCGATGCACGGATTTACTGACGAACAAATTGTAGAAACAAGAAATAGGTTTTTGCAATTTGCAGAAAAAGAAAATTTGGAAGTAGTAAATACTTACTTTCAAGATGAATGGTATAGCAAAGAGGCTATGACCGAAAGGGGCGTTGTTCAAATTCCATTGTGTTTTTTATCAAAATCTGTTGAAAATATGAGCCTTTGTCATAAGGCATATTTTGCAAAAGGTTGGGAAAATGCAAGAGGTTGTAAAATTGAACACGAAATTGCCTTACAATACGGGTTGGAAATTATTTACGAAGCCTAAATTATGTGGTCGTAGGTCGGCTCTTTTGGGTCGTCCTACGGTTGCCCATAACGGTTTGCGTATATACGCAGTGCTAACGAAAACTTAATTTGAAATACAAAACTTGAAAATACATGAAAACTTTAATTAAAAAACTGAAAGCATTACGCTTATACTTTGTTAGCAAACGAAGTGAACAGTTAGTTTGCGATGCTTGTGGAAAGCAAAAACCAACAACAAATGGATTGGAAGATTGTACTTGTAAAAATGGGAATATGTGGGTAAAAGCAAACTAATTGCGGCTAACGTGCGGCTTTGCGCTACTCATAGTGCATATCAAAACAAAATAAACATAAAAATAAAAAAATTAATTACATGACATTCCTTAATAAGTTCAACGGTCAATAACAAAATTTTATTTAACATTCCAAGTAATCCTGAGTCATAGTATTCAGGATTACTTTTTTTTATTATCTAAAACTATTCAAATGAATGATAAAATGCTTCCAAGCATCCTGGTCAAAATGACCACTGGCAATATGCCAAAGTAAAGTCCCATGTGGCAAAACATCCTGAGTAATCTGTATGATAATGTAGTACAGATTACTCACTTTTATGCGTGCTTAGTTTAATGGTAGAACGAAGCTCTCCAAAAGCTTTAGTTGTGGTTCGAGTCCATGAGTGCGTGCTTATTATTAACAATTTAAAATCATTAAATGAAAACATACAAATTAATTAAAAAGTATCCTGGTAGTTTTGAACTGGGACATTTAGCTGTTTTAGATATTTCTGTTAAATATTATAATCTAGGTACAACTACAAGAAGTTTGGAATACATTGAAAATAATCCAGAACATTGGCAAGAAGTATGTCCTGATTGTTTGGAAAATATTAATACTTGCAGGATATTTCCTTGTAAAAAGAAAGATTATAAAATATTATCTTTAATTACTAATAATAAAACAATTTTAAATTCACCATTTTTTAGTGTAAAAGATTTATTAAAAAATCAAGGTTGTAATATCCATTCAATCAAAAGATTATCAGATGGTGAAGTGTTTACTGTTGGTGATAAAGTTCAAAATGGAAAAATAACAGAATTTAGATTAATAAATAATATTCTTATTCCTAAAATTGGTGAAAAAGTTTATTTAACTATTAATTTAGAAAAATTAGAAAAAGCAAAACAACCATTATTCACAACTGAAGACGGTGTTGATATTTTTGAAAATGATAATTTTTATTCAACGAGAAAAGATTGTTTAGGAAGTATTATTAAATACAAAGGAAACCCCTTTGAAATTGCTTCTACAAAATGTAAAGAATTTGTAGATTTTTCAACAAAAAAAGCAGCGGAAAACTACATTAAAATGAATAAACCTTGTTTATCATTAAATGATGTTTTAAGTATTACTAATAAAACCTCTTTTGTACCTGAAGATTTTAGTAAAAATTTAATAAAAAAAGAATTAACCAAAATTGTAAAACAAAAATTAAAATAAATGAAAAAAACATCTCTATTTTTATTCCTATGTGGAATCTATAGCTTGTATATTTATTACACAAGTACTTCCGAAACTGAATTATTAGTAATCGGATTAATGGATGTAATCTTTGCTTTATTCTTGTTCCTAGAACAAGTAGGTAAAGATTTATATCTTATTGATAACCCAGAAAATCAAAAATCATGGCAGTAAAAAAAATCAAACTCAGTAACATCTAAACTATTTAAAACCAAATAAATTTGAATAATATGACTGAACTATCAAAAAAAAATTATTTTAACCATTTAGAAGAGTTAAAAAGTAAAAGTAATTTCAAGCAACCAACTTTCATTTTTCAAACATCTACAAGAGCAGATAAAGAAAGTGAAATTTCAACTCTTGAACATTACTTATACATGAATAAAACTTCTGAACAAAAACCGAAAGAAGTATGAGTAATAAGAAAACAACATTTCATATAGTTTCTATTAAACCTGGTGATGATATATCTATAGGTAAAAACTATGAAGCTAATAATTTAGGTGAAGCTTATAAAATGTGGCAAGACGATGTTGATAATAAAGATAATGAATTTTTAGTAGCATATGGAAATGCTATATTAAGCAGACCTTTATTAATGGCTTCTGAAATAGAAGCTGTAGAATTACAACAAACTAATACTTAACAGTATTATTCCTGGAAGACTTGCATTTTGATGATTTTTGCAAGTCTTCCTTTTTTTAACCTTAAATCAAAAAAATGGTTACATTAGATGAAGTATTAAAAATACAGGAGGAAAATCCTAAAGCAGTCTTTTTCTTTAAACGAACTGCAGGATTTAATACCGATATGAGTAATAATCTTCCAGATCCTTGTTTTATAAGAATTGCGATTTTACAAATTAATAATAATGGTGAAGCTGTTTTTGTAGCAATACATCCTAAGGCACAATCTTTAAGGTATACAGAAAGAGTTTGGGGCAGAGAATTATATCTTAGTGAAGATCATTACATAGAATCTTTAAAAGAAAAAGAAATGATTAAAATTGATAATTATGTTTAATTTAAAAAATGAATAGCTAAAACGATTATGAAAAGAAAAATTACAAACAATAGTGACTTATTAAAATCACTATTTAAATTACAATATGCTGAAGATAAATTTTCTGAAGTTGAAATACCTTATAGAACTTTATGCAATAAAGAACTTACGTTAAGACAAGCACAAGAGATTGGTCATAAAGGATATACTAAAATTGTACAAAAGGGGATTCCTTATGTTATAATTGACGAAATGACAGAACCTTTAATTAATTTTGAAATTAACGATTATGTTTAAAAAAGGACAAATTCTTATAAACAAAAAAAATCCTTCATTTGTTATAACAATAATAAGTGAAACAGGAGAAGCAAGAGTTTTAAAAAGTAAAAATTATCAAAGAGGAGATATAATTCAATGTGGTAATATAAAATTTTATAACATTTGTGAAAACCCTGAAGAATATTTAAAAGACCTTGTAGTCTCAAAATACAAAAAGAATAAAACAACTAAAATTACAACTTATTTATAATTTTTTTTATTTCTAACCTCTACAAAACAATTAAAATGAATTCAACTTTAAATGGTGTTGACATTATGTTACAACACTCTAAGCATCAAGACGAAAACGTAAAGAAAAACAAAAGAAAAACAAGAATCAGCGTAGCTGGTCTTTACGATCCGGAAACTAGAGAATTATCTTTTGGAGTATCACGATGTTCTAAACAAGACAACTTTTGTAAAAAAGTAGGAAGAGAACTGGCAGTTGGCAGATTAGATCTTTTAGGAAAAAATCCTACAATGACTATCAATGTTGAGCCTGAAACAGATCTTCAAAGATTGTTTAGAAACAAATTTAATCAATTGGAAAGTTTCTTGCAAAAAAATGGAATCAAAAAAATTGGTTTACCTTTAGCTGATGGAGGTTTAGATAACTATCCTGGTGCAGAAAGAGCTTTTGAAGTTAAAAAAGCTACACAATTTTCTGAATCAGAAATAAAATAAACTATGGAAAAAATTTTATCGCAATCGCAAATGTCACCTCGAACAGTTAAAAATATAATTGTATCAGGTAACATAAATTTTAACAGAAGAAAAAAAGATAATAAACAACTTGTTGTATCTAGTTCTACTTCTACGAAGAATCCTTTTAAAAGTCTTGGAAAAGTTAAATACTTATTTGAAAAATATGAAAAAAACAATAAAAGAGAAAACTCTACCAGTGTTTCAGTCAGTGAGCGAGCACCCGAATTATAAAGGTACAAGACAAGCAATAAGTTTTTATTCTTTCAGACTTGATACAAAAATTTTATCAAAAACTAGTTTTCAACAGGGTTGTCATTCTTTTGTAAAAAATTTGTATTTTAACAATGAAGGTGCAACAAAACTAGGTGTGTTAACTCTTTATGAAGGTATACCTTTTTCTATAGAAGAAATATCTAAATACATTGAACTTTTGCAGAAAGTTGGTTTTGATATTCAATTTGAAGGAGTACAAACTTTAGAACAATTGACAAAATCTTCAAGTAATTTTAGAGAAGTTGTAAGACCTTATCAAAATGATAAAACATCCAGGTTTGTATCATCTTTTTTTAATGATACTGCATATGAAAATATTGATGTCGAAAACAAAAAAGAATTTTTAATTTTTACTTTAGGTGAAGATTATAAAGACATGCATGCTTACATTAGATATATTGCTTTATGTCATTTAAGATATTTGTTTACTTCCTCTTCAATGTGGTTTCCAAGAATGTTTTTAGCATATTATGATTATTTCAAAAATATAAAAGTAAAACCTTCTTTAGACAAACTTCTTATTTTTACCTACAACTCTCCTATAAAACATTTGTATTCAAAACAAATTTTTAATAATGATCCTGTATTTAATAAATCTGAAAATAATTGTAGATATGGATACTATAATTTTATAGGTGTTCCAAGTACTGTTAATCGTGATTATAACACATCTTTATCAGCATTAATGGGAACAGATCCAGATTTTAAATTAATTCCTTATTTAGAATCATTCAAAGAAAGATTTAAAAACATATATGACGGTGCGTATTTTGGCCCAAGTGTAATTATTGATTTAGCTAGAACAGTTTATATTGATAATGATAATTTTTCTATACAAAAAACTGTTAATGAATTAATTTTAAAAGGTGAATTTCATAAAGCATATGTTTATTTAAGAGATGTTGTTAAAAAAATAAATAAAGCTAAACCTGATGTGTATTTAACACCTCCTGCAGAAAAAATCAAAATAAAGGATCAACTTCTTTATAGAACAGGTATTTTATATTTTAGTAAAAAAGAATTAGACGAAATATTAAAATAAAAGAAAAAAAATGAGTCAAAAAATCAATTTAACTTTAGGATCAGATCCTGAAGTATTTTTATATGATGAAGCACAAAAACAATTTATACCTGCATTAGGGTTGATAAAAGGAACTAAAGAAGAACCTTTTGAAATCATTGCTCCTGGGTTTAGTACTCAAGTTGATAATGCAATGTGTGAATACAATATTGCTCCATCAAGTACTCCACAAGAATTTTCTGATAACATTCAGAAAGTTTATGATTGGTTAAAAGATAATTTACCTGGTAATATACAGGTAAAAGTATTACCATCTGCTGAATTTACACCAGAAGCATTAGACAATGAACAATGTCAGCTTTTAGGTTGTTCTGCAGATTATGACGTTTATTCAGGTGAAAACACAAGTGTTACATCTTTATCTCAAACAAATTGGAGATTTGCTGGTGGGCACATTCATGTTGGATATGATAAACCTAACACACTTTCAAATGAACAACTTGTTAAATGGATGGACATCTATTTAGGTTTACCTAGTGTAATCTTAGATGAAGATGACAGAAGAAAACAATATTATGGAACTCCAGGAAGACATCGTTCAAAAGACTTTGGTGTTGAATATCGCACTTTATCTAACTGGTGGACAGAAAACGAAACCTTCCGGAAGTTTATTTTTAAACAAACTCAAAAAGCTTATTATGCTCTTGTCAATGAAGTATCTATTGGTGAAGAGTATGAAAGACAAGTAAGAGATTGTATTCTTTCTAATAATAGAGAGGAAGCACAAAGATTGATGACACATTTCAATGTTGTCACAAATGAAGAATTTAGTAATTTAATAAATATCAAAGTTTATGACAACACCACCGCTCACGCTTAAAAAAACAGAAACAGCCGTAGCAACTTCTCAACATCGACGACCTATTATAGGTATCGCAGGACATATGTTACCTAATGGTAACTCTGTTGGAGTTACATTTCCTTATTTGAATTATTTTGAAAAATTTGGAGATGTAAAAATTATTATACCAACAGCAAAACAAGTAGATGATACTTTAGATTTGCTAGTAATACCAGGAGGTCCTGATATTAGTGCGTTCAGGTATTTATCACCTGATGAAACACCAAGCTGGTTTAACCAAAAACCAGATCAAATGAGAGAGTATTTTGATACAAATATCTTACCTAGATATATTGAAAACAAAACACCTATCTTTGGGATATGTAGAGGTCATCAATCAATTGCAGCTTTGTTTGGTGCAAAGCTTGAACAACATTTACTTTTTCACGAATATAATAGTGAAGAAAAAAGAAAAGATATTACTCATCAATGTGTAGGTTTTCTTACAAACAGAAATGAAGAAACATCTTTATTGGAAATCAATGAAAAGAATTTAGCATCAAATTTTGGTACAAATTCAATGCATCATCAGGCAGTTTCAACTATTCCACAAGGCGCAGATTTGTTAATTTGGACTGATGAACGATTGCCTAAAAACAGAACAGTGTATTCTTATGATCCAAAAGATTGCTTGATGAAAATTGAAGGATTGTTGTATAAGGAATATCCTATTGCAACTGTTCAATTTCATCCAGAAGAATTAGCTGACAATATGTACAGTGTTGATTTGATCAACGATCTTATAAAGTGCTCAAAGAATCAATAGCGGGTGGTATTTTAAAATTAGAGGAAACAAGTTTACTTGACTAATTTAAAATTAAGTTATTGATCGGAGCCTAGAAATGAAGACTCAGGCGATAAGTCAAAGCATATGTAGCCTCCAAAACTACCACTATGAAACTTTGCACGTTTGCTCTCAGTATTTAGGTTGCTTGGTAAAGCAGAAATACGCATTTCTACAAAGGTCCTGATAGTTCAAAGGTAGAATATCGGTAAGAAGACGTGTGAGTGCTCGCTGTGCCTCACCAGGACAACTAATTAAAATAAGAAACTAGAAGCTCAGTGGTACGAGCGCTACGGCAGTAGAGGTTCTCAGGGTTCGAATCCCTTTTAGTTTCCAATCCATTTGAAGAGGTGAATTATTAAAATCAGATCACCTAATGTAAATAACGTAAATGATAGCTAAAAAACAAGACAATTCAGAAAATGTATTAAAAAGAATTTATGAAAAAGGATTTAAAGTATTAAGAGATCCAAATGGGATAGCATTGAATGTTTCCTATACAGATGATGGTTTAAAATGGACAACAGATTCCAAAGGTAAAAATTTATATTTTACTGATGGAAACTATGTAGAAGATTTTAAACCTGACCTCAATGTAATACGAGAAAAATCTTTTAGAAGTAAGTGTGAAAAAAGATGGATCGATAAAGCAAATTCAATGCTTTACGAACAAAGACCTCTTTTCAAAGAAAAAAGTATTAAAACAAAAAGTCAAAATTTAATTAATGGATATCCTAATATCAACTAAAAAAGACTTTCCCGAAAAAGCACATTCAACAGATGCGTGTGCAGACTTAACTGCTGTTTCTATAACTGAAGATGGTAAGTACATAGAATATGGAACAGGAATCAAAATGTTACCACCACAAGGTTATTTTGGTGTAGTATTTGCTCGAAGTTCTATTTCTAATTACGATTTAGTTTTAGCAAACTCTGTAGGAGTAATTGATGATTACACAGGAGAATGGAAAATAAGGTTTAAACGATTGAAAAAACCTTTGATTGATTCTTTATATCGTCGATTCAGTGAAAAACAAGAGCAATATATACAATTGCGTAAAATTCTTGATAATTCTACATTTAAGATGTTTCGTTTTTCTTTAAAACATGACATAGAACATTTAAAAAAAGAATTAATAGACATTGATCAAGAAATTAAAGATTTAGAATCTTTTGAAAGATTATATAATCTAGGCGATAAAGTTGCCCAATTCTGCTTTTTACCTAAATATGAATGGAATTATGTTTTAACAGAAACATTACCTGAAACTATTAGAGGTGAAGGAGGATTTGGTTCTACAACTTTGAAAGCAAAAACAACACCTAAATCAAAGAATAATGTCAAAAAATCCCAATAAAGGGTTTAAAGCTAACACTCTTGTAACTATATATTCCGATTGGGAAAACCAAAAGGATGTTATAGGTACAGGATTGTTGGTTAAAAAACTTAAAAAAGGATTACCGTTTATCTTAAAAGATAGTCAAACTGTGAAAACTGTTAAAAAAGAAAGTTTTCATAATACAGATTTTTTTAATTGGACAGATGAAGAAAAAACTTTAGGAGAATGTAATCAATATAACTATGAAAAATGGTTATGTCAAATTGTTCATTCTTCTAATCCTTCATATGAAATAGGAAAATCGTACCGATTTAATTTAAGGTATTTAGAAGGTTCTTTTGAAGATTCACAAATATTTTCTAATTCTAAAGATGATGACAAAGATGATGAAAATCTTTATAAAGAGCATTGGAAAAATAAAAATTTAATAGACGAATTTGTCAAATTTAACGGAGAAGAAATATATTAATTTAAAGTATGTTGTATATGATATTGAAACGTTAAAAAACTGTTTTACATGTTGTTTCTTAGATTATGATTCAAAAAAGAAAAAAGAATTTGTAATTCATAATTCTAGAAATGACTTTAAAGATTTTATAAAATTTCTAATCAAACTTAAACAGAATAATTATTATTTTGTAGGTTTTAATAATTTATTTTTTGATTCACAAATATTACAATATATTTTTGAAAAAAGAAATATCTTTGAAAAATTAAGTGCTGATGAAATTACTTCTAAAATCTATGAAAAAACACAGGAAATAATTGCTTTACAAAATTTAGATGATAAGTATTTATATTTGATTTCTGAATGGCAACAAATATTTCCACAAATTGATTTATTTAAACAAAAACACTATGATGGCAAAGCTAAAAGAGGAACTTCTTTAAAATGGATTGAGTTTACTATTGGTTTTAATAATGTCGAAGAGATGCCTATTCATCATAGTGATGTAATTACTGCAGAACAAATTCCTTTAATATTAAGTTATAACTGGAATGACGTAGAAGCTACTACTAAATTTTTTGAATTAATAAAATTTGAAACAGATTTAAGAATTGAACTTTCAAATGAATATAATCTTCCTTTACTGAATTCTTCTGAACCAAGATTAGCAAAAGAAATCTTTGCTAAAATTCTATCAGAAAAATCAGGTATAAATAAAAAGGATTTGAAGAAAATGAAAACTATTAGAAATAACATAAAAGTTTCTGATATTATTTTTGATTATATTACATTTGAAACAGAACCTCTTCAAAATTTATTAAAGCAAATTAAAGCTTTGAATATAGATCCTAATAACATGAAAAATTCTTTTGAAAAAGTTTTTACTTATCATGGAATTGAAACTGTTATGGGATTAGGTGGAATACATGCCTGTTGTAATCCTGGTGTTTATAAAAACAACAAAAATTTAATTATTCACGATGTAGACGTTAACTTATGGCGTCTTAACCCTATTAATTGCTGGAACTCTAACCGTAAAGACGTAGACAATCAGCAGCCAGCCAAAAGGAAGGTTCAGAGACTATCGAAAACACAACAGCCAAGTTGGAAGTGAGTAGAGTACACTTAATTGTGGAAACATAGGGAAATTCTTTAAATATTAATTATTTAATAATTAGGATAAAATGTTATTAATTTTGTATCTTTGTAGTATGAAAACAAATATACAAGACAAAAACAAATCAGGAATTTACTGTATTCAAAATATTGTAAATAATAAAGTATATATAGGTAAATCTATAAATATTTACAGAAGAATAAAAAATCATATTAGTTCTTTAAATATGAATTCTCGTAAACATGAAAATGAATATTTAATAAATTCTTGGAATAAATATGGAAGAAAAAACTTTAAATACTTTGTATTAGAATATTTAGAAATAAACGAAAAACTTCTTGAAGAAAGAGAATTATATTGGATTAAACAATATGATTCATTAAATCGTTTAAAAGGTTATAATTTAAGAACCGATATAAATTCAAAATGTATTGTTTCTGAAAGTACAAGAAAAAAATGTTCTGAAAGAAATATACTTCGATTTTCAAAGCAAGAAGAAAGAGATAAAACATCTGTTAGAATTAAAGAATTTTGGAAAAACAATCCTAATATAAAAGTTGAAATGGCTAAAAAAGTTAAAGATACTAAATTAAAAAAATGGAGATTTTTCAAAATGAATGAAAATAATGATATTTTAGAAACATTTGATTCTGTTGAAGAAATAATAGAAAAAAATCCTACTTATAAATGGCAAAACATTTATTCTGTCTGTAACGGTTACAAAAAACGTATATATGGATTTAAATGGAAAAAAGAATTTAAGATATAGTCCGATCCTACAAGAAATTGTAGAAAAATAAAGCACAAGTTTCTATCCAAATTTAGCAATACAAAACGATTTAAAACCTGCACATTTAGGAGATTCTTTTATGGAAGTATATAATAATATATTTCAAGAAAGAAAAAAAATTCCTAAAGCTAATCCTATCAATTATGTATTTAAGATTATTCTTAACAGTACTTACGGTGAGGTTTAATTTTTCAATATAAGCCGCTTCATGAAGAAATTCATGTTGAAAAATTGGGGAAAATCGAAGAACCCTGTGATGGGAACATCGAGATTGTCAATAACAGTTGATAATTGTAACGCATAGAGAGTGAGTGTTTTTGTGAACAAAAATCTCTCCACGAGTCTCCGACAACCTGAAAATGGTTGAAAATATATGCTGGACTAATAGAAATAAGAACTATTAGAATTATAGGATAAAAAACCTATAAGGTAACAAAACGTTAAGTAATGAACCTAATTCATATTTATATGACCCTTTATTTACAATGTCTATTACTTTAAATGGTCAGTTATTAATTTTAAAATTAGTTGAAATGTTAATTTTAGCTATGCCTGAAATAGTAATTTATCAAGAAAATACTGATGGTATATCTATTGGATATAATCCTGAAAAAAAATATATTGTAGATAGTATTTGTAAAGAATGGGAAAAACTAACAAAGTTAGAATTAGAAAGTGCTTTTTATAAACAAATGATTATAATGGATGTTAATAATTATATTGCAGAAAGTGAAGATGGTAAATTAAAAAGAAAAGGTTTATTTGAATATAAAGTAGATTTTCATAAAAACCCATCTTTCTTAATTATTCCTAAAGCAATAGAGCAATATTTTATTAACAATGTAAATGTTGAAGATTTTATTAAAAATCATAATAATATTTATGACTTTCTAGGTGCAATAAAAAGTACAAAGGATTTCATATTGAATTTATATTTTATTAAAGACAGATCGTTTATAAAAGAAAAACAAGAGAAAGTTTGTAGATATTTTATATCAAACAAAGGTGGAAAATTAATTAAAGATTTCAAAGACAGTAGAAGAGAACGCGTTCATGCTAAGGAATTACAAACGTGTTTAAATAAAATAGTTGATGAAGATGTTAAATCATACGACATAAACTATAAATTTTATATTAAAGAAGTTCACAAGATAATAAACTTAATTGAAAAACCTGTAGGAATACAATCAAGTTTATTTAATTTATAACATATTAATAATACAAATGCCAGAAAAAAAAGGAATTAAAGTTAATTTTTTAGAAAGAAAAAGTGAGCATTTTATTGAATCATATCATGCAAACAAAGTCACAGAATTTTGTATGCTAGATGATGACTTTAATGCTATACATCCTCAAGTAAGATGTAAAGATTACATTCAAGATTTATTTTGGATTGTAAGAAATCCAAATTTATCAGAAGATAAAAAAAATGAAATAATTTATGGTTTTAAAGCCTCAAATTATTTAAAATATCCTTTAATTGACAGAGACATTTATAGGGTTGGAATTAGGTTTCGTACTGAAGGGCAGGTTTTTGAAACTATTTCGGAAGAACACATCGCACTGATTGCATCTCGTTTGAAAGATTTAGAAGATAGACTTGAATTTCCAACCTCAAATGTCTTTGTTGATGAAAGTAAACAAATATTGGTTTTTGAATTTAACCCAAAATGGGTTGAAAAACCTTATTTGTTATCGTTTTATCTTTTATTTATTAGAATTTTATTTACAGAAACTGTTGAAAATTTAAATAAAATAACAGATATTAAAGAATATTTGCAAAAATATCCTGCTTCTAAATCTGGTCATGATGCTAGTTTTATTAACAAAAGTACATTCTTATTAGATTTAATGTTTAACAAAGAATTTCCTGAACAATTATGGACATCTTACTATGATGTAAAGTCAATGCATAATACTTCAGGAATTGTTTCTTATTCTAATTATTTAAAAGAATTGTCAGCTCAAAAAAGTAAAAATGAAAAAGCGTTACCAGCAAGAAACAATTAATGAAATAATTGAAGAAGAAAAATTAAAATTAAATTCAGGTGTAAAAGTAATTACTTCAAACGATAAAGTAGTTTATATTCAACTTGAAGATTTTATAGAAAAAATTCTTATTCAGTTAAAGAAAAAAAGTTATTTAAAATAAAAACTTCAAAAGTTATGATTGAATAACAGAGAAAAAATACAAAAAGAAGCATTAGATGCTGTATTAGTCAATGGTGGTTCAGGAGTATTGTGTTTAGCTACAGGAGCAGGTAAAAGTAAAATTGCAATTGATTATGCTAAACTTTTTTATGAATCAATGAAAAAAAATTTCAGATGTCTTTTAGTAGTTCCAACAGAAAAACTCAGAGACGAAAACTGGAAAGATGAATTTGATAAATGGAAAGGTAAAGTTATATATCGTGTAAATGTTGAACGTACCTGTTATGCTAGTTTAAATAAGCTAAAACATAAAGAATATGATTTAGTAATACTTGATGAAGCACACCGACTTACAGAAAATAATGTAAAATTTTTTAAACAAAATACTGTTCACAATATATTAGGTCTAACAGCCACTTATCCAAAAGATGAAATTAAACAACTTCTAATGAAAGATTTGAAATTAGATATTGTTTATACTTTAACTCTAGATAATGCAATTGAACAAGGTATTGTAGCACCCTATAAAATTAAGGTTGTTGAATTGTTTTTAGATGATAAAGAAAAATATATTAAAGCAGGTAGTCAAACAAAATCGTTTATGACGACAGAGTATGGACAATACCAATATATGTCTAATGTAATACAAAAGATAATGTATTCTGGTAAACCTGCACCTAAATGGTTATTCTTAAAAAGAATGCAAATGATATATAATCTTAAATCTAAAACAGAAATAGCTAAAAAAATAATTGCTAATTTACCTGAAGATGATAGAACTTTAATATTTTGTGGTAGTATTGACCAAGCAAATCAACTTTGTGAAAACCAGTTTCATTCAAAAACAGATGATACTGCTTTTAATGCCTTTTGTAATGAAGAGATTAATAGATTATCATGTGTTAATGCTTTGAATGAAGGTCATAATATACCTAATGTAGATTCTGCAGTAATTGTGCAATTAAATTCTCAAGAATTGAATACTGTACAAAGAATAGGAAGATGTATTAGATATAGACCAGGTCACGAAGCTATTATTTACATACTTTCTGTTGTACAAACTCAAGATGAAAAATGGGTTGCGAAAGCTCTTGATTCATTTGATAAAGATAACATTGAGTACATTAATGCTAAAAATTTATGATAAAACACATATCAGATACTCATAATCTTCATCATGATATAAGATTAGAAGAAGGAATTACTACTATTATTCATAGTGGTGATTCTACTAGTTCTTCAAATCCTGTTACTAATCAACAAGAATTTGAATCTTTTTTACAATGGTATGCAAATATTTATGTAAAAAATAAAGTTCTTATTGCAGGTAATCATGATTGGTGGGCATTAAAAAAGTATAACAAAGACAAAGTCAAAGATTATGGTATTATTTATTTGGAAGATGAAGAAGAATATGTTGATGGTAAATTAATATATGGTTCTCCTTGGACACCAACTTTTGGTAATTGGCATTTTATGAAAGACAGATCTAAATTAGGTAAACATTGGGAGTCATTATATGAAGGAATTGATATATTAGTTACTCATGGACCACCTAAAATGATTTTAGATTTATCTCATGATTTAAACCATAAATTAGAATATTGTGGAGATAGTGCATTATTTAAAAAAGTAATGCAACTTCAACCTAAAGTTCATTGTTTTGGACATATTCATAATTCAGAAGGTTGTTATAATCAAGGATTTAGAAAAATAAATAATATTACTTTTAGTAATGCAGCTTGTGTTACTGATGGAAGATTTGATTTAGGACTAACAAGTCAAGGAAACTTACTTGATTAAAATAAATATTAAAGAATTAATATTTGGAAGAATTAAAAAAATTCTTAATTGATTCAGATCTTTCAATAGAACAATATTTTATAATGTTGTTATTAAATGAAGATCTTGAATACCTTGAAAAATACTTATTAAAAATAAAAAATAAATTAGATTATATTTCGGTTTTTCAAGATTTATTGTTACAAGGATATATAATGTTAAAAGATATTGATGAAGGTTATGTTTTACATAATATTATTCCTATCAAAAATATTAATTCAATAATTGATTTTGATGTTGGTAAAGATTTTGTTAGGAACACAGAAAATGTATCTAACGAATTAGAACAATGTTGGAAAGAGTTTATTGAATTATATCCTAAAACAGTAAATGGAAGACCTTTACATAATACTAAAGAAAAAAACAAACTTAAATATTTTAGATATTTAAAATCTGGAGTAGAACACTCAAATGTAGTTAAAGGATTAAATGCAGAAATTACAGCAAGAAAAAATGCTCAATTGCGAAAACAATTCTTTCCTGAATGGCAGTTATTGTCTACCTATATAAACAATAAAAGCTGGGAACAATTTTTAGATTTGTATTCTGACATCAATGAAAATAAAAGTTTAACTTTTGGAACAGATGGACGAATTACAAGAACTTTCTAAAGAATCCCATAATGAAATTCTTCAATTAGGATTTCAACCTATTGCAAAAGCCGTAGATCAGTGCTACGCAAACATCATAGCAGGAAAGAAGGGTGAAAGAATAGTGTTTCCTACTAAATGGAAGAAATTAAATTCTTTACTTTTAGGCGGATTACAACCAGGAAAAATGTATGTTATCGGTGGAAGACCAGGGAGTGGTAAATCAGCATTTTCTAATAAAATGTTATTTGATATACTTGACCATCCAAAGAATCAAGGTAAAGCTATAATTCTTTACTGGAGTTTTGAGATGCCGGGCTACCAACAATTGATGAGAATCGGTTCTTCTAATATTGGTAAACAAATGTCTGAAATTCTATCAGTAGATACAGAATTTCAAGACCAACATTTTGATGAGTTTGTTAAATCAATGAATTCATACAAAAAATATCCTATTTATTTTAATAATAATGCTAGAGATATTGAATATGTTGCTAAAATTACCAAAAGAATTGCTACATTAAATCCTGATAAAACTATTATTAACTTATTTGACCATTCCAGATTATTTAAAAAATCAAAAGAAGCTTCAGAACTTCAAATGTTGACAGAATTATCTCACACCTGTATTGAGCTTCAACAACAGACTAAATGTATTACTATTCTTTTATCACAATTGAATAGAAATATAGAAAGTCCTGAAAGAGCTGCTAATTTATATCAACCAATGTTATCTGATATTTTTGGAGCAGATTCAGTAGCTCAGGATGCCCATGTTGTTGTAATTATAAATAGGCCTGGAGATATGTACAATATTACCATCCCTTATTTAGGGTATAATCCACAAGGATTATTAGCCCTTCATGTTAAAATAAAAATTTATACTTTAAAAATTGAATTTAAAAGGAATATATAAAATAACAAATTTAAAAAACAATAAAGTTTATATAGGAAGTTCAAATAATCTTAAGCAAAGATTAAGACAACATAGATCTTTCCTAAAATTAAATGAACATTGTAATAAACATTTACAATCATCATATAATAAATATGGGATTGAAAATTTTAAATTTGAAATATTAGAAGTAATTGAAGAAAAAAAGCTTGAAGAAAGAGAAGAAT